>Ga0315289_10003755_pt1 | contig 22857 bp, 23 predicted proteins | sample YL17G11_40_MG_FD_203452 | JGI IMG/M metagenome (GOLD analysis project Ga0315289, IMG submission 203452) | Sediment microbial communities from Yellowstone Lake, YNP, Wyoming, USA - YL17G11_40 | ecosystem: Environmental > Aquatic > Freshwater > Lake > Sediment | place: USA: Wyoming | collected... | reverse complement strand
AGTTTTTCCAACATGACTTTACAAAATATAACCGAGCCTTATTCTCCGATTTTATGAGGGTTTCAAAGCTGTTTAGATCCATGACACCATTCTATTTTGGTGTCAGATCTTTTACAATCACCAAAAATTAATGCAGACCAAGATTGAAAGGAATAAAAAACTGACCAGGAGTATAACGTGAAATCTCTCTCGCAAAACTTTGCCCGTTTCGTAATCCGTTATCGGTTTATCTTCATCTGTTTTAGTTTCGTCCTTTCTCTCTTCTTCCTCTATACCATGAAGGACCTTTCCATCCATACTAATGTGGGTGATTTTTCTCCCCAGAATCATCCCTTTATGCAGGTTCAGGCAAAACTCACCTCGATATTCGGTGGGTTAAATCAGGTATCCATCGCCTTGGTGGTAAAGGAAGGGAATATTTTCAAAAAGGAAACCTTGGAAAAGGTGGTGAGGATCACTCGCAAACTCTATCTTATGGAAGGAGTCAATTCCAGCAGGATCATCTCCCTCTCCAGCCACAAGATTAAGGATGTAAGGGCAACTGGGGTAGGATTCATGACGAAGAGGCTGATGCGTGAAGCTCCGGCAACGAAGGAAACAATGGAGTACCTCAAGAACTCCATTGTGAGAAATCCCATGCTCTATGGACCTATTGTCTCTAAGGATTTAAAGGCAACTCTGATTCTTGCAGACTTTGAGCCTCACGTACCTTCCAGGATCATCTTTCAGGAATTGAAAAAGATCACCAACCTTGAAAGGGACAAGGAGCATGAAATCTACCTGGCAGGGAGGCCAATCCTCGAAGGGTGGCTTGATTATTACCTCCCCAAAATGCTCACAGTTTTATTAGGAACTATATGCATTATAATCCTCCTGCTCTACCTTACCTTCAGGTCAATGAGAGGTGTCATTCTTCCGATCGTTTCAGCGATGATGGCCACTATCTGGGGCTTAGGAATCGTCGCCCTTTTAGGTTATAAACTTAATCCGGCCACCATTCTGGTCCCCTTTCTCATTCTGGCACTGGATATATGCCATTCTGTCCAGTTAATAAAGAGATACTATGAGAAAGTAAACATAAATTCTGATGGCCGGATAGCTGCTCAAGAAAGTTTGCAATCCCTCTTCATCCCTGCCTTGGTCTCCCTCATAACCGATAGCCTGGGATTCTTCACCCTACTCTTCATTCCTATACTTATGATAAAGGGCATGGCACTGACTGCTGGTATAGGGGCAATCAGTAGTTTTTTTACCACATTGACCTTCATACCCCCTATGCTCTCCATCCTGCCCCTCCCCAAGAGGAGCGAAGTAGAGATGGAAGAAAAGGCTAACGTGATTGACTGGCTTTTGATCAAGATCTCATTCCTATCCTCTAAGGCTCCTTTGCGTTGGTCAGTAATAATAATCCTAATCATCTTTATCTCCATTGGGATATTTGGAACCACTAAACTTGTAGTTGGGGATAATGAAATTGGTTCCTCAGCACTTTACCCCGACTCTCCTTACAATATTTCAGAAAAAGGTATAAACACTAAGTTTTCTGGATCTAACCCCTACTTTATCCTGGTAGAAGGTATAGAGGGAAAGCAGGAACCTATGATTTCTTCAGGGGTTCTCAAGGAGATGGACTCTCTTCAGGGATATCTTAAAGAAAAAACCCCGGAGGCAGGTTATACCATATCTCTTACTGATTACATCAAAGGCCTCAACATGATTATGGAGGGAGGAAACCTCTCCCATTACAAGATACCTGATAATGACAATACTATTGCCGAATATTTATTCCTCTACTCTATCTCAGGTTTCCCAGGAGATTTCGATCCGGTGGTGAGTCCAAACTATCAATACGCCAATATAAAGATGGATCTAAAAGATCACCGTGCCAGCACTATTAAAAAGGTACTGGGCACCACTGAGGAATGGATCAAAAACAACCACCATAATCAGAAGGTTACCTTCCTCTATCCTGGAGGAATAATTGGAACGCTGGGGGCCGTCAACCAAATTATCACTGATCACCTTCCTGAGAACATTTTTCAAATCAGTTTGGCGACCTTCCTCTGTGTGGTTATCTCCTACTCTTCGCTCCTAAGCGGATTTTTCCTCCTTTTCCCCCTTGCCTTTGGAGTACTTATCACCTTTGGTGTTATGGGATTACTGGGTATCTCCTTAACCCTTGAAACCCTGCCAATTGCGTCTCTGGGAATAGGTCTGGGGGTTGACTATGGACTCTACGTTGTGAGCCGGATGAGGGATGAAATCACAAACGGAGGAGAATACACAGGAGATGATGCTATCCAGAGATCCCTCGTAACTTCAGGGAAGGCAGTCTTTTTTACTATCACCATCGTGGCCATTGGGGTCTTTGCCTGGGTCTTTTCAGAAATCAAGCTCCAGGCCAAATTGGGCCTTGCTTTAGGATCTCTCATTGTCCTGAATGGACTTGGCGCCCTGATTATTCTTCCCGTCCTGATAAGAATGTTCAAACCGGGATTCGTCTTTAAACCAAAATAGCGTAAGGAGGTTAATATGGAAAAAAGAAGTTCAAGGGTTTATGTATCGTGCGGGAAAATTTTGTTACTAACAATCTTACTCCTGCTCACATTGAGAGGCTCACCTTTTGGAGAAGAGAAATCATTGCTCAAGAAAGTCCCTCCAGAATGCCCCCAATGCTGTGAAACCATGAAACCCGAACCCGGGATGTCTGCTGATGACCTGATGAGGATAAAGTACTACGTGAAGTATACTAAGTTTGCCCGGGATGTCAGTTTTGAAAAGGTGCGAAACCTGCTCATCGATAAGGGTGGCTTTACCAGGGAGAAGGATGCCAAGCGTTTCCGCATCATTCTCAATCGTCCGAGCGATGATCTGGACTACAAGGATTTGATCACCCTGACTGAGCCTCAAAACGTCAAGGGACTCTCTGTCCTTACCTGGAGTTACCTCGACCCTAAGAAGGATCAGGATATCTGGCTCTGGCTTCCAAGTCTGAGGAAGGTGAGAAGGATTTCACAGGCTGAAGCAGATGATGCTGCTTTCGGCTCAGACCTGACTCAAGAGGAAATGACCAGCCGCAGGTGGGACGATGAGACCTATGCATACCTGGGGGAGAAAAAGTTTGAGGGCTTTAAATCTCCTTACAACGGAAAGACCTATTATGCAGGACAGGACTGCTATGTAGTAGAGGCAAAACCCAAGAGGAAAAACTGGTACTATTCCAAACGGGTCGTCTGGCTGCACAAGGAGTTTGCGGGGAAAATCTTCGACGAGGTGTACGACGCAGCAGGCAGGAAATATAAAACCGTCCTGTTTGTCTACGAATACTGGCCTGACACTAAGTGCATCCCTCAGGTGTTCCAGGAAACCCACAATCTATTGACCGGTCATTCCACTATTTCTGAGATCGGAGGCATCAATTTTAACACCGGACTGGATGAAAACTTCTTCACAGAAAAAACCCTTATGAGAACTAAATGGTAAAGGAGGCTTTCATGAATAAAAGGACAACCACATTTTTATCCCTATTCACCTTTCTCTTTTTGTTGTTGAGCTCAAACGTCCTTGCGGTGAACGTGACTGACAAGCTAACCATTTCAGGATTCCTTAAAAATGAAACTGCCGTCAGACTGGAAGAGTTCGACAAGTTCATGAAAATCGAGAATATGGCTCAACTCGAAATTGAGTACCGTTTGACTCCCCAAATCTATCTCTTCGGGATCCTCCGTGAGTGGTACGACAGCGCCTTTGATGCAGAAGAGGATTGGGAACATGTGCGTAAAATCATGTGCCGCACCAAGGGAACTGACTGGCTGAGAGAAGCCTACATAGACTACTATTCAAATAAACTTGATATCCGGATCGGAAAACAGCAGGTAGTCTGGGGTACTGCGGACGGAGTAAAGCTTCTGGACGTTGTCTGTCCCATGGATATGAGAGAATTCGTTCTCGACGAGTTTGCAGAAAGCCGCATACCGCTCTATATGCTCAAAGTAGAATATTCCCCCAAGGTAGACGGAACAATTCAGTTCCTCCTCGTCCCGGACTTTGAACCAAACTTTATCCCGCCTGCTGGATCACCCTTTACCTTTACGGCAACGGCAAACGGCGAAAAGAGCATGCAAGGGCTGAGGGACCTCCATAAAACGATTCCCAGCATCTATCCCGGATTTAAGACCGTGAATCACGATCCAGGACAAAGTCTAAAGAACTCCAAGATTGGAGTAAGATGGCTGGATATCTATCGAGGTTTTGAATACAGTTTTAACTACCTCCATGGCTGGGATCTGTCATCAGCAGTAAAGGTAAAATTCAAGAAGACCCAACCCCTCAAAGGTATACCCATCCTCTTTGAAAAGGTGTATGGACAGACTGAGTTATTTGGCTCATCTTTCTCCAAGGCATTAACCAGCGGCCCTCTGAGGGGACTCACCTTTAGGGGTGAATTAGCCTATGTCCATAATCACAAAAATAACTATGGAGCAGGTAAGGTAACCAAGGTAGACAATTTCAACTATGTGATCGGTCTCGATAAATACGTCTGGACCAACTGGTTCTTCTCCTTTCAGTTCATTCAGTTCTACAGCAGTATAGATAGCAAGCACGGAGAAGATCTGCTCTTCGGACCAACTGGAGCACCTCTCGATAAGTTCGAGAATATGATGAGTCTTAAGATCTCCACCGATTTCTTCCATGAAAGGCTGAAGGCTGAGGTTTTGACACTCTACGGAGATGATAATGACTGGAGGACAAGCCCTCGCTTTGAATTTGAGTTAACTGACCAGATCACTCTCGCCACAGGACTCAATGTGTTCTGGGGGAGGGCGAGTGGTCTTAACGGTGAGTTCCAAGAAAATGACGAAGTCTACATGGAATTCAAATACGGTTTTTAACCTGTAGGGGAGAAAGGTATGAATTTCGGTGAGGTACTTGAGGAGACTGCTCAGAGGATACCACAAAAGACCGCCCTGATTTTCAGGGACAGGAGAATGAGCTTTCAGGAGCTCAACCTCTGCTCAATTCGCCTTGCCAACTTCCTGATCAACCAAGGCTTAAGTAAGGGTGAAAGAGTAGCTATTTCCCTTCCCAACAGTCTCGACTTCGTCATCGCCTACTTTGGTATCAGCAAGATAGGGGCAATACCGGTACCAGTTGACGTCAGGCTGAAAGGGGAGGAACTCCATTTCATCCTCTCTGATGCTCAGGTCAAATTCATGATTATTGATTATCCTTTCTTCCTTGCCAATCGAGCAGAACTCCTTGAAAACTGCCCCTTAGAAAAGATTATCCTGAGAGAAGATACCCATGCGGGTGGTGGGGTGGCTTTCTTTGAAGAGATCGTAAACAATCCTGAATTAGACCACGAGGTCAACGTACAAGTTAAAGGTTTAGATGAAGCTCTCTATATGTATACCTCAGGAACCACCACTGGAAAACCTAAAGGCGTAGTGCTCACCTACGATAACCTTGACACCTTTCCGGAAGTCCTCAACAAGGTACTCAACACTAAGGAGGGAGATGTTTGGGGAATTGTTATGCCCTTGTCCCATGTCGTTGGACCCATATGTGCCAATGAGGTTGCTATCCGTGGGTCAACCTTAGTAATCTTTGATCAGATGAGACCGGATAAGCTCCTGGAAGGGATTGATAAGTATAAGATCAACTATTTTCAGGGTGTCCCACCCATCTTTCAGGCCATTTTACGGGTGCCCCATATAGAGAAATATAACACAAAAAACCTCTGGTGGGTATCGATGTGGGGAACATCTGTCCCCCTTGCTCTGATGAAGGAGTTCCATGAAAAATTTCCTCATACTATCCCCATCCAGGGGTATGGATTAACTGAGACCTCCCCCTTTATCTCACTCATGCCCCTGGAATTTGCCTTTGATAAGATGGGAAGCATCGGCAGACCAGTACCTCATGCCGAGGTAAAAATCGTAGATGAAGAAGATAACGAACTCCCTACTGGGGAAGTAGGGGAAATCATCACAAGGGGACCGATGGTGATGAAGGAGTATCATAACAATCCGGAAGCCACTCGAAAAATGTTAAGGAACGGATGGCTCTATACTGGAGATTTGGGGAGATTCGACAAAGACGGTTTCCTCTATCACCTTGGCCGCAAGGATGATATGATCATTACTGGCGGTCTTAATGTCTTCCCGGCAGAGATCGAGAATATCCTCCTCCAGCACCCCATGGTAGCAGAAGCTGGTGCAGTTGGGGTGCCCGATAAGGATCGGGGAGAAGTAATCAAGGCAGTAGTGACATTATATTTTAATGCTCTCGTTTCAGAGAAAGAATTGATCGCTTTTTGTAGGGAACGGCTTGCCCCCTGGAAAGTTCCCAAACTTATAGAATTCTCTGATTCCCTGCCCAAGACGAGCACCGGAAAAGTAGCCCGTAGGCTCCTGGTTTAAGAAACTACTTTTCATTCATCATGGGGGTCTGAGGCACCAAGCTTTAACCCCAGGCTTAATGAAAACTTCTTCACAGAAAAGACCCTCATGAGAACCAACTGGTTGAATATTGGGGATAGTTTTGTGGTGGTTGCGGGGAATGGATATTATATATTCGAGGTAGGGTTAATGCGACGTAATAAGCGAACGAAGGGCTCTATTCACAGATGCTGAATCAGGAAAATGCTTTTTTACGTCAGGGTCAAGCATCACTGCTCCATCTTTTTGAGTGAAATAATGCACTTCACGTGATCCATCCTGCTTATTGATTGTAACGGCATGCCCCTGTCGATAAGCTTTAAAATGTTCCCCCCGCACACCACTTGAGAAATCGTATTCTTTTCTCATTCTCTCGATCTCACTGTTTTTTTTATCTCTCTTCATAATCTCTCTGTTCTTTCTTTGTAGCTTTTCTGCTGCTGACAATACGTATTTTCTCGCCTTTCTCTAAGTATGATACCACAATTAACCTGTTTTTTGAAGATAAACCAATGTCGATATATCTGTACTCATCAATTGAATGATCCGGATCATATATTGTTACTGATAACGGGTCATTGAAGACCGTTTTAGCTTCCTCGAAACTCACCCTATGCTTCTTTATATTCTCTTTCGCCTTCTTTTCATCCCATTCAAATGTGAGTGACAATTATCAAGCCCCTCTCTTTACTTTAACGAAAAATATTGCCGCTATAAGAAAATTCGCTCTATGGTATCAACAGCAAAAATGTTATTTCAAATAAGTACCGTATTAAATAGGTGCGTGTCCCTAATATCTCCTATGTCCACTGGACCGCATAGCTTTATCGGAGAGACAAAAAACGCCCAATATAATGCCGATAAGAAATGAAAACCAAGAGCCGCTCCAGAGTGGGCTTACTAACAGCACAATGATCATTATGAGTTCAATCTGCCTGCTCCAGCTCCAAATAGCTTTTTTCGCTTATCAACTTGCCAGCCCGACCCATCTCCATAATGGTAAGCCATACCAAAAAAACAGCAAGAACTGCCCATACGGCTGTGCTCCAACCGTGACCTCCCAATATGAAGTAGACAATAGCCACTCCAGTTACAGCTTGTAGCGCTATATTAAGAGCATATCGTTCCACAAAAAGATAACTCTCCAATAAATAGTTGACCGTCCCCTACTTCCTCATGCGTGAGTTAATCGCTTCTCATGGATGCCAAACAAGTTTACCTTCGGACTCAGCCCGATGCAACCCATTACAAAACAACTTAAAAAATGGAACAACGACCATTACAAGATGGCTATTCGGATCCAGTATGAATCCCAACCTCTTTGCCTCGGAGTTGGAAGATATCATAACAACTGTGCTATCAGGCGACTTCATAAAGTACTGATGAACAAGTCCATTTCTTACCGCGTCTTTTACACGCTTTGGATGACCTTCATACTGAATTCGCCAATGCAGAACTTCCCCTATGCCCATATACTCTATGAAGGCATTAAAACATTCCTCATCTGACTTTTCCTTACCTCTGTACACTATTTGGCGACCACATATTTCTGTATATGCTGCTAGTCCCATAGCTGCCAAATAATTGCACCGTTTTTGAATAGCCCCAGTTATATCGTGTACCATACCGTTGTAAGGCCACGGCAGTCTTCCCTCAAATACACGAACAGATCGAGAATCGAGTTCTTTGAGGACTGCGGAAAATCCCTTGTCTGCTTTCGTGCTCATATCGAAAATAGGAGAATGGCAATATATACACCTGCTTTAAAAAGGTTTCAAGCACGGGGTGGAGGGCAAAGAGTGACTAGATGAGAACCGGAGAAAAGTGTCTTTACGGCTTCCATCCCAGCTCAATAAGCATATCCACCAACCTGATGCCGTTGACAATCATGACACCTTCCAGGGTTTTCCCGTAGAGCTTACTGAAATGGCGTTTATCTCCCGTCCAGAAATGGGTACACCATGATCCCACTACCCCCCAAGAACCGCTATATCCTCTTTTGACAGGTGGATATTAGAATCTGTAAGATCAGCAAAAGCATGAGTAGTATGGTGCACTTGGAAGTGGAATTCACCACGCATTAAATAGCTTGTCATTGCGAGGAGCAGAGCGACGAAGCAATCTTATAAAATACGAGATTGTCACGCCCTTTGGGCTCGCAAAGACAGTGAGCGGTGTCAAGACACTAAATGCGTTCGTATTAATCTTCCGTTTGATACTGTTACTACGGTGCTATTTCTGCCCCGATTGCATACGTACCAATGTAGGAATCACTCATCTGAATAGAGAAGTATCCATCCTCTCCCCAAGCTGTGCCCCAGGAGTTCTTGACGATCCAGTAATCAACACCATTCGAATTGCCCCAACCGACGATTAAGACAAAATGACCGCCCTGGGATCTTCTCTCTCTGCGTAAATGATGATAAATCCCACTCTGGTAACGAAAGAGGCTTTTATATACCTCCATCCTGCAGGAAACAGGCCTCTGATAGGTATAGATCCAGGACTTAATAAGGTCGTTATAATAACTTGTTGGCTTGCCGGTGGGATTTATCCACTGCCAGGACTGTATTTTTGCAACTACACCATAAGCACTGCAGGTTCCTTTGACGGCTGTGTACGGATATGTTGTCGCTGAACATGTACCACTTGCCTTGAGAAAGTCAAAGGCTGTATCAAGATACCAGCCATCGCATGTACCTTCTGAGCAATCGAGCATGGCCTGTTCGGAAAGGGGAAGGGTTGAACCTTTAGCCTGGATGTAAAGGGATTCCAAATTTGCTGTAGAAGAAAAAGCCCAGCAGCTCCCGCACGTACTCTGGTCTTCTACCGGGGAAACCAGATTATAATCACGGAGGTCATAGCTTGCTGGGTATACCGCAAGAGAGAGATAATCAGGTTGCTGCCAGATTTGTGCAGGGTCAATTGCTTCTGCAGGCGTAGGTAAACCTCCCAGAAGTTTTTGCTGCTGTTCAGGGCTCATCAGGCTTACTGAGGTTTCTCCCGCAGTCCAGAGCATCCCTTCCCTTGCTATCTGAGCATTCACCTCATCAACTGTCTGGGCGTAGACTACACTCACTGATAGCACTACCCAGAGCGTGACGCTTAAACAGATAAACAAACAATTCTTTCTCAATCTTCGTATGTTCATAGATCTCCCTCCTTAGCCTAATAAAAAGTTATACACTATACACCTCAACCACTACCTGACTACAACCACTTTCATTCGTAGATAGTCTTGTGCCTCTCTATCTTTTTCCCAAGGCCTGTAAATCCTGAAAACGACATCCGTGCTTCCTGGGGCTATAGCCTTAAAAGTATAAATCAACCTCCCAAAATCACCAGCCTTCTTGACATTCTCAGCTGGGGGGATAGTTTTCTGATCCTGTATCTGCAAAATCTTCTGGTCAAACTCTGGCTCTTTAACAAGGTAACCCCCTGATCCAGGATTTCTCATGTCAATGGTTAAGTATTCTCCTGTTTTGCACTCAAAGGAACTCCCGGTTGATTTTTCATCTACAACCAATACATGACCTGAATCTCTTCCCCGATAAGATGTATCACACATACAAGAGCAGAGTAATACAAAAATTCCTATTACATTCCATTTCCAAGCCAAATCTATCCATTCCCCTGTATACAATTAATTTCTGGCACAGTCAATATTCGGGCTCGATACTCGCTTCTGTTCTAAACTTTTATTCCAAAAAACTTTCCCCGTCAATATTTTAAAGACAGGAGCAATCAGCTCTTGTATAATGACAAATAATCCGGTAAAAATAAACTATAAAAAGTGCATTATGGTAATGGAAGGGGTGGCGAGATATGAAGCGTCTTAACTGGCAGATTCTCTTAGGTTTAACCTTAATTGCACTGTCCACATTTTTTTATCTCATTCATTATGAAATTTTTAGAGATGCCCGCCATATCTTCAATTATTTAATAATGGACGTAGCTTTTGTCCCGATCGAGGTCTTGCTTGTTACATTGATCATTCACCGGTTGCTCAGTGAGAGAGAAAAACGTGCCCTGCTTAAAAAGTTGTATATGGTTATAGGAGCTTTCTTCAGTGAGGTCGGAACAAGGCTGATTAAATGTTTTTCTAACTTAGACGCTAACTTTGATAAAATCAGAGGGAATCTCATTGTGACTACCAATTGGTCTGAAAAAGAATTCCTGAGTGCTGACAGACGCATTAAAGATTACGATTATAAAATTGAGAGTCACAAGGGTGATTTAGAAGATTTGCGCAGTTACCTTTTGCAAAAAAGAGGATTTTTACTGACTCTCCTGGAAAATCCAAATTTGCTTGAACACGAATCCTTTACCGAACTTCTCTGGGCGGTATTTCATTTGACTGAGGAATTAGCCAATAGGGCAAATGTAAAACAGTTATCCAATGCTGATTACGAACATATTTCTAATGATATAAAGAGGGCATATATTGTACTCATCTCCGAATGGCTAAAATACATGAAACATCTCAGGGATGAGTACCCTTATCTCTTCTCTCTTGCCGTAAGGACAAATCCTTTTGATCCAAATGCATCACCAGAAATCACATGAATGGTTTTAAACTCTATATGCACAATGAAATCAGAAACAGTGTTGAGGAATAGCACATGGCAGAAAAGATACTATTTTGCTGGAGTGGAGGAAAAGACAGTGCCCTGGCACTGTACGAAATTCAGCAAAACGAAACCTATGAAATAGTTGCCCTCCTGACAACGGTAACGGAAGATTACGATAGGATCAGCATGCACGGAATCCGGAGGGTTTTGCTCGAACATCAGGCTGAATCACTCAACTATTCGCTTGAGGAAGTATTCATCTCAAAGAATACCTCCCAGGAAGAATATGAATCCACCATGCGAGACATTCTTACAAAATATCTGAACTGTGGAGTTGCCTCAATAGTTTTCGGTGATATCTTTTTAGAAGATGTAAGAAAATACCGGGAAGATAATCTCTCCAAGATAGGAATGAAGGGGGTCTTCCCTCTCTGGAAAAGAGATACCTCTGAACTTGCCCATACCTTCATACAGCTTGGGTTCAAGGCGGTTATTACCTGTGTTGATACCCATGTTCTTGATAAAACATTTGTGGGCAGGGCTTTTGATGAAGAATTCTTATCTGAACTTCCTCCCCACGTTGATCCGTGCGGCGAGAATGGAGAATTCCACTCTTTTGTCTTTGACGGACCGATATTCCGAAGAAGGATTCTCCATACAACCGGAGAGGTCGTTTTAAGGGATAACCGTTTTTATTATTGTGACGTGATACCTGTTTCAACATTATGCAGTTGTTGAAAGGATATTTGAGATGAAAAATACTAATGTAAGCAATACCACCCCTCCCTGGGGTACGTGGGAGGTAATCTTGGACGAACCGACCTATAAGGTGAAAAGGATCACTATTTTAGCGGGACAACGGCTCAGCTACCAGAAACACTTCAAGCGAGAGGAACACTGGATTGTTGTTGAAGGGAGGGGACAGGTAACCCTCAATGGAAAAGAGATCCCTCTTGTTGCTGGGGAGACTGTGGACATTCCCTATGAGGCAGCTCACCGCATTGCCAATCCAGAAAAATCCATTCTCGTGCTTATTGAGATACAGCGGGGAAGTTATTTCGGGGAGGACGATATCCTCCGATTGGAGGATGACTATGGCCGGGTAGACAAATCATCTTCTCTTTGATTTCCTGGCCGGTTCTTTGGACCCACCGTATTTACAGGATTTACATTCTACCTTATCACAGCGCTCCAGGCTGAGTTTCGGCTCCACATCCAGACTGCATTGATACAAGGAACCGAGTGAAGGCTCTTCAACTATTCCAAAACTGCATTCATCTTGCCGAAAGACTAATAACTGTTTCCTACATCTTGTGCATTCATATCTTCGAAAAACCCATTCCTTTTTTAAAGGAAAAACGGCCTCTTCAGAGCCCACATTCTTCCAGACAATCTCTGCATCACAATGGCAGCAACAGCTGTTCCAGGAGATTAAAGAATCAGCCATCTCTCTCTTTCCAAAGATAAAAAATGGAGGCGGCACCCGGATTCGAACCGGGGAATAAAGGTTTTGCAGACCTCTGCCTTACCACTTGGCTATGCCGCCTCAATGGAGCGGGAAACGGGATTTGAACCCGCGACTTCAACCTTGGCAAGGTTGCACTCTACCACTGAGTTATTCCCGCTCTGGCTCAATTAAATATAAACAAGAGAGGGCTCTTTTGTCAATAAAATATCTGATGTCTCTGAACAACAGGGTTCCTCGTTGCTCAACAATATTTTTTCGCCAATTCTGCATCTCGCTTCACTGCAAATTCGGAACTCGCTTACGCTCAAACAGCCGAATTTGCTCCCGTTTCGCTTGATGCGAATTGTTAACGAAAAAAACTTCAATTCGCACTCAGAACCCCGTTTTGTACTTTTTCAGAGATCTCTATCCGGGGGAAAACCCCCTACTGCACGGATTTCACGCACCGAAACCCAATTACATAGCTCTGGGTCTCAGGGATATTTCTCCCTCTTTCTCCGCATCTCTGGAACTTTTCACTGTTGATCCAGGCACCTCCTCGATACACCCTATGGTATCCCTTATCAGGACCTTGAGGATTTTCTTTTCGACTCTTCAGATAACCATTAGGATCATACCAATCGCTACACCACTCCCAAACATTACCCGCCATATCGTAAAGAGCAAAACCATTAGGGGGATACCCTTTTACTGGGTGGAGATTTTCCTTAGAAATGTCACTTACATGATAGTTGACTATGTTTTCATCAATACCCTCGCCCCAGGGGTAACTTTTCCCCTCCAAACCACCCCGTGCTGCCCTTTCCCACTCAGACTCGGTTGGTAGTCTTTCTCCTACATACTCGGCATAAGCCTTGGCATCCTCCCAGCTTACCAGAACAACTGGATAATCGCCTTTACCCTCCGGGTAGGCCCCATTTCTCCAGTTATACGGTTCAGCCCATTCACTATCCACGAAAGGCACCCTGTGCCCAGTAGCATCCACAAACTTCTTATATGCACGATTGGTAACCTCATGAACATCAATATAATAGGCATCGAGATAAACTTCATGCTGGGGGTACTCATCCTCATCACCTTGATCTTTAGGGCTTCCTATAATAAATTTCCCGCTCGGGATTAAGACCATTTCTATTCCATCCCTTTCTGTAATTCTCTTCAGATTGTCCATTACAGTAACTGTATCCGGCTTCCGAGCAGGGGCAAGGGTCTTCAGCGAAGCGAGAATGTTGGTAAATCTCTCTTTTACACTCTTTCCTTTCCCGGTGAGTAAGGGTTGAACTATGAACACCAAAAAAATTATAATGAGAGTAGCGATAGGGAAAAATCTGGCTTTCTGAGACATATTTTAGCACCACCTTTAATCTATACGCTAACTTACTAAAAGTCAAAAGAGAGGTTGCGGAATGATTATATATGACATAAGATAATCAAAAAAGCCTCTTAAAACTTTTCAAACCAGGGTTCTGAGTGCGAATAAAGATTTTTTCGGTAACAATTCTTATCGAGACGCAATGGCCGCAAATTCGGATGTCTGAGCTCGAAGAGCGAGTTTCGAATTTGCAGTGAAGCGAGATTTAGAATTGTCGAAAAAATGTTGTTGAGCAACGAAGAACTCTGTTCTTAAACTTGAATCATGGGTGAGATAAAGAGTTCTATTGAAATAGCGATGGAAAAAACCAAAAATCTCCTCCTCTCCCCGGAAGAAAAAGAGAGGCTTCACCAGGAAGAAATTGTAAACAGGGTGGGAGTGATAGTGAGCAGGTATCAGGAAGGAAACCTTTCTCTCAAAGATCTGGAAAATGAACTTAAAAGCCATCCAGAAGAGACGAGGGATTCTTTCTCTCACCACCTATTAAAGGCAATGATTCAAAACATCCTGATCACACAGGATAATCAAAGGATCTTCGAGGCGATAACTCTCCTCAAAAAGGGGACGCTTGATCCGGGGATCATGGAGAAGATCACCAATCTGGTGAAAGAGAATCAGAAAATTTTAAAAGATAGTTTTAGTTCCATCGAGTCTGTCTTTAGAGAAAGATTGGTCCATCTCGGTATTCAGGGAGATGCGGTAATACCAAATACCGAGGAAAGCCAGGAATGGCAAGAATTCCAGAGAGAGACCAGGAGTAAACATGAAAGAGTGCTAAATCGTTTAAAGGAAAAGATCTAACCCCCTACATCAGACCAAAAAAGTTCCTCTTGATAAATCTGAAATTCTCTTTTATCTCTTTCGACCCCTGAATAATCTCTCCATGACCGGGGAGTAAATAGTTAATATTTAGTGTTTCCATCCGCTCGATATTCTGTTTAAGGAGGGTACCATCACCGCCAGGGAAATCGGTTCTTCCCACCCCTCCAGAGAAGATTAAATCCCCACTTACCAAACACCGTGTATCAGGAAAGTACAGGCAGATCGAGCCAGGAGAATGACCAGGAGTATGATATATATGTATCTTCTTCTCCCCCAGAATTAAATCGCCTTCTTGAAGGAAAAAGTCTGTTTTAAAATCTGGCGGCTTCAATCCAAAAAGTTCAAAAAACTGTCTGCCAAACCCCTTAAAAAATCTTTCCTCCTCCTGATGAAAGGCTAAAAGAGTCCCTTCTTTGATAAATGCTGAATTACCCTCACAATGATCGGGGTGCAAGTGGGTATTTATAATCAAGTTAAGCTTCTTCCAATCAAACCCATCTTCTTCCATCTGCGATTTTAAATTTTCTGCATTAAAGCTGAGTCCTGGATCAACCAGGAGGTTTACCTTTCCCGTAAAGAGATACGTGCTGCTGTTATTTTCCTGTTCACGTAACCAGGAATAGGCAAATATCCCATCCATTAATTTCATTTGATCACCAGGTAAAAACTCTTAAAGACTTTTACAGAGTCAAAGTCAAAATACAAGAGAATTCTTAACATTGCTTGCCCAGTTCAAAATCGGGTTGTCAACACAAAGAAAAAGATTTATACTTTTTGTAATATAATTACTGCTGTATGGAGGATGTATGGGTAATCTCGGAATGCAAGAACTCCTTGTAATCCTGGTAATAGCTTTGCTGGTCATAGGGCCTAAAAAACTCCCTGATCTGGCAAAGGCGCTGGGCAGGGCATTTGCTGAGTTCAAGAGGGCTACTGAGGATTTAAAAAAAGATCTGGATGTTGAAAGTATGCTCAAAGGTGATGAGGTAAAAGGGGAAAAAAGAGCCCCGGATTTAGAACCCCCTCAAGCGACATTGGATCACCAGAATAAAGGTGATGTGACTGAAGAGAAAAAAGATGAGGAAGGAAAGAAAGAGTTAAATGGCTGATGAAAAGGCCTCTTTTATTTCTCACCTGGAGGAGCTCAGAAAGAGGCTCATTATCTGTATCTCAGCAATTGCTATAGGCTTTACGGTCTGTTGTTTTTTTGACCAGAAGCTCGTGGATATTCTGGTCAAGCCATTAAAAGAGGTCCTGCCACCAGGTACCCATCTTATCTTTACCGGTCTGTCCGAGGCATTTTTCGTTTACTTAAAGATTTCCTTCTTCGCAGGTATTATTCTGGCAAGTCCAGTGATACTCTATGAGATCTGGTGTTTTATCGCTCCCGGGCTCTATGATAAGGAAAAAAAATACCTTCTCCCCTTCGTCCTTTTTTCTACTATCCTCTTTGTTTCTGGGGTTATCTTTGCATACTACATCGTTCTTCCTATAACCTACAAATTCTTTATGAGCTATACAACTGAATCCATAAAACCTTTTCCCTCACTCAGGGAATATCTATCCTTTTCTTTGAAGATGCTTTTGGCCTTTGGTGTCACCTTTGAATTACCCATATTTATCCTCTTCCTGTCTAAGATCGGGATCATAAGTATCAAGACTCTTACTGCCTACCGGAAGTATGCTATCCTGGTTATCTTTATCGTTGCAGCAGTTGTAACTCCCTCAACTGATGTGGTTAGTCAAGTATTAACTGCCTTACCTCTCTGGATTCTCTACGAGATAAGCATCATCCTGGTGAAAATTTTCAATCGGAAGAAATAGTCTCGTCAGGATACCTGGTAACGGTAACCAGAGCAGGGCGCAGTAACCGGTCATTCAGGAAATACCCCTTTTGGAGCTCTCCAATTACGGTATTTACTTCATGCTCTGTGCTCTCTACCTGTTCAACTGCTTCATGCCGGCTGGGATCAAACTTCTCCCCCAGCGAGGTAAAACTGGTCACTCCGAATTTCTTCAGGATCTTGAAAAATTGTTCCACAACCATCTCTATACCCTTCGTTATTGCTTCGTTATCTTTCACATCCTTTGATGATACTAATGCCCTTTCTAAATTATCCACCACCAGCAGGAGCTCTCTCAGCAGGTCCTCATTGGCAAATTTAATATAATCAAGTTTCTCTCTTTCAGCCCGCTTCTTAAAATTCTCAAAATCGGCAGTGGTTCTGAGGAGACGATCATAAATCTCCTCACACTCCTTTTTCTTCTCCTCAAGTATCTTCTTTAATTCATCTATGGTGAAGTCTTTCTTTTCAATTTCCAGTTTTTCCTCTTTTTCTCCCCCTCCGTCTCCCAAGCTCTTTTCCGGCATCTCTTCCAAAGGAGACTCTACTGTAAACTCTCCTTCACCTGTATTTTCTAACTTCGAATCTTTTGTTCTCCTCTTCATATAAAGGATTCCTCCTTAATACTTCATCTCTAAGATCTTACCGATCAGTTTAGCCGTGTAATCTACAACTGGTATGATCTTACAGTAGTTAATCCGCATAGGGCCTATAACCCCTAATGTCCCGAGCACCTGTTTGCCTCGAGAAAAAGAGGATGTGATGAGAGCACAATCCTGCAACTCCTGAAGCTGATTCTCCGAACCGATAAAGATCTGTACCCCTTTGGCAACCAGGCTTTTATTCAAGAGTTTCACAATCTTACTCTTCTCCTCAAATGCCTTGAACAGTGCTCTCATCTTCTCTATTTCTACAAACTCAGGGTAGTTAAAAATATTTATCTTCCCTTCAATGTAAACCTCAGCCTCCTCTTCACCATATAATGCTTGTTCACCCAGCTTCAATGCCTTGGACAGGAGTTCATCGTACATGGCCTTTTCTTTAGTCATCTCCTCGATGAGCTTCTCCTTTACCTCCTCCAGGCTCAGACCAGCAAACATCTCGTTCAGGTAATTAGAATACTGGTAAAGATCATCCTGACTTATATCCTCTTCTACCTCTATGATCTTATTCTGAACAATCCCCGATTGGGAAACAAAGATTACCAGAACCCTGTTTTCATTGATCTTCAAGAACTCAAGATGCCTTAAGACTGTGCTGGTGAACTTTGGGGCAACGATAATGCTTATACTCTGAGAAAATTTGGAAAGGGCCTTAGAGGTCTCTTTCATGACATCAGAGATATCCATGGTAGAGATTTCGTACTTCTTCCTGATGTACTCCTTTTCGCTCCGCGTGAGCTCCCGGATCTCCAAAATGCTGTCCACATAAAATCTAAAACCTCTATCAGTAGGAATTCTCCCTGCTGAGGTATGGGGTTGATGGAGAAACCCCATCTCTTCCAGGTCTGCCATCACATTCCTGATTGTTGCTGAACTGAGGTCGAGATGATACTTCTTGGATATCCTCCTTGAGCCAACCGGTTCAGCTGTTAGGATATATTCATCAATCAATGACTGGAGGATCTGTTTATCCCGTTCATGCAGCAGATCTCCCATTCTGTTCACCACTTCCTTTTTCTCTTGGAACTCCCTATCACATGCAAAAGTAATATTATTTTATCATACTCCCCCCTTATTGATAATATTTTTTACCCATAAATTTACCTGCTGTCAAGCCGGCATAAAGAGACCCCTGAAAAACTGAAAATAAGGATTTTTGGTCATCGAAGAGCCCTATTTCCAGAACCCTTATAACCCCCTCGCTTTTGACAACCACTCCCCTTCAGGCTAAGATAAAAAACATGCAAAACTTCCCACTGATAATCCTTGTTGGCCCCACTGGTGTGGGAAAATCAGAATTTGCCATCTCTCTCGCACTGAACTATCAGATGGAAATCGTAAGTGCCGATTCTCTTCAGGTGTACCGTTACCTTGACATTGGTACAGCCAAACCTTCTAAAGAAGAACGCAAAAAGGTAAAGCACCATCTCATTGACATTGTAAATCCTGACGAGGAGTTCAGTGCTGTTCAATTTATGGAGATGGCGCGAGAGGTCATTGATTCACTCATCCGGCAAAGGAGATCTGTCCTCGTGGTCGGAGGAACCGGGCTCTATATCAAGGCATTAATTAGAGGGATCTTCAAAGGCCCGGGAGCAGATGAGGATTTAAGAATGACGATCAAAAAGGAGGCACAGGAGCTGGGTAGAGAACACCTCTTTCAGAAGCTCAAAGAGATTGATCCTGAGAGTGCGTCCCGTATCCATCCAAATGATACCTACAGGATTATGAGGGCACTTGAGGTTTATTACCTTACACAAAAAACCATGTCCTCCTTCCAGTCAAACCATGCCTTCAGGGAATCTCCCTATCACTATTTCAAGATAGGTTTAGAACGGGAGAGAAAGGAACTTTACCAGAGGATTGAGGAGAGGGTTGAAAAGATGATCGAAAATGGCTTGATTGAAGAGGTGGAGGGCATACTAAGAAAAGGGTACGATCCTCAATTAAACCCTCTGCAGAGCCTGGGTTACCGGCAAATAATACGATATCTACAGGATGAATGTGGACTGGATGAGGCAATACGGTTAATCAAGAGGGACACCAAGCGATATGCCAAGAGACAGTTAACCTGGTTTAAGAATGACCCTGAGGTGGAGTGGTTTACCCTTCCGCAGGATGCTGAGAAGATCGAAGAGAGGATTAAAACCGCTATTCAGTGGTCTGTTGAATAGGTAAATCCTCGTGACCTAATTTGTTATAAAGAAAAATTTATTCCTCTTTCTTCCTTGTGCTTTTATTTTTTGATTAAATTTTTGTGTAAGAGATTGGGAAGGCTAACAGCCTAAAATCATTCCAGAAGTTCCATATAATTTTATATATATAATTTTTGTTGACAATCTGTTTAAATGTATGTATATAAGACAAAACCCTGTTTATCAGCCTGATCCCAATCTGTGGGACAAATGCCAAGAAAGGAGAAGGGGCAATGAGGAGGAATAAAAAGTTAAGCTTAATTTTAACAGCTGCAGTTGTTATAATATTCATTTCTGTGAAGGTCTTCTCAGCAGGCGTTCGACCCATATGTACTGATCCTAATTTGCAAAAACTTCCAGACATATCAGGGGACTGGGTTGTCTGGCAGGATAACCGCAATGGAACTTATGACATCTATGCCTATAACTTAGCCACTTCTACTGAAACACCCATATGTACTAATCCTCACGGACAAATGTATCCAGCCATATCCGGGGACTGGGTTGTCTGGACGGATGACCGCAATGAAAATTATGACATCTATGCCTATAACTTAGCTACTTCTACTGAAAGACCCATATGTACCCATTCCGGCGACCAACTGTGTCCAGCCATATCAGGGGACTGGGTTGTTTGGTATGATTATCGCAATGGAAATGATGACATCTATGCCTATAACTTAGCCACTTCCACTGAAGTACCCATATGTACTGATCCTAACGGGCAATATGTTCCAGCCATATCCGGTGACTGGATTGTCTGGACGGATTACCGCAATGGAAATTATGACATCTATGCCTATAACTTAGCCACTTCTACTGAAATACCCATATGTATTAATTCCACCGACCAAGTCTTTCCAGCCATATCAGGTGACTGGATTGTCTGGCAGGATAACCGCAATGGATGGGATATCTATGCCTATAACTTAGCCACTTCTACTGAAATACCCATATGTACTTATCCCAGCAGCCAAGAGTATCCAGCCATATCAGGTGACTGGGTTGTCTGGCAGGATAACCGCAATGGAAATTATGACATCTATGCCTATCATCTACCCACTTCTATTGAAATACCCATATGTATTAATTATTCCAGCAGCCAAGAGTATCCAGCCATATCAGGTGACTGGGTTGTCTGGCAGGATAACCGCAATGGAACTTATGACATCTATGCCTACCATCCACTCAGTTACTCTGAAATACCCCCTGAAATACCCATATGTACCAATTACAGCAACCAACAGTTTCCAGACATATCAGGGGACTGGATTGTCTGGACGGATTACCGCAATGGAAATGGTGACATCTATGCCTATAACTTAGCCACTTCTACTGAAAGACCCATATGTACTAATTCCAGCAACCAAGTCTTTCCAGCCATATCAGGTGACTGGGTTGTCTGGACGGATAACCGCAATGGAAATTCTGACATCTATGCCTATAACCTAGCCACTTCTACTGAAATACCCATATGTACTAATTCCAGCAGCCAAGGGCTTCCAGCCATATCAGGCAACTGGATTGTCTGGCATGATTACCGCAATGGAAATTCTGACATCTATGCCTATAACTTAGCCACTTCTACTGAAAGACCCATATGTACCAATTCCGGCGACCAAGAACCTCCAGCCATATCAGGCAACTGGATTGTCTGGGAGGATAACCGCAATGGATGGGATATCTATGCCTATAACTTAGCTACTTCTACTGAAATACCCATATGTACTGATCCTAACGGGCAAGGTGCTCCAGCCATATCAGGGGACTGGATTGTCTGGCGGGATAACCGCAATGGAAATGATGACATCTATGCCTATAACTTAGCCACTTCTACTGAAATACCCATATGTACTGATCCTAACGAGCAAAATGTTCCAGCCATATCCGGTGACTGGATTGTCTGGAAGGATGGCCGCAATGGAAATCCTGACATCTATGCCTATAACTTAGCCACTTCTACTGAAATACCCATATGTACTTATTACAGCGGACAATTATATCCAGCCATAGCCATATCAGGAGGCTGGATTGTTTGGCATGATTATCGCAATGGAAATTATGACATCTATGCCTATCATCTCTATGAGGATGCAGACAATGATGGTATCCCTGATGAACAAGACAACTGCCCCACTGTGTCAAATCCTGACCAGGCTAATTCTGATTACGATGGCGTCGGCGATGCCTGTGACAACTGCCCCTTCGTTTCTAATCCAACTCAGGCTGATTCTGATCACGATGGCATCGGTGACGCCTGTGACAACTGTCCTTCCGTTTCTAATCCAACTCAGGCTGATGGTGATAATGATGGGCGTGGTGATGTCTGTGACAACTGTCCAAATGTAGATAATCCTGACCAGGCTGATTCTGATCACGATGGCATCGGCGACGCCTGTGACAACTGCCCAAATGTGTCCAATCCGGGCCAGGAGGATCAAGATGCTGACGGGGTCGGCAACGCCTGTGACAACTGTCCAAATGTATATAATCCTGACCAGGCTGATTCTGATCACGATGGCATCGGCGACGCCTGTGACAATTCCCCAACCATTGACGGGCCCTACGTTGGTAAATGCCATGACCGTAAACTCGTCAACGACAGGACTTTCGCCAATACTGTAGAGATGAATTGGTCTCACTCGGACAATCCTGGAGGCTCAGGCATTGATATTAACTCAGTCCATGTTTGGTACATAGATCCGCAGCGTATCTCCCATGATTTATTCCCGTATTCAGTTACGCAATATGGTGGTTCATTTATTTTTCCAGCCTTAAGCTTAGCTGAAGGCACTTACATCATACATATAAAAGTGTGTGATAGGGATACGTACCCGAATTGTGAAGAGGCTACCGCTACGGTCTCTGTAACCAAATCAGACACCTGCAAACCACAAATTCTATATGGTGGACTCTACTATTCTATTTCATGCCGTGGTAATCCCTATTACATAGTCGTCAATAACACGACTTTCAGCCAAAATGTAGATGTAACAATGTTTTGGTGGCACACGGATGATTCTGGAGGTTTATGCCTTGATACAGGCATTAATACTGCAACAGTGAGTGTGGGATACAAGCTTGAACCAGGTGGTTACTACACCTATTTAATCCCGACTGTTTCGCCATCTGGTGGTTCATTTGTCTTTCCCATCAATAGGTCAACTTTAGCTAATGGCGATTACACCATTAGGATAGTTGTGTACGATAAGACCAAACCGAGCCCGAATTACACAGAACTTAAGGTTTTAGTTCATGTACAGAAGGCATCTTGAAGCCCCTCCTCAGCACGCCAACCATTAGCCTCAATACTCCCCAGATAAGTAGCAAATCTGTAACTATTAATGGTACAGCTACTGGACTGCACCCCACCGACTGGACAAAATGTGTTAGAGTAGGAGGCAGGGTCTAATCCGCCTGAGGCGGATAGAAAGGATCTTGTCATGAGGACACAGAGAAGGTTCAGTAAAGAGTTTAAGCGTC
>Ga0315289_10003754_pt1 | contig 22867 bp, 22 predicted proteins | sample YL17G11_40_MG_FD_203452 | JGI IMG/M metagenome (GOLD analysis project Ga0315289, IMG submission 203452) | Sediment microbial communities from Yellowstone Lake, YNP, Wyoming, USA - YL17G11_40 | ecosystem: Environmental > Aquatic > Freshwater > Lake > Sediment | place: USA: Wyoming | collected... | reverse complement strand
TCGTCCGCGAAAAAGGCCTGGCCGTTTTCGACATCCTGTCGGGCCGCGGACATGTCCGCCACCTCGTCCTCCGGCAGGGGAAGAGGACCGGGGAGCTCATGGTCATCCTCGTGACGGCCGAGCTTCCAGGCACGGATATCGCCGTCCTGGCCGAGCGCCTGATGGCCGCCGTCCCGGAGCTCAAGAGTTTTATCCACGTCACGAACAGCCGAAGTTCCGACATCATCGAGCACGAGAAAACCCGGCTCGTCGCCGGGGCCCCGTTCATCGAGGAAACGCTGGCCGGCCTCACCTTCCGGGTCTACCCCCAGACGTTCTTCCAGACCAACACGGCCGGCGCCGAGCTTCTCTACGAGCGAATCCGGGATGAGGCCGAACTATCTCCGGAAAGCCGCGTCCTGGGTCTTTACTGCGGCAGCGGGCCGATCGAGCTCTCGCTAGCCGGGGCGGTCCGGAAAGTGACGGGCGTCGACTCTTCCCCCGCCAATATCGCCAACGCCGTGGAAAACGCCCTGATCAACCGGGTCGATAACGCCGAATTCGTGCCGGGGACGGTCGAATCCCTGCTGAGCGAACCGCTCCACGAGCCGGCCGACGTCGTCGTCGTCGACCCGCCCCGCGTCGGGCTCACGGGGAAAGCGCTCCGCCGGATCGTTCGCCTCGATGCGCCATCGGTCGTCTATGTGTCCTGCAACCCGGCCTCGCTCGCCCGAGACCTCCGCGGTTTTCTCGACGCCGGCTACAAGGTCAAATCCCTCTCGCCCTTCGACCTCTTCCCCCATACGCCTCACCTCGAAACCCTGGCCGTTATGGCCCGCTCGACGCCGGCGCTTTACTTTCCTTCCGGACAATAGTAAAACCGTGCCCGAGGAGGGAAACGACCATGACCGAAGCCAAGTCTGCCCCGTCGCTTGACGCACATCCCCGCTGCTGTCCCCGCGGGGAGAGGTCCGGGCCTAGCGCGGCCTCCCTGTCCAGGCGCGATTTTCTCAAGGGTGCCGGCGTGACTGCGCTCGGGAGCGTGGCCGCGGGAGGACTCTCCTGGCCTCTTCTCGGAAGCCAGGCCGCGGCGGTCGATGACGCCTACCGGTCGGCGCCGCTCAAGGTCAAGCCTATCCTCGTCTACGAAATCCCCCAGCGCAGGAACCAAACGAGCTGGCGGTCGTGGGGCGGGATTGCGACCGAGCGGGACGCCCGGGAGGAGGCCGCCCGGATCCAGGGCGAACTCGCGGCCCTATCCAATAAGGCGGAGTTCCCTCTGGAGTTCCTGCCGATCTCCTCGATCCGTCAGGCCGGCGACCTGGCCACGGCGCGGGATATCGGGGACGCCCAGGTCCTTCTCGTCTATGCGGCCGGCGGCTGGATGGACGTCCTTGACGCCTTGGGCAAGACGGGCAAGGACCGGATCTTCTTCTGCCGTCACAAGTCCGGGCCGGTCTATCTGTGGTACGAGATCATCAGCCCCCGCTATCTTAGGCAGCACACCGACACCCTGGCCGTCAAGGGAGTCGACGAGGACGACGTCGTCATCGACAGCCAGGACGAGCTCCTCTGGCGTTTCCGGGCCCTGGCCGGACTGCACAACACTCTGGGCACGAAGATCCTGGCCGTCGGCGGCCCGGACGCCTGGGCCCAGCCGGCCGGCGTCGTGCCCAAGCTCGTTGTCGACATGTGGAAGTTCGACATCGTCAATGTGCCCTACGACGACCTGGGGCGGCTCATCCGCCAGGCGCGCGCCGACGCCGCAACCGTCCGCCGGGCCAAGACGAGGGCCGATGCCTACCTCCGTCAGGCCGGGACACATCTTGAGACGGAGCGGACTTTTGTCGACAACGCCCTTCTCCTCGACGAGGTCTTCCGCGCCCTGTTGAAGAAAGCCGGCTGCCGGGCCCTGACCATCAACGGCTGCATGGGAACGATCATGCCTCTAGCCGAAACCTCCGCCTGTCTCGCGCTGAGCACGCTTAACGATGACGGCTACCTGGCTTTCTGCGAATCGGACTTCGTGGTCATCCCGTCGGGGGTGCTCCTGGCGAACATATCGGGACATCCGGTTTTCCTCAACGACCCGACCTACCCGCACGACGGCATCATCACCCTGGCCCACTGCACGGCGCCGCGCAAGATGGACGGCCGGACGACCGACCCGGCCCGCATCCTGACCCACTTCGAATCGGATTACGGCGCTGCCCCCAAGGTCGAGATGCGCCGCGGCCAGCTTCTGACCAACATCGCCCCGGACTTCGCCTCCAAGCGCTGGCTGGGCCTTCGCGGCGAGATCGTCGAGGCGCCGTTCCTGCCCATCTGCCGTTCTCAGATCGACGTCCGCTTCAAGTGCGACGATCGGACGCTGGCCAAGCGGATGCCGGGCTTCCACTGGATGACAGCCTACGGGGATTACACTCGGGAGCTTCCCTACGCCTTGAAACGCGTCGGCATCGCCTGGGACTTCCTGGGCTGATCAGACGACCGTCCGGGTGGCGATGACATCGACACCCGTGCCGAGGACATCGGCGATGAGGACCTGGCCGCGGCGGACCGGGGCTTCCGGCCTGAGCCGGGCTATCTCGGCAAGGATGGGGAAGATCATCTCCCTCGGCACGGGGCCGCTGAGCCGGACCGAGACCATCTTCGACGCAGTACCCCTGACCGGAATCGACGTGGCCAGGTTCCGCTTCGGATGGAGGATTTCTTCGACGGCGAAGGGTACGCCTTTGTCGCACTGGTTCCCTTGGACGTCGAGTTCCCCGGCCTCGTCCTTGCGGACCTCGAGCTCGCAGCCGACAGGGCAGAGGACGCAGGTCAGGCGGTCGAGGACGGGACGGTCACTCATGGCAGCTGACCTCGAGGTCTTCTTCGACGGCCGGACGCACTTTGATCTTCTGGAGCTCTGACGGCAGGAGGCGGCCGAACTTCTTCCGGGCGTAGACCTTCCCGGTCGTTTTTCCCTTAACGATGACTTGGGTGTTTCTGATGGGACGCATTGTCCGGAAGCTCCATTCGGCACCCGCCGTCCCGGCCGTCAGTAGCTGCGGCAGGGCATATTTGATGTTCAATCCGGGCGAAATCTGGACCGTCCCGCCGGCCACCCTCTCCCCCGCCGCGTAGCGGGCGGCGGATTCCCCGGCCGCGAACCCTTCGAACGAGGCCCAGTCGGCGACATCGTGGATATGGAGGACATTGCCGCAGGAGAAGACGCCGGAGACAGAGGTCATGAACCTCTCGTCGACGACGGCGCCTCCGGTGAACGGCGAGAGCGCGACGCCCGCCCTCTTCGAGAGCTCGTTCTCGGGGATGAGGCCGATCGACAGGAGCAGGGTGTCGCAGGGGATGACGCTCTCGGTCCCCGGAATGGGCATCAGCTTGTCATCGACCTTGGCCACGACGACACTTTCCACCCGGTCCCGGCCGCGGATCTCGACGACCGTCGAGCGCAGTTCGAGGGGGATGCCGAAGTCCATGAGGCATTGGCGGACGTTGCGCTCGAGGCCGCTCGCCCAGGACAGGATCTCGAAGACACCCTTCACCGCCACGCCCTCGAAAACCAGGCGGCGGGCCATGATCAGGCCGATGTCGCCCGAACCGAGAATGACGGCCTCGTTGCCGATGCGGAGGTTCTGGAGGTTGACCAGGTTCTGGGCCGATCCGGCCGTGAAAACACCCGCGGGGCGCGTTCCCGGGATCTCGATCATTTCTCGCGTCCTTTCCCGGCAGCCCATGGCCAGCACGACCGCCCCGGCCCGGACGAGGCGGTATCCGGAACGCGCGTTGACGCGAAGGACGCGCTCGGGCGTGATGTCGAGGACCATAGCCCCGGTCTCGACCTTGATCGGTTCGCGGACGACGTCTTCAATGAGCCGCTCGGCGTATTCGGGACCGCTGATAGTTTCGTTGTAGAGGAAAAGCCCGAAGCCGTCGTGGACGCACTGGTTGAGGATGCCGCCGAGCGTCCGGTCGCGCTCGACGAGGAGGACTTTCCCCGCCCCCGCCCGCCGGGCGCCCAGGGCCGCGGCCAATCCGGCCGGGCCACCGCCGATGACGACGACGTCGTGGGTCTCGTTCGCTTCCATCTTCGTTCAGCCCTTGAGCCGCCCATAGAAGAGGCGGGAGCCGCCGCCCCGTTTGGTGATCTTGTCAGCGGACAACCCTTCGTCCTGGAGGATCTCGACGATGCGCGGCGTGCAGAAGCCGCCCTGGCAGCGGCCCATGCCGCAGCGGGTCCGGCGCTTGACGGCGTCCATCGTCCGGGCACCGAAAGGGTTCCGCAGAGCGGCGACGACTTCGGCCCGGGTGACGTGCTCGCAGCGGCAGACCATCTCGCCCCAGTCGGCGGCGCCGGCAACACGCCCGGCCCGCTCGTCGTCGCCCAAGTGGGCGAAGCGGGTCCGGCGAGGCCGCTCCGGCTTAAACTCCGGTTTCGGCCGGAGGTCCATTTTCACGCCGATCATCCCGGCCACCATTTCGGCGATGGCCGGCGCCGCGGTCAGGCCGGGCGATTCGATACCGACAAGGCTTATCCAGCCCGGACGGAAAGCGCTCTCCTCGACGATGAAATCGCCGAACTTGTCCTTTCCGCTCGGGTCGACGAGCTTGGGCCGGAGGCCCGCGTAGCTGTGGATGAAGGAGACGCGGGAAAGCTCCGGCATGAGCCGGACGGCCTCCGCCTTGAGCCGGGCCATGACTTTCCGGGTCGAGGCGGCGTCGCGCTTGTCGTCGACCGGTTCCGCGCTCGGGCCGAGGATGATGTTCCCCTCGAGGGTCGGCGTGATGTGGATGCCGAGGCCGGGGTCGTCGCGTGGCGGCACGGGATAGACGGGGAGATTGAGCCGGAGCCCGCAATCCTTGTCCGTGATGAGATACTCGCCCCGATACGGGAAGACCCGGTAATTGTCGATCCCAGCCAGGCGGGCCACGTCATCGGAAAATAAGCCGGCGCTATTGACGACCCGGCGCGCCGCGAACGTCCCCTTCGGAGTCGACAGCCGAAACAAGCCGTCGCGGAAGACGACCGCCTCGACGGGCGCTTCGAGCAGCGCCTCGGCGCCGTTCTGTCCGGCGCATTCGGCCAGGGCGACCGTGAATTCATAGGGTGAGATGATGCCTGTGTGCGGCGAATAGAGAGCCCAGCGGCCGCGGGCCAGTGGCTCGAGGCGGCGGATGGCGGCCTCGTCCACGATCTCGAGGTCCGGGACGCCGCTCTTATCGCCCTCGGCCTTGAGCTCCTCGAGCCGGCGCCTGTCCTCGTCGGCCAGGGCCACGACGAGCTTGCCGGTCTTGCGGTGGGGGACGCCGAGCTCGTCGGCCAGGCCGTAGATCATCCCCAGGCCGGCGACGTTGGTTTTCGCCTTGAGCGACCCGGCCGGGACGTTGAACCCGGCATGGATGACGCCGCTGTTGCCCTTGCTGATGCCCTCGGCCAGGTCCGCTTCTCTCTCGAGGAGGAGGAGTCTCAGGTCATAGCGGGCGAGCTCCCGCAGGATAGCGCAGCCGACGACTCCGCCGCCGATGACGACGACGTCGTAATCCGCGTTCTTCTTTTCGCCCATAGCCGTCAGGATGTCATCATACCAAATCGGGCCAGCGCCTCAAAGGCCGCCGGCCCGGAGCGGGCGTGCCCTTCCCCGGTCAGAGGTGGGTCGGCTTGACCTTATTGCCCGATCAGAGCGGCGGCCGCACGCGAGGCGAGGAGGGAGGGCAGGAGGCCGAGGAGGAGAAGGAGGGCTGCGCACACGGCCAGGACGGCCGTGACGGTCCGGGAGACGTTCTCGGCGGGCCTCCGGCCGCCATCCGGCAGCGGAGACACCTCTTCGAGGAACATCGCCCGGCCGATCCGGAAATAATAAAACACGGATATCGCCGAATTCAGCGCCCCGGCGGCGGCTAGAAGAACCATCCCCTTCTCAACGGCCGAGGCGAACAAGAAGTACTTGCCCATGAAGCCGGCGGTCGGCGGGATCCCCACGAGCGCGAGGAGGACGACGAGGACGCTCGCCGCCGCGACCGGCGCCCGGCGAACCAGTCCGCGCAGGCCATCGATGCTTTCGTCGAACCGGCCTCCCCCGTCGATGAGAAGGATGAGGCCGAAGGCGGCGGCGTTCATGATCACGTAGACGGCGACATAGAAGGGGACGGCTATTCCGTCCGATCCTCCCCACGACGCGAGCCCGATGGCCAGATACCCCGCCTGGGCGATCGACGAGTAGGCCAGCATCCTTTTCAGGCTCTTTTGGGTCAGGGCGGCCAGGTTCCCCCAAAACATGGTCGCCAGGGCGACCGCTTGCAGGAGGGTGCTCCATTCCATGGTGTAGCCGCCGAAAAGGACCGCCATGGCCCGGACGAGGACGGCGATGACAGCGGCCTTGGGCGCGGTGGAGAGGAAGATGACGAGCGGCGTCGGGGCCCCTTCGTAGACGTCCGGCGCCCACATGTGGAAGGGCACGAAAGCGGCTTTGAAGAACAGCCCGACGAAGAAAAGGCTCATGGCCACGAGGGCGGCCAGGCCGTTAGCGCCGGCCAGGGCGGGCCCGGCCTCGGCGTACCCCGTCGAGCCCGTCAGGCCGAAGACAAGGGCCATGCCGAGGAGCATGACCGCGGAGCTCAGCGTCCCGAGGAAGAAGTACTTGATCCCCGCCTCGGCCGAGCGCCGCTCCTTCTTGAAGATCCCGGCCAGGACATAAGAGGGGATGGCGAAGAGCTCGAAGGTCACGTAGGTCGTGACCATGTCCGTCGCCGAGACGGCCGCCGTCATCCCGACGATCGACAGGAGCATCAGGTAATAGACCTCTCCCGGCTCGCTTTTCTCGACGTCGAAGAACCGGAAGGCCAGGACGATCGCCAAAGCCCCCGCGGCGAGGACGGCCGCCTTGAAGAAAAGGGCGAACGAGTCCACAGCGAGATGTCCTCCGAAGAGGGCGTCCGCCGAAGGCGGCGTCAGGGCAAGCGCCAGGCCCGCGGCTCCGATCCCGGCCAGGGCGACGTATCCCGCTCCCCGGCGGCCTCCCTTCTTGACGAATAGATGGACGAACATCGAGGCCACGGCCGCGGCCAGGAGGAGGATCTCGGGCACGAAATGCCCCAGGTCGGAACCGACGGCGGACATCATCGCGGCGCCTCGAAGTGAGCGGGGTTGACGATGCGGATGATCTTCTCCACGGGCTTGTCGATGAGGGCGAGGAACGGCTTGGGGAAGATCCCGATCCAGAAGGCCAGCACGAGGAGCGGCAGGAAGGTCGCGAATTCGCGGATGGTCAGGTCCTTGAGAGATTCGTTGGCCGGGTTGACGATCTTTCCGAACATCACCCGCTGGTAGAGCCAGAGCATGTAGCCGGCGCTCAGGACGATACCGGTCGCGGCGACCGCCGTCCATAGCCAGCTCACGGGGAATGTCCCCATGAGGATCATGAACTCACCGATGAAGCCGTTGAGGCCGGGCAGGCCGATCGACGACATGGTCATGATCAGGAACACGGCGGCGTAGACCGGCATTTTCGACGACAGCCCGCCGAACTCGGAGATGAGCCGGGTATGGCGGCGCTCGTAGATGACGCCGACGATCAAGAACAGGGCCCCCGTCGAAATGCCGTGGTTGATCATCTGGAGGACCGCCCCCTTGGCCGCCATCGGGGTCAGGACGAACAAGCCCAGCATAACGAAGCCCATGTGGGAGACCGACGAGTAGGCGATGAGCTTCTTCATGTCCTTCTGCATGAGCGAGACGAGCGCCCCATAGACGATGGCCACCAGGGCCAGGACGACGATGGCCGGGGCGTAGCGGCGGGCGGCCTCGGGGAAGAGAGGCAGGGAGAAACGAAGGAAACCGTAGGTCCCCATCTTCAGCAGGACGCCGGCCAGGATGACCGATCCGGCCGTGGGCGCCTCGACGTGGGCGTCGGGGAGCCAGGTGTGGAAGGGGAACATCGGCACCTTGATCGCGAATCCCAGGAAGAAGGCCAGGAAAACCCAGCCCTGCAGGGCCGCGGGAAGGACGGAGCCGGAACCGACCATGGCCGTCCAGTCGAACGTGTGCAACTGTCCCCGGACGACCAGGATGCCGACGAGCATGGCCACGGAGCCGAAAACCGTGTAGAGGAAGAACTTGATGGCCGCGTAGAGCCGCCTCTCGCCGCCCCAGATGCCGATCAGGAAGTACATCGGGACGAGGACGACCTCCCAAAAGACATAGAAGAGGAGCAGGTCGAGGGCCAGGAAGACGCCGATCATGCCCATCTCGAGGAGGAGCAGGAAGACGTAATATTCCTTCAACCGTCCCCGGATAGCGTCCCAGGACGAGAGCGTGGCGACGAAGGTCAGGAGCGAGGTCAGGAGGACGAGGAGGAGCGAGATACCGTCGACGCCGAGGAGGTACTGGGCCCCGATGGCCTTGATCCAGGGCAGCCGCTCGACGAGCTGCATGTCGCCGGACGCGGTGTCGAATCGGGTGAGGAGAAGGAGCGTCGCGCCGAACTCGAGGCCGGTGACGATGTTGGCCGTGATTTTTATCGCCTTCGCCCGCGAGCCGGGGAGGAAGAGGATGACGACCATCCCGGCCACCGGAAAAAAGATGACGAATGTCAGGATCGGTATACCCAAGATATTCATGACGGCAGCTCCTCCCTATCCTTAAAACACCGCGACGACGAGCGTGATGACGAGGACGACGCCCAGGACGACGGCCAGGGCATAATTGTAGAGGTAGCCGGTCTGCAGCCGGCGCAGAAGTGACGAAGCCGCGAGATGGATCCTGCCGACGCCGTTGACGGCGCCGTCGACCACGCCCTCATCGAAAAAGATCGCCAGGCGAGAGACGCGCCGCGCCAGTCCGGCCGCCCCGTCGACCAGCCCGTCGATGATGTGCCGGTCGACCCAATCGGCGGCCCGGCCCGCCGCGAAAACTCCGCCGACAAAGACCTTACCGTAAGCTTCGTCGACATAATATTTCCGGGAGACAATCCGATAAAGCGCCTTGAATTTCTCCGCGAATCGACGGGCGGGTTCCCCCCGCCGTTTCACGTAAATCGTCCGGGCGGCGTAAATCGCCGCGAGGGCCGCGCCGACCGAGACGATCATGAGAAAGACCTCCGTCCCGGCCGCGAGATGCATCTCGTGGGATCCGACGCTCGTCTCCAGGAACCGGGAGAACCAGGCGCCGCCGCCGAGGACATGGGGCAGGCCGACATATCCGCCGATGATCGAGAGAACGGCAAGGACCTCGAGCGGGACGAGCATCGCCGGCGGCGAATCGTGGATGTGATGCCCGGCTTCCGGAGTCAGCCGCTCCTCGCCATGGAAGGTCAGAAAGATCAACCGAAAAATGTAGAAGGACGTCATGGCCGCCCCGGCCAGGCCGAGGCCCCAGACGAGATAGTGCCCCGAGGCGTAAGCCGAAGCCAGGATCTCGTCTTTGGAGAAGAACCCGGAGAGTCCCGGAATGCCGGAGATGGCCAGAGCCCCGACGAGGAAAACCCGGTAAGTCCGGGGAATGCGGGTCCGCAATCCGCCCATCTTCCTCATGTCCTGCTCTCCGGACAGAGCGTGGATGACGCTCCCGGCGGCGAGGAAGAGGAGGCTCTTGAAGAAGGCGTGGGTCATCAGGTGGAAAATCCCCGCCGCGTAGGCCCCCACGCCGAGGCCCATGAACATGTAACCGATCTGGGAGATCGTCGAATAGGCCAGCACGCGCTTGATGTCGGTCTGGACAAAGCCCATGGTCGCGGCGTAGACGGCCGTGAAGGCGCCGGTCAAGGCGACCACGGTCAAGGCGGTTCCCGAGAAGGAGAACAGGGCGTGGAGGCGGGCGACCATGTAGACGCCGGCCGTCACCATCGTCGCGGCGTGGATGAGGGCCGAGACGGGCGTCGGGCCTTCCATGGCGTCCGGAAGCCAGGTGTAGAGGGGGATCTGGGCCGACTTGCCCGTGGCCCCGAGGAAAAGGAGAAGCGCGGCGGCCGTGGCCGTGCCCTTGGCCAACATGCCGCCCTCGACGGCGGCGCTGATCCCGGCGATATCGACCGTCCCCAGGGCGTAGACGAGAAGTCCGGTGCCGAGAAGGAAGCCGAAGTCGCCGACGCGGTTGGTGATGAAGGCTTTTTTCCCGGCGTCGGCGGCGGAGTCCTTGGTGAACCAGAAGCCGATGAGAAGGTAAGAGCACAGCCCCACGCCTTCCCAGCCGATGAACATGACGCCCAGGTTGGCGCCCAGCACCAGGATGAGCATGGCGAAGGCGAAGAGGTTCATGTAGGCGAAAAACCGGGCGTAGCTCCGGTCGTGGGCCATGTACCCGATGGAATAGACGTGGATGAGGAGGCCCACTCCGGTCACGACCAGGGTCATCACCGCGGCCAGGGAGTCGTAGCGGAAGGACAGGTCTAGGGAGAGAGAAACGGCTCTCCCTCCCGCCGTCCGGACGAGGCTCGCCGGCACCCAGGTGAAGAGCGTCTTGACGAGGACAGGCTCGGCCGAACGGAGAAGGCCGGCGAAGGCCGCCACGGCGGCCGCGAAGCTCAATCCGGCCGCCCCGACCGCCGTCGCCCCGACGGCGCGCCGGGAGAAGAAGCGGATGCCGACGAGCCCGTTGACGGCCGCGCCGAGGAGGGGGAAGAGTGGGATGAGGACGAACATCGGCTATCCTTTGAGGTCGTTGAGCACGTCGGTGTCGTAGCTTTTTTTGTGCCGGAAATAGGAGAGGACCAGGGCGAAGCCGACCGCCGCCTCCGACACGGCTATAATGATGACGAAGAGAGCGAAGATCGATCCCCGCGGCGAATTCAGGCGCCGCCCCAGTCCGGCCAGGATGATATTCACCCCGTTGAGGAGGAGTTCGAGAGACATGAGCATGATGACCAAGTTCTTGCGGACGATGACGCCGGCCAGGCCGATCGAGAAAACGATCAGGCCCAGTCCGAGGACGGCTTCAATCGGGATCATCGATGTATCTCCTTCGGGCAACGACGATAGCCCCGACGAGGACGACCAGCAGGAGGACCGAGGCGAGCTCGAAGGGGAGGAGATACGAGGAGAGAAGCATCTCGGCCGTCTCCTTCAATCCCGTCTCCCCCGCGCCGGCCGGGGCGGCCGGGAATCCGGTCCTCAGGACCAGGGTGACCACCTCGGCGCACAACAGAACGGGGACGCCGACGAGGAAGAGCTTGGGGATGAGCCCCCGCCGTTCGGGGACGATCTCCTTGAGGTTGACGATGATGATGACAAAGATGTAAAGAACGACGATGCCTCCCCCGTAGACAAGGATCTGGATCGCGCCCAGGTACTCGGCCTGCAAGGTGAAGAAAACGCCCGCCGTCGCCAGGACGGTGAAGGCCAGGTAAAGGACGCTGTGCATGACGTTTTTCTGGACGACGACGAGGAGGGCCGCGACGACGGTCAATACGCCGAACAGGGCGAAGACGGCGAGGGTGATCATTGCGGCCTCCGGCAGCCGGCGCAGAGGTGGCTCTGCAGGTCTTCGCCGGCGAGGTACATGTCGGGGAGGTGGAAGAAGAGTCCTCCCTTGCCGACGCCCGTCAGACGGAACTCCCGCGAGAAGCGGATGGCGGCCGTCGGACAGACCTCGACGCAGAGGCCGCAGAAGCTGCACCGGTCGAGCTTCCAGTCGAACTTGACCGGCCGCATGACCTTGGCCCCTTCCTCTTTCTTTCCCTCGATGTCGAAGCAGTTCGTCCCGCAAGCCCGCTGGCAGGCCTTACAGGCGATGCAGAGGGGCTCCCCCTGGTCGTCCCGATGAAGCCTGAGGATCCCCCGGAAGCGCGGCGCCGGCTCCTTGACTTGCTCGGGATACTGGACGGTCACCTTCCGGCTGAAGTAGCGCCGGAGGGTCACCCAGAGACCCTGCAGGATGTCCAGGAGGAAGACCATCCTGAGGAAGCGCCCGAGCCGGCTCACAGGAGGTACCTCACCAAGGCGACGGCCAGCAAATTGACGAGCGCGAGCGGGATGAGCCACTTCCAGACGAGCCGGATGAGCGAGTCGAAACGGTAGCGCGGGAAGGTGGCTCGGATCCAGACGTAGAGGTAAAGGAAGAACATGATCTTGACGAGGTACCAGACGAACCCGGGCACGACATGGAGGAACGAAAGGGCTTTGACGCTGGGGAACGGCGGGAGCCAGCCGCCGAAAAAGAGGATGACGACGAGCGACGACACCAGGACCATGTGGGCGTACTCGGCCATGTAGAAGTAGGCGAATTTCATGCCCGAATACTCCGTGTGGTAACCGGCGACGAGCTCGGACTCGGCCTCGGGCAGGTCGAAGGGGGCGCGATTCGTCTCGGCCACGGCCGAGATCCAGAAAACGACGAACGACACGGGCATCAGGAATCCATACCAGACCCCCGAGGACTCCTGGCGGCGGACGATCTCGACGAGGTCCATGGATTGGGCGATGAAGGCGACCGTAAGGACGGTCAGGCCGACCGGGATTTCGTAGCTCAGGACCTGGACGACCGAGCGGAGGGCCCCCATGAGGGGGTACTTGGAGTTCGAGGCCCAGCCGCCGAAGATGACGCCGAACACCGAGATGGACGACAGTCCCAGGATGATGAGGAGCCCGACCGGGCTCTCGGCGATCCACAGCGTCAGAGTGTAGCTTCCGATCCGGATCGGCTCGCCGAGCGGAACAAAGCAAAAAGCGAGCAGGGAGGAGAACATGACCAGGACGGGCGAGATGTTGAAGAGGAACTTGTCCGCCTGCCGCTGCATGATGTTTTCCTTGAAGAAGAGCTTGACGGCGTCGGCGACGGGCTGGAGGATGCCCTGGAAGCCGACCCGGTTCGGCCCCAGCCGGCCCTGCATCAGGGCCACGACGCGCCGTTCGAGCCAGATCATGACGACAACCATGAGCATGGGGTAGAGGATGACGGCGGCGATCTTGCCCACGGGGATGAGAAAATCGGCGACGAACGGCGTCATTTGTCGATCTCTCCGAGGACGATGTCGAGCGACCCGAGGATGCCGACGACGTCGGAAAAGAGGTTGCCCTTGCACATGTGCTCGAGCGACTGGAGGTTGATGAAAGACGGCGATTTCATCTTGACCCGCTCGGGCTTGTCCGTGCCGTTGGACTTGACATAAAAACCGAGGACGCCCTTGGGGGCCTCGATCGTGTGGAAGACCTCGCCCGGCGGAACCTTGAGAACCCGCGGCACCTTGGCCGAGATCTCGCCGGCGGGGAGACCGTCGAGCGCCTGAAGGACGATCCGGATGCTCTGGGTGATCTCCTCCAGCCGGATGAAGTAACGGTCGTAGACGTCGCCGTTCCGCCCGAGGGGGACGTCGAAGTCGAACTCGTCATAGGACGAATAAGGGATGTCCTTACGAATGTCCCAGGGGACGCCCGAGGCCCGGAGGGACGGCCCGGTCAGCCCATAGTCGACGGCGTCGCCGGCTCCGATGACTCCGACGCCTACGGTCCTTCCCTTCCAGATCCGGTTCTCGTCGAGCAGGGTCCGGATTTCCGCGAGACGTTTGGGAATCCCGTCGATGACCGTGCGGATGCGGGCGACGAGGGCCCCGTCCAGGTCATGGGGCACGCCGCCGATGCGGATGCCGTGGACGGTCAAGCGGGCCCCGCAGTATTCCTCGAAGATATCGAGGACGCCCTCCCGGGCCTCGAAGCCATAGAGCAGGACGGACATGGCCCCGATGTCGTTGGCCATGAACCCCAACCCGGCCAAATGGGAGGCCAGGCGCTGGAGCTCGGCCAGGACGATACGGATGTACCGGGCGCGCCTGGGGACTTCGATTCCCGCCAGCTTCTCCACAGCCAGCACGTAGCCGAGGTTGTTCGACAAGGCCGCGATGTAGTCCAGGCGGTCGGTCAGCGGGACGACCTGGGTATAGGTCAGGTTTTCCCAGAGCTTCTCCATGCCCCGATGGAGGTAGCCGATGACGGGCACGACGCGGAGAACGACCTCGTTGTCCACGGCCAGCTTCAGCCGGAGGACGCCGTGGGTGCTGGGGTGCTGGGGCCCCATGTTGAGGTCGATCTCTCTAAGCGCCACCGTCCCTCCCTCCAAGGGGGAAGTCCTTGCGAAGCGGATGACCTTCAAACTCGTCCGGCATGTAGATGCGGCGCAGGCCGGGGTGGCCTTCGAAACGGACACCGAACATGTCGAAAGCTTCGCGCTCGGCCCAATCGGCGGAGCGGTAGACGGGGACGGCCGAATCCAGAGCCTCGTTTTCATCGACATCAACGGCCAGCCGGAGCCGGACGAAGCCGGGGAACTGGTAAAGCTGGTAGAGGACGGTGAAGCGCTTCCCCCCATCGCCGGAGGAACGGATGTTATCGAGGACGATGATGTCGTCAAGGGCGTTGAAACCCAGCTCGTCCTTGAGAAAAGAGAGGACGGCCGCGAGGCCCTCCTTCCTGAGACGGATGGCGAGCTCCCCTTTCTCGACGCCGCTCGACAGGACGGCTCCGGGAAATCGTCCGGCCAGAGAATCGGCGGCCTGCCGGAGCTCGGGCCGGTCAGCGGTTGTGTCGGGCATCGAGGTCGAGGATCTCCTTGGTCGGGTGGCTGCGGGCGATTTTTTCCTGGAGCGTCATCAGCCCATGGATCAAGCCCTGGGGCGTGGGCGGGCAGCCCGCGACGTAGACGTCGACGGGGATGACTTTGTCCACTCCCTGGAGGACCGAGTAGGTCGGGAACGGGCCGCCGCCGATCGCGCAATTGCCCATGGCCAGGGCCCACTTCGGGTCGGGCATTTGGTCCCACAGCCTGCGGATGACGGGGGCCATCTTATTCGTCACCGTTCCCGCCACGATGAACAGGTCGGCCTGCCGCGGCGAGGCCCGGAACAGCTCCATGCCGAACCGGGCGATATCGTACCGGGCGGCGGCCGTAGCGATCATCTCGATGGCGCAGCAGGCCAGCCCGGAGCCGAATGGCCAGAGCGAGTTTTTCTGGGCCCAGGTGATGAACGTGTCCGCCCGGGCGAGAAGGAAGGGGGCTTTTTCGAGGGACTCAGTCATCGCTCCTCCGGAACTCCAGGGCGCCGGCCCGCCAGGCGTAGACGTAGCCGAAGAGAAGGATGACCAGGAAGACGACGACCTCGACCAGGCCGAAGAGCCCGAGCTTGTCATGGACCACGGCCCAGGGGAAGAGGAAGAAGGTCTCGACCTCGAACACGATGAAGACGAGGGTCAGGAGATAGAAGCGGATGGATATGGAATCGCGGGCCGTGGGGGTGGCCGGCTCAACGCCGCATTCGTAGGGCTCGCACTTGTCGCCGACGGGGCGGCGGCGGTAGCGGATGAGGGCGATGAAGCCGAGGAGCCCGACCGAGAAGACGATCGAGATGATGAAGAAAAGAAAGAAGTACCAGGTGTTCCTCATGTCCGGCCGTCTGAGCGTGTTTCTATATCTGCCATATCTTGCCCGATTTGGGATTTATTTTAGCGGAGAGCTTGTTCTTTTTCAATAGAATTCCTATCATTTAAATATGATTTTCCGAAGATTCCCGGCGGTCCGGCCGAAGGATTGACAAGCCGCCGCCAGCGCGGATATAAAAAAGGCTCCCGGCCCACCGGGGGGAGAGGAAAGCCCGATGCTCGTCAAAATCATCGTCATCGGCGCCTATGCGGCGCTGACGCTCGTCATCGGCTATCTCGGCCTGAAGAAAACCCGGACGTTCGACGATTACTTTCTCGGCGGCCGGACGGTCGGACCCTGGATGTCGGCCTTCACCTACGCCGCGGCCTACTTTTCCGCGGTCCTGTTCATCGGCTTCGCCGGGAAAGTCGGCTGGGGCTTCGGGCTGTCGGGGCTGTGGATCGCCCTGGGAAACGCCCTTGTCGGGGTCCTTGGCGTGTGGGGGCTTCTCGGAAACCGCATCCGGCGAATGTCCGTCGAGCTCCAGGTCACAACCATGCCGGAATTCCTGGAAAAGCGCTATGGCAGCCGGTTCCTGAAACTCATCGCCTCGCTGGCCATTTTCCTCCTGCTCGTCCCCTATTCGGCCGCCGTCTTCATCGGCCTGTCCTTCCTCTTCCAGGCGAACTTCGGCCTGGCCTACGGTACGGCCCTCGTCTTCATGGGCCTGTTCACAGCGTTCTATCTCGTCCTCGGCGGCTACAAGTCCATGACCATGATCGACGTCGTCTTCGGCATGATCATGTGCCTCGGCTCGGCCGTCCTCATCGGGAGCACGCTCCTGAAGGCCGGCGGACTGGGGAGTCTTGCTTCGGGCCTCGCAGCCATCGACCCCAGGCTCACGGCCGCCGTCGGCCCGGGCGGCGTCTGGCCGCTCTTCGCCCTCGTCTTCCTGACGAGCGTCGCGCCTTTCGCCATGCCCCAGCTCGTCCAGAAATTCTACGCCATCAAGGACGAGCGGGCCATCCGGCGGGGAATGATCGCCTCGACCCTCTTCGCCGCCCTGATCGCAGGGACAGCCTACTTCACGGGAGCGGCGTCCCGGCTCTTTCTTACCCCGGACAGCGCCCCCGCGGCCTTCGCCGGCGGCAAGCCCGTTTTCGACGTCCTGATGCCGGAATTCCTGGCCAAGGTCATCCCGCCGTCCCTTTCCATCGTCATGATGCTCCTCATCCTCTCCGCGTCGATGTCGACGCTCGCCGCCATCGTCCTTATCTCCAGTTCCTCGGTCGTCAAGGACCTCTACGCCGGTTTCGTCAACCCCGACGTCCCTGACCGGACGCTGACCCGGATGATGCGGGTCACCTCGGCCGTCTTCATCCTCCTCTCCGTCGTCCTGGCCTACCTCCGGCCAGCCACCATCGTCGCCATCCTGTCGGTTTCGTGGGGGGCGATCGGGTCGTTCTTCCTCGGGCCGTTCGTCTGGGGTCTTATCAGCAAAAAGGTGACGAAATTCGGTGCTTTGACGTCGGCGATCCTCGGCCTCGGGACGTGCCTGGGCCTGGCCATCGCCGGGATGGCGCCGGCGGAAGCGGGAACGATCGGGATGATCGTTTCGCTCGCCGTCAACCCGCTGGTCAGCCTCGTCCGGTAAGCGGACTCCGGGCTCGCGCCCCTTCTCATTGTTTTTCCTGCGGACTCGACCTGCCGCCGCCAGCATTCAATAGCGGAAGATGAGCTCGAACCTCAGCCAGTTGTAGCTCGCGGCGCCCGGCCTGTAAAAGTTGCCCGGCCGGAAATGCTCCCACATGAAATGCCCCGTCAGGAGCTTACTGATCGTAAAGTTCAACCGGCCCTCGAGGAGCGTGCCGCGGCGAAGACCGATTCCCCCCGGGAACTCGCCGGGTTGGACCTCGTCGGCCCCCAAGCGATAAAAGGTCAGAACGCCGTCGGCGCGGCTGCCGAAATCGAGGGCGAGAGAACCATAGAGGGAGGTCAGGTTGCTCCAGTAGGCCTGACGGTTTTCGCGGGCTAATGTGTAGATATAACCTTCGCTCCATTTCGGCCAGCGGCTGAAGATGGGGTCCCAGCCCTCCATCTTCTCCGTCCCGGGCCGGTCGCCGCTGAGGAAGATGCCGCCGAAGACGACCGTCTTGAGGAGGGGCAGGACACCCTTGAGGTCGTAATCGAAATGGAAGAGCCCACCGAAGGCCGAGCGGCCGGCAGTTCCGTATGTGCCCAACTGGACGGCCCCTTCCGCCGTGAAGACGAGCGGTTTGAGCACCGGCCCCTGGGCCCGGGCCCCGAAGGTGTCGATCCTCGTCGCGATAGGCCAGAGCTCCGTTTCGTCGGTCGTCTTGCGGATGGCATAGGCGTCGAGCTTCGTCTTCCCGAAGCTCCCGGTGTAGTAGAGGGCCAGGGCGTTCTCGGGCTGCTCGGCCAGCGGCTGAGGCCGCTCGTGAATCAAGGGAAGATATCGATCTGTCGTCTCCTGGGCATGAAAGAAAAAAATCAGCTTGTGGTTCTTGTTGAAATCGGCATCGACACGGAGGGCATTGAAATAGTAGGAGCGGGAGCCGTCGAGCGGCGTGCCGTCGGCGATGACGAAGCCCTCGCCCAGGTTGATGTCCTGCCGCCCGGCCGTGATGGTGAACGGCAGGCGGCCCGGAATCGTCCACTTGACGTAGAGGTTGTCGAAGAAGAGCTCATGCCAGTTGAACGCCTGGTCCTTGGGGGCCAGGTAAACGCGGAACTCGTTCGTGACCTTGCCCAGGATCTCGAGGTTTTTCGCCGCCTGCCAGCGCAGGCCGAGGGTCGTCCTGTTCCGGGTATAAGTGAAGTTATCCTGGGCCGTGTCATCGAGGTTGACGGCGTTGTCCCAGGCCTCGAACCGGAACCTTTCGACGAAGATGAGCTTCAGGCGCGGCGCCGGCGTGTCTTCGGCCCGAACGAAGGGCGAGATGACGGCCGCGGCGATGAAACACCAGACAACGGCTTTTCGCATCATGAGTCCAATCCTATCCTAATAATGGAAGTCATTTTACCACAAGCCGGAGGACGGGAGGAAGAATGGCGGTCAGTAATGGCGGTCAGTAAAGCCCGGTCGAGCCGAAGCCGCCTTCGCCGCGCGAGGTACCGTCAAGTGAGCCCGATTCGACGACGGAAACGGCGGCCACGGGCTGGACGAGCATCTGGGCGATCTTCATGCCCTTCCTGATGGCGAAAGGGGCCTGGCCCAAGTTGATCATGACGACCTGGACCTCACCGCGGTAGCCGGAGTCGACGACGCCAGCCAGGCGGTGGACGCCCTGGAGCGAAATACCGCTCTTGTCCCAAACGAGCCCGACGTGACCGGCCGGGACGGCCACCTGGATCCCTGTCGGGACGGCGAAGACTTCACCCGGCCCGAGCTCGCGGTCGACGACGGAGAAAAGGTCCAGTCCGGCGTCGCCTTGGTGGCCGTAGACGGGAAGCTTCGCCTCGGGGTGGATGCGCTTGACTCGGAGTTCCATAATCGCCCTCTTTCATTCAGAGGGACAGCCCCGCTTTGCGGGCAGTCCCCTTTTCTATTCCGGTCCCTCGATCCGGACGTCCTGAAAATACGGCCTGGCCGCGGCGACGATGTCCTCGAGTTCGGCCCGGCTGAACGGTTTGACCTCGAGGAAAGCGGGGTCGATCGTCGTCTGGGGCACGAATTGCTGGATGAGGTAGTTGGCCGCCCCGTTGAGCCACTCGCCGATCTTGACGACGTCCTCTTTTCCGACCAGACCCGGGACGACCGTCGTCCGGAAGGTGTGCCGTGCGCCCGAGTTCCTCAGGATGTCGGCGCTCCTGACGATGCTCTCGACGTCGACGTTCGAGCGGGTCACCTCGCGGTAGCGCTCGAGGGGGGCTTTGACGTCCATGGCCACCCAGTCGAGGAGCCCGGCGGTGAGAAGCCCCTCCAGGCGCTCCGGAAAGGAGCCGTTGGTGTCCAGCTTGACCAGGAGGCCCCGCTCCCGGACGACACGGATGATGTCCTCGATGTCTTCGTGGAGGAGGGGCTCCCCGCCCGAGAGGCAGACCGCCTCGAGCCAGCCCTTCCGGCCGTCGAGGTAGGACAGGAAGATATCGACCGGCATCGTTTGAATGCTCTCCGGCCTCAGGACGAGGTCCGCGTTGTGGCAGTAGGGGCAGCGGAACGTGCAGCCGCCGAGGAAGACCGTCGAGGAAATATGGCCGGGGAAGTCCCGGCTCGAGAACTTCTCTATCCCCTTGATTTCGACCACCCGTCGAACTCCTCCCCCGAGTTGATCACGGCCCGGACGATGCCCTGGGTGTGGGCGACGAGGGTGGGCAGGATGATCGCGCCCTTGTCGTCCCTCTTGATGACGTTGATGAACTCGCGGATCTTGGTCTTGCCCAGGGGCTGGGTCAGGTTGTACTCCGCGTACGCGGTCTCCGTTTCGGCCAGCCTCTTCTTCAGCGCCTCGCACTTGTTGCAGTTGGGGTAAGTAAAGAGCAAGTAATCCATATCGTCACTGCCTCATCGGAAATATGCCGGGACTCAGGCGATCTTGTTGTAGGGCGTCCGGTCCTTGAACTCCTGCTGTTTCCCGTCGTTCCAGGTCCGAACCGGCCTCATGTAGCCGACGATGCGGCTGTAGACCTCGGTCTCGTCGCCGCAATCCGGGCACTGGGAGTGCCGGCCGCGGAGGTAGCCGTGGTTCATGCAAACGCTGAACGTCGGGGTGATGGAGAAGTACGGCAGTTTCGTCTGGGCGATCCTCTGGACGAGCTTCTTGCAGGTCTCGCCGTCGATGGCCTCGGGCAGGAAGGCGTGGAAGATCGTCCCGCCGGTGTAGAGCGGCTGGATCTCCCCCTGGTGCTGGATGGCTTCGAAGATGTCCCGGGTGGCGTCGACGTTGAGCTGGGTGGAGTTGGTGAGATAGGGGTACTTCTCCGTGCCGGACGTGTGGATCCGGGGGTATTTCTGCCTGTCGAGCCGGGCCAGGCGGTAGGCCGTGGATTCCGCCGGCGTCGCCTCGAGGTTATAGAGGTTGCCCGTCTCCTCCTGGAACTCACGCAGGGCGCCGCGCATGAAGTTGAGCGTCTCGACGGCGAAATCGCGGCCTTCGGGGGTGCCGATGCCCTTCTTCAGGAAGTTCATGCAGGCCTCGTGCATGCCGCAGATGCCGATCGTCGAGAAGTGGTTGTCGAAGTGGCCGAGGTAGACCTTGGTGTAGGGCATCATGCCCTTGGCCAGCATGCTGTTGACGATCTCGCGCTTGGTTTCGAGCGTTTCCTTGGCGATGGTCATGAGCTCCTTGAGGCGGGCGAAATAGTCGTCTTTGGACGTGGCCTCGAAGGCGACCCGGTTGAGGTTGACCGTGACGACACCGACGGATCCCGTCGAGTCGCCCGGGCCCCAGATGCTCCCCGGCCGGCGCATGAGCTCGCGCTGGTCGAGGTTGAGCCGGCAGCACATGGCCCGGATGTCGCCCGGATTTATGTTCGTCCCGATGTAGTTCTGGAAATAGGGGATGCCGTACTTGGCCGTGGCGTCGAAGAGGAGCTTGGCCTTGGGGGAATCCCAGTCGAACTCGCGGCTGAGGTTGTAGGTCGGGATGGGGAAGGTGAAGACCCGGCCCTTGAGGTCGCCCTCGATCATGATCTCGAGGAAGGCCCGGTTGATCCAGTCGACCTCCTTCTGGTAGTCGCCGTAGCAGGTGTCGAGCTCCACGCCGCCGACGACGGCGCGCTTATTCTTCATGTCCTCGGGGATCGTCCAGTCGAAGGTCAGGTTGGAGAAGGGGGTCTGCCAGCCCCAGCGGCAGGGGACGTTGAGGCCGAAGATGAGCTTCTGCATGTCCTGCTTGACGTCTTCATAGCTGAGACGGTCGTGGCGGACGAAGGGCGCGAGGAAGGTGTCGACGCTCGAGAAGGCCTGGGCGCCGGCGAACTCGGCCTGCATCGTCCCGATGTAGTTGACCATGTGCAGGGTCAGAGTGTCGAGGTGCTTGGCCGGGTTGGAGTGGATCTGGTTCGGGACGTGGCCGAAGCCTTTGCGGATAAGGTTCTCGAGCGACCAACCGGCGCAGTAGCCGACGATGGGGTAGCTCAGGTCGTGGATGTGGAAGTCGCCTTCCTCGTGGGCCTTCTTGGCCCGTTCGGTGTAGATCTGGTTGAGGGCGAAGTTCGACAGGACCTCGCCGGAAACGCGGGCGTTGAGTCCGGCGAAGCTCATGACACCCTCGTTCGAGTTCTCCCGGATCTTCCAGTCGGAGTTGCTCAGGTAGTCCTTGACCAGCCGCTCGAGGTTGAGCCCGATCTTCTTGGCCTCGCGGATGCCCTTGTGCTTCTCGCGGTAGAGGATGTAGGTCTTGGCGACATCGTGGTAGCCCTGCTTCATGAGGACCATCTCGACGACGTCCTGGATCTGCTCGACGGATGGGACGGTGTAACCGCCGAACTTCTCCTCGATCATGAAGCAGACGATGTCGGAGGCCGTCTTGGCGATCGACCGGTCCTTGATGCCCTGGGTCTGCATCGCCTTGAAAATGGCGTTGGTGATCTTCTCCTGGTTGAAGTCCGTGACGGTGCCGTCTCTCTTCTTGATCCTGCCGACCGTGCTGACCATGAGCCGCCTCCTTCTTCTTTGCCCTTCTCACAAGCCTGGGATTTTCGCAGGCGACGTGCTAAAATCAACCCTTCCAGAAACCATGGCGAAAACTAAAAGCCTTTCGGCCATATCCCATATATTGTGGAGCTTTTTAAGGAAAATACCAAATATTGTATTTTCCGAGCAGACTCTACACCCGAAAAAAAGGCTTGTCAAGCCCTTTTCGAGGGATATTTTTAAGTTATTGAGGCGACGATGGATATTATCGAAATCCGGACGCGGGCCAAGGAAGAATTCGTCGATTTGACGGCCGATGTCGGCCGGGTCGTGGCGGCGTCGGGGGTCGCGAGCGGCGTGTGCGTCGTGGCCGTGCCCCACACCACAGCGGGAATCACCGTCAACGAGAACGCCGACCCGGACGTTCGGGCGGACTTGCTGATGACGTTGCGGCGGATCGTGCCCAACGCGCTCCCCTACGCCCACGCGGAAGGGAATTCGCCGGCCCACGTCAAGGCCGCGCTCGTCGGGTCATCGGTGAGCCTCATCGTCGAGGACGGGCGTCTGCAGCTCGGGACTTGGCAGGGGATTTTCTTCTGCGAGTTCGACGGGCCCCGGACACGCAAGGTGTGGGTCCAGGTTATCGGCTAACAAAGAGGGACAGTCCCCCTACGGGGGACAGTCCCATCTGGCAGCGGACTGCATCCTTGCGGGAGACTGTTGCGAGGGACTGTCCCCCGCCGGGACGGTGTTACGAGGGACTGTGTTACGAGGGACTGTCCCCCGTAGGGGGACTGTCCCTCTTCAGGCCGGGGACATGTACCTATGGTACGTGTCCCCACTCTTTCTTCAGGCCGGGGACATGTACCTATGGTACGTGTCCCCACTCTTTCTTCAGGCCGGGGACATGTACCTATGGTACGTGTCCCCTCGCTTTCTTCAGGCCG
>Ga0315289_10003753_pt1 | contig 22882 bp, 25 predicted proteins | sample YL17G11_40_MG_FD_203452 | JGI IMG/M metagenome (GOLD analysis project Ga0315289, IMG submission 203452) | Sediment microbial communities from Yellowstone Lake, YNP, Wyoming, USA - YL17G11_40 | ecosystem: Environmental > Aquatic > Freshwater > Lake > Sediment | place: USA: Wyoming | collected... | reverse complement strand
CTGGACACGGGCTTCTGTCTGGAGGCGCTGCGGAAAGCGCTCCGGATCTCGAAGCCGGAGATTTTCAACACGGACCAGGGGCCGCAGTTCACGAGCGTGGATTTCACGAATCTTCTGGAAAACGAGGGAATCAAAGTGAGCATGGACGGTCGCGGCCGGCTGTACGACAACATTTTAGTGGGGTCATGACCCCCATTTTTCGAACCACTTAGAGGGCTAATTTCCGCTAACATCTCAGCCGGGTATTTTGCCCTTCTCTTTGAGATATCGAATCGGCGATTGATTCTCAAGCGCCGAGTGTCGACGAACGTGATTATAATACCAAATCCGCTGACCGACAACATTTTTCAATGCGGTCAGATCGTCCTGTTCCCAAAACAACAATCGGTTCTCGTCTTTGAGCCGGGAGTTGAACGACTCCATGTGGACGTTGCCTTTGGCCCCGTTTTCCGAATACGAAACGCGCACCTTGTCTCGGACGGCAAGTTCATGGAGCCAGCCATGGCTTAAATAGACGCCGTCCTGATCGTGATGAACAATCAGCCCTTCGGTTTTCAGCCCATATCTTTGGAGCGTCTTCTTGGCGCTACGCCAGGCTTCCAGGGCCAACTCCGTATTATCCGCCTCTCCGAGAGCATAACCCACGACGAGTTTGCTTCGATGATCAACGATCGGCATCAGCTGAGCTTTCGCCCGGCCTCTCCGATAGATAATCTCCGTAAAATCCGTATGCAGGACCTCGAAATCTTCGATCTCTGTCAATCCGGTCACAAGATTAATCTTGGAGCCGGATTCTTTGAGAAGTTTGACCAGAGGGCTTGTTTTCGGCTTCCTAATCCGTTTAATCACAGCCAGATCCCAGGAGGCATGCAATCTCTCAACGACTTTTCGGTTGACCCGAATCCCGCGCTCCCGGAGCTCGGCGTTCGTCCTCCGATACCCATATTCCGGAAGTTGTCGCGCGATATCCAACAAAGGCTTCCTCAGCGACGAATATTTTTCTTCCAAGCTTCGTCTACTCTGAGCATAATGCCAGGTGCTTTTCGAAAGTCCCAGAGCCGCCAGAACACAGTTGAGCCCATATTCGGCCTTAAGCGCCCCCGTCAGCTCGACTTTTTCCCCCGGGGTGAGCTCCCGGCCAAAAAATTTTTTAAGAGCGCTATCTCCACTTCCTTATGCCCAATCAACCGCTCCAGCTCCTCGATCCGTCGCTCGTACTCCTGGATGGTCGTTTGTTGAGAGAAAATCTCCGGCCCTTTTTCTATGAATTCTTTCTTCCAATGGGTGAGCGTCACCGGATGAACGCCGTAGGACCGCGCGATCTGGCCGATGGCTTTGGTCCCGCTCAAGACTTCCATGACCACCTGAAACTTGAACCGTGGCGTGTAGCGTTTGCCGTTTTTCTCGGACATCATCAGAGCCTCCTTCTAAGGCTTCTACCCGGCTGATGATGTCATTATAGCATGAGATTTTTAGCACTCAGGGTGGTTCGAATTTTGGGGTCACCCCGGCTGGCCAATCTCAGCAGAAGCGTCATTCCCACCTACTACGGCTCCCCGCTTGTCAGCGCAGGATCCGGTTATGCCCGGGGTTTTGAAGTATCCGTCGAGAAAACCTTGAGAGACAAATGGTCCTGGTTGATCGACTATTCGTATTCCGTCGTCAAATATAAAGCCCTGGATGGAGTCTTACGATACGGCGATTTCGACCTCCGGCATCTTTTGAACGCCGTCGCTTCCTATCGCGTTTCGGTGACGCTGGATGTCTCCATGAAATGGCGCTACGCAGGCGGCCAGCCTTATACGCCGTTCGATCTCCAGCTCTCGGAGCTGAAGGACACGAGCTATTTCGACCTGACCAGGATCAACACCCTTCGCTATCCCGCCTACCACCGGCTCGAAAAGCGGTTCGCTTTCAAAAAGTGAAGTCTGGACGCTTATATCGACGTCCAGAACCTTTACAACAGGAAAAACGTCTATTACACGTTTTGGGAAGTTGGAAAGCAGAAGAGGGTGCATTATCTTCCCCTCATCCCCTTTATCGGCATCCAGGCCGGATTTTAAATAAGTGCCTGTTTCCGAATTTTAGAAAATTGGGAAACAGGTATTGTGTCTCCCTATTTCGAACGCGAGGCATTTATTCTCCTGGCCCTGCTTCAGATCGATTTCGGCATCCCTAATTCGAACAAGCCGGATTCAGAGATAAGATATATCGTCATCGGCGGGATATTCTATTGAAATAAATTCACGCATCTGATATATATTTTACTATGGCAAGGAATTTGGGTTGAATAACATTGAAATGCCCCAATTGCATGAGTGAAAACATTCGTCATTCTCATTCCCATCCTGGATTTGAAAGATACCTCCGCTATATATTCGCGAGAAAATATTACCGCTGCGAAGACTGCAATTGGCGATGGTCCCGCTTCGGGCTTTCTTTGGCCGAGGATAAAAGGACGATTTTAATATGGATTCTCGCTCTTTTATTGATTTTGATTGTATTGCGCTTCTGCTTTAGCATGTTTTGATTTTTTCCCGGTCTTTGCTGATTTTATTAACACGCAAAGAGGGTATTTATATATAGAATATTCTCAAAAAAGTAAACGGCGGTAGCTTATTTGTTGATAAATAAAATATCATCGCGAGCCTCTTGGCGTGACGATCTCACATTTTTCTTGGCCTTAAAAGATGCATTGTCCGATTGTTTCTAACTCCCACTCTCGCGGACTTGAAAAGGTTTTTCGCGTCTTGCTGGGGCGCCGATATTACCGCTGTCAACGTTGCGGTTAGCGTGGGTCAAAATTAAGGAAATTCAACATTTCTTGGGAAAAGATGATTATTTTCATTGTGTATTGCATGATCATTGCTTTTGGCGCTTTGGAGGCAAGGTAAAACCGCTGATGGCTATTCCGAGACGATTTTCTTAGCTTTTATATTAAGATAGGGAAGATGCCTGTGCGAAAGAAAACGCTAATAACCGGCATAACCGGGCAGGATGGCTCCTACCTCGCCGAATTCCTTCTCAACAAAGGATACGAGGTCCACGGGCTCGTCCGGCGGTCGAGCTCGTTCAACCGCGGCCGAATCGACCATCTCTACCAGGACCCTCATCTGCCGGATGTCCGGCTCTTTCTCCATTATGGGGACCTGGCCGATTCCGAGCAGATGACCGATCTTATCTATAACCTCAAGCCCGATGAGATCTACCATCTCGGCGCCCAAAGCCACGTCCGCGTCAGCTTCGATCTTCCCGAATACACCGGGAACGTCACTGCGCTCGGGACGACACGGCTCCTGGAGGCCCTCCGCCGGAGCGGCGTCAAGGCGAAATTCTACCAGGCCTCGAGCAGCGAGATGTTCGGGGCCGCGCCCCCTCCCCAAAATGAAACCACGCCCTTCCACCCCCGTAGCCCCTACGGCGCCGCTAAAGTCTACGCTTACTGGATGGTCCGAAATCACCGCGAGGGTTTCGGACTTTTCGCCTGCAACGGGATTCTCTTCAACCACGAGTCCCCCCGCCGCGGCGAGACATTCGTCACCCGGAAAATCACCCGCACCCTCGCCCGCATCAAATCAGGCAAGGAGAAATTCCTCTACCTCGGAAATCTCGACGCCAAGCGCGACTGGGGCTTCGCCCCCGAATACGTCGAAGCGATGTGGCTGATGCTGCAGAAGGACACCCCGGACGATTATGTAATCGGAACGGGGGAGTCCCATTCCGTCCGGGAATTCGTCGTCGAATCGTTCGCCTACGCCGGCCTGGACTGGGAGAAATACGTCAAGATCGACCCGAAATACTACCGGCCGACGGAAGTGGAATTTCTCCACTCGGACGCTTCCAAGGCCCGGTCCCGGTTAGGCTGGCAACCGCGCGTGTCGTTCCAAGAGCTCGTCCGGATCATGATTGATTATGACCTCGAGACCGAGGGCCTCGCCTCTCCCGGCGAGGGGCGTAAGATTCTCGCCCAAAAAAACCTCGGCTGGGTTAAAGACTATGATCGATCTTAAAACGAAACAAATCACCGTTACGGGGGGCCGGGGATTTCTGGGCACGCATCTCATCCGCAGACTCCAAGAAGATCGGAAATGTCCATTCGTTTCTATCGCCGATCTCCCGGAATACGACCTCAGAAACCTCGAGGATATCCGCCGGATGTACGATGAGCAGAAGCCCGATATCGTCATCCATCTCGCCGCCGTCGTTGGAGGAATCGGCGCCAATAGGGAAAATCCCGGCCGATTCTTCTACGATAACGCCATCATGGGCATTCAATTGATGCACGAAGCTTACCTTAGACAAATTGAAAAATTCGTAGCTCTTGGCACCATCTGCTGTTATCCTAAACATACTCCGGTCCCTTTTTCCGAAGATAGTCTATGGGACGGATACCCCGAGGAGACCAACGCGCCCTACGGCTTGGCAAAAAAAATGATGCTCGTCCAAAGCCAAGCCTATCGGCGGCAATACGGCTTTAATTCCATTTTTCTCATGCCCGTTAATCTCTATGGTCCTGGCGATAATTTTAATCCCGAAAACTCCCATGTCATACCCTCCCTCATCAGGAAGTGCGTCGAGGCCAAAGCCCGGGGCGATGAAGAGATCGTCGTCTGGGGGGATGGTTCGCCGACCCGCGAATTCCTCTACGTCGAAGACGCCGCCGAAGGTATCATCAAAGCTACGGAGTCCTACGAGAAAAGCCTCCCGGTCAATCTCGGGAGCGGTCATGAAATCAGTATCAAAGACCTCGTCGCGCTGATCGCTGATATTTCGTGTTTCCGTGGACGGGTGATCTGGGACCAGTCAAAACCAAATGGACAGCCCCGCCGGAAACTGGATATAAGTCGAGCAAAAGTACTTTTTGGGTTTGAGGCAAAAACGTTATTTTTCGAAGGGTTGAAGCGGACTATTGAATGGTATGAAGACCGCTCGTTAAGGCTGTAATAATTGGAGAGAAATGGTCAGCATGCCAGAAAATCCAAAGATGGAAACCGTCGTTGACGGGCTTGAGCCGAACGCCCTGATTATTCGATGCGACTTCGATGAGCCCGGAATCCATTTTTTATCCCTGGCAATTTTTCACAATAAGTCGCATTAATGAGGCATGATAAGGGCAAAAAAATCGCGCCTCATGTTCACAATCTCGTCGTTCGTCAAGTTCTTTACACTCAAGAGGTCCTTTTCATCCGTAGCGGCCGAATTAAGGTGGATCTTTACTCCTCAGCTCGGAAGTTCCTTTGTTCCAAAATCCTCCAATCCGGAGACTTGATTCTGCTTTGTGGGGGCGGGCATTCGTTCGAAATGAATCGCCCGCGCCATCGCCGCCGTATATCCTCACCCGTTCTCTAGCGCGGCAACTACCGCCAGACGGTCTTCGAGGAGGACGCCCACTACCGCCGCTACCTCGATATGCTCGGCGAATGCGTGGCCAAGTTCGGACTCTCCATCTGGGCCTAGTGTCTGATGAGCGACCACGTCCACTACGTCTGCGTCCCCAGGGACGCCGATTCCCTGGCCAAGACCCTGAACACCCTCCACATGCGCTACTCGCAGTATTTCAATGACAAGAAGGGCCGCCACGGCCACCTCTGGCAGGGCCGGTTCTATTCGAGCATCCTCGACGACCGCCACGCCCTCGAAGCTATGCGCTACGACGAGACTAATCCCGTGCGACGGGGCCTGGTGGAGGACGCGACGGCCTATCCCTGGTCGAGCGTGAGTGCGCGCTTTGGGCGCGTTCGATCCGGTGCTTCAGGACGGCTGAGCGATCATGCGCGCGGACGGGGATTGGAAGTCTTAGTTAGGCGCCACGGGCGACGGCGAACTTGTCGAGAATATTCGAAAGAATATACGGACGGGCCGCCCGTGCGGGAACCGGGAGTTTGTGCGGATGCTGGAAGGCTTACTGAACCGGAGCTTGACGGTGAGACCGAAGGGACGCCCGAGGAAAATTGCCACGTGACCGGAAGATTTATTGGGGATAGCATGAAATGACCACAGACCACGAAATATTATTATCAAAGATCAATTCACGCCAGGCCAAAGTCGCCGTTATTGGTCTGGGCTATGTTGGGTTGCCACTAGCAGTTGGATTTGCCAAAGCCGGCTTCTCAACATCCGGAATTGATATAGATAATCGCAAAGTCGACGAGCTTAAAGCGGGACGTTCTTATGTCATCGATGTGCCGCAAAACGACCTCGCGGAGCTGATCCCTTCAGGCAAATTAAAGGGGACCACGGATTTCAGTGTTTTGCGCGATTGTGATGCCGTCTCCATTTGCGTTCCGACGCCTCTCTCGAAAACTTATGACCCTGACCTGTCTTATGTGATTTCGGCCGCCGACGAAGTCGCGAAATACGCCCATGCCGGAATGCTGATCGTCCTCGAAAGCACCACTTACCCCGGGACGACTGAAGAGATCATTATCCCGATGGTCATCAGAAACGGGTACGAAGTAGGCAAGAACGTATTCGTGGCCTTTTCGCCGGAAAGAATAGATCCCGGACGTAAAGATTATGTCCTGAAAACGACGCAGAAGGTTGTCGGGGGAGCGACACCGGCTTGCCTCGAGATCGCCTCCGCTCTTTATTCTCATATTGTCGGCAAGGTCGTTCCCGTCAGTTCGGTCGCCTCAGCCGAAATGACCAAATTATTGGAAAACACGTTCCGCGCGGTGAATTTCGCTCTTGTGAATGAAGTCCTGGTCATGTGCGACAGGCTGGGGTTCGACGCCTGGGAAGTCATCGATGCCGCTGCCACAAAGCCTTATGGGTATATGAAGTTTACCCCGGGCCCTGGAGTTGGCGGACACTGCATTCCGCTCGATCCCCAATATCTTTCATGGAAGCTCCGGACCTTAAACTACAACGCCCGTTTCATCCAACTGGCCGAAGAGATTAAACGAGGTATGCCGGCTTATTGGGTCAATAAAGCGGCCGATGTATTGAATTCCCCAAAAAAAATCCCTAAACGGCAGCCGGATATTGGTATTGGGCGTGACATATAAGCCCGATATCGACGATATGCGGGAAAGCCCGGCTTTAGACATCATCAAGTTGCTAGAGCGGCGTGGGGCCCTTGTGAGCTACAACGATCCGTATGTGAGCTCGCTGCAGGTCTATGGCTTGACAACGCCGTTCGTTGATTTCTCTGAATCGGTAATGCGGAACTCCGATTGCGTGATGATCATCACGAATCACTCGGATTATAATTGGGGTTTGATACGGGCTTCGTTCCCGGCGATCGTCGATTGCCGCAATACGCTTGGAAAGATCTCCTGATGGGTCATTATTTATTAACAGGCGTGGCGGGCTTTATCGCTTCAAAAGTAGCCGAGTTATTATTAGCGGAAGGCCATGCGGTCGTCGGCGTCGATAATATAAACGACGCTTACGACGTCCGCCTTAAGCAATGGCGATTGGCCCAGCTTGTGGGTCGGCCTGGATTTGAGTTCAATCGATTGGATATTACGGATCGACAGAAGCTAAGGGACCTTTGGGGTATTAGAAAAAAGCATATGTTCGACGCCGTCATCAACCTGGCGGCCCGCGCCGGCGTCCCCCAGTCCGTCCTAAACCCTTGGGTTTATCTTGAAACGAACTGCACCGGCACCCTGAATTTGCTCGAGCTATGCCGGGAATTCGGCGTCAAGAAGTTTGTCCTTGCCTCCTCCTCAAGCCTATATGGAAAAGACAACCCCTTGCCGTTCCGCGAAGACGCGGACACGGACCATCCCCTTTCCCCGTATGCCGCGTCCAAAAAGGCGGCGGAAAGTCTTTGTTTTACATATCATCATCTTTATGGAATTGATGTGACCATTTTTCGCTATTTTACCGTCTACGGCCCTGCCGGCCGGCCCGATATGAGCCTCTTCCGCTTTGTACAATGGATCAGTGAAGAGAAGCCTGTAACGGTGTTTGGAGATGGCCGACAATCGCGAGATTTCACTTATGTCGAGGATATCGCCCGGGGAACGATTGCGGGGTTGCGCCCAATGGGCTTCGAGGTTATTAATCTGGGGTCTGATAAACCTGTGGTTCTTATGGTCGCCATCCGGCTCATAGAAGAGATGACCGGTCGCAAAGCGTTGCTAGAATTCAAGCCGCTTCATTCGAGCGATGTCCCGGCCACATGGGCGGATATAAAAAAAGCCGGGCAATTATTGAGTTGGCGTCCGCAGGTGACTTTCCATGAGGGTGTCAGATCGCTACTGAAATGGTACCAGGGCAACCGAGAATGGGCAAGTGAAGTTGAGACCGCTTAATTGGTGCAGGCGGAAATCTTATTTCTCAACAGGCATGGTTAGAAGTAGTTTTTTATGTCTGAATGTTTGATTTGCAAGAACGAGATTCACCCGTTTATGTCTTTCGGAAAAATGCCGATTGCAAATGGGTTTCTCAATCCGGAGCAATTCGCCGACGAGTATTTCTTTCAACTCCAAGTCGGTTTCTGCCCAAAATGTTCAATGGTTCAACTGCTTGAACAGCCCGATCGTGAAAAAATGTTTCATGAGAATTATGCTTTCTTCTCGTCAACCTCGGCGCGAATGGCTGTGCATTTCAAAGAGTTTGCCGACCTGGTGATGAAAGACCATCTTCACTCGCCGGATCCGTTTGTAGTCGAGATCGGTAGTAACGATGGTATCATGTTGCAGAACTTTGCGAACGCAGGCATTCGTCATTTGGGGATTGAACCTTCGGCGAATGTGGCTGACGTGGCGATCAAGAAAGGCATTCGGACGGTCTGCCAGTTCTTTGACAAGAATCTGGCGCGCGAGATCGTGGCAAAGCAGGGACAGGCGGATGCCTTCTTGGGGGCTAATGTGATGTGCCACATTCCCTACCTGCACTCGGTGGCTGCCGGGATTGCCATTTCACTCAAACCCAAGGGGATTGTCATGTTTGAGGATCCGTATTTGGGCGACATTGTCGAAAAGACTTCGTACGATCAGATTTATGATGAACACGCTTTTTATTTCTCACTTGTTTCGATCAGTTATTTGTTTGAGCAGCATGGCATGCAAATTGTGGATGTCCAGCCCCAGAATGTGCATGGCGGCTCGATGCGCTATGTGATCGCGCACCGGGGAGCCTATCCGGTTTCCCAGGCGGTGCAAGCCCAGCGCGAGAAAGAAAACTCGCTCGGTTTGCAGCGAGCCGAAACTTTTGAGCAGTTGCGGCGCAACATTGAACACTCACGTGATAATTTGATGGCTTTGTTGCAGTTGCTCCAACGCCAGGGTAAGCGGGTGGTGGGGTATGCCGCTACATCCAAGAGCACGACGGTTACCAACTACTGCGGGATCACGCCCGATCTGGTGGAATTCATCAGCGATACGACGCCGATCAAGCAGGGAAAATATAGTCCGGGCGCGCATATTCCGGTGCGTCCGTATGAGGATTTCAAGAGGCGTTATCCCGACTATGCGCTGCTCTTCGGCTGGAATCATGCCGAGGAGATTATGGCTAAGGAGCAGGCGTTCAAAGCCGCTGGCGGCAAGTGGATTGTGTATGTGCCCCAGGTTCAGGTGATCGAATGATCTTGTGCAGTAATCCTCAAGCCCAATATCAAGCCCATAAAGCAGAGATTGACGCCGCAATCCTCCGGGTGCTGGATAAGGGCTGGTACATTCTAGGTGAAGAAACCAAAATGTTCGAGTCCGAGTTTGCCGCGTATATCGGGGTGGCGCAAGGGATTGGCGTGGGCAGTGGAACCGAAGCATTGCACATTGCGCTCGCCGCGTGCGGCATCAGGCCCGACAACGAAGTGATCACCGTATCGCATACAGCCGTTGCCACCGTTGCGGCGATCGAACTCGCCGGGGCGGTCCCCGTGCTCGTTGATATTGAACCAGATTATTTCACACTCGATCCTGATAAGTTGGAAGCTGCGATCAGCCCACGCACCAAAGCGATCATCCCAGTGCATTTGTACGGTCAGCCGGCTGACCTGGCGCCGATTCTGGAGATTGCCAGGCGGCATGGCGTGCGGGTGATCGAGGACTGCGCTCAGGCACATGGGGCGATGTACGGCGAGCGACGTGTAGGCGCGTGGGGTGACATCGCCTGCTTCAGTTTCTACCCCACCAAGAACCTGGGCGCGCTCGGTGACGGCGGGATGATTGTTACGAATGACTCTGCACTGGCAGAGCGTGCGCGCCTTTTACGTGAGTATGGCTGGGCGGAGCGGTATGTGAGCCATATTCCCGGTTTGAATTCGCGCCTGGATGAAGTTCAGGCGGCGGTTCTCCGTGTCAAACTGCGATACCTGGACGCCGACAATGCGGCGCGTGCGCGCCGGGCGCAGGACTATGACCAGGCATTACGAGGCATACGGCTTACCACGCCGAAGCGTCGGTCGGATGCTACCCATGTTTATCATCTGTATGTCATTCGTTGCTCTGAGCGCGACGAACTACAGACTTGGCTCAAGGCGGGCGGCGTAGGCGTGCTCATTCATTACGCCGTTCCCATTCATCTTCAGCCGGCTTATCAAAGACGGTTACGCGGCGGGGATAATCTGCCAGAGACGGAGCGAGCGGCTCGCCAAGTGCTTTCGTTGCCGATGTATCCGGAATTATCCGAGATGGAATTGCAGATGGTTGCTAAAGCAGTCCAGTCCTTTTTTGGGAAGATATCATGATTGAAGGGGTGGTCATCAAGGAATTGGTCACGCACACCGACGAGCGTGGTTTCTTCCGTGAGATCATTCGAGTGACTGATGGTTTTTTCGTCGGGGGCTTTGGGCAACTGAGCCATTCGTTGGTTTACCCTGGCGTGGTCAAAGCCTGGCACGTGCACCGGCAGCAAACCCAGTGGACGTATGTGGCCTGCGGATTGCTTAAAGTGGCCTTGCACGATGGACGTCCCCAATCGCCTACGTATCGTCAGACGATGGAATTATTGGTCGGCGATAACCAACCCGCGCGGGTATATTGTTTTCCGCCCGGGGTGGTGCATGGCTATCGTTGTATGGGTGGTCCCGCTCATGTGATTTATGTGACTTCGGGGGTGTACGATTTATACGATGAAGTCCGCTTTCCGCATGATGATCCGTCGATTGGGTATGATTGGCTGAAAGGGCAGGAAGTCAGATAGAAATGGCAATGGACATTAAGCGATTGGCCAAGCGATGGATGCCGCCTATTCTTGTGGACTGGTACCGCACCTTCAAGTATGGAAGGCCGTACCAAGGATATATCTGGGAAGGCATTTATCGGAACTATCGAGATGTGCCTGTGGTGGGCGCTGGTTATGCAGAGGACCGTTTGACGCAAGAAACTCTTGCTTACACTATAAATGTGCTGGCAGCTTCGCGACGATATCGTTTTATTCCCACAGAAGTGATGGGAGAACATGCTTTTCTGCCTCTGCTTGTATCGATTCTCGGTCGTGATCGTAATACAGTCAGTATCTTGGACTTTGGGGGGGGTATGGGCGTTGACTATATCCATTTGGTAAACAGCGTTGTTCATGCGAAAGATGTTGATTATCATATAGTTGAAAATCGTTCAGTGTGCGAAGCTGGCTCACGTCTCTTTGAAAACGATTCACGTATTCATTTCTACCCAGCACTCCCAACGGGTTTGGCGAAGGTAGATATTATTTATATGTGCAGCGCGTTGCAATATATCGAAAACTATGCTGACCTTCTCAAAGCGTTATCCGATTACCACCCCGAATACTTTCTCTTTGTCAAACTTTCAGCGGGAGATATTCCGACGTATGCGACTGATCAGACAAATTTACCTGTCACTAGAATAGCTTACTGGTTTATAAATGTGCGCGAAATTGAGTCGCTGATGTCTAAAAATGGTTATTCTTTGATTTTCAAGAGCGCCCTGGAACGAGAATATGATCAAAACAACTTTCCTGCTGAATACCGGCTAAAGCGAGCATGTAATCTTTTGTTCAGGAGAGCAGGAAATGAATGATCATGTCAATCGGTTGCCCCCCAAAGTAATTCTTTGGGGCGGCACAGGTCAGGCGAAAGTTGTGCGGCCAATTATTGAGCATTATGGTTCTAAAGTAGTGGCTGTGTTTGACGATACACCGAACCTACCGCCGCCGTTTCCAGATGTGCCGCTGTATGTCGGCTGGGCGGGCTTTAAGGAATGGATTACTGATTATCCGAGACGCGCTGAGATCGGATTCTGCATAACCATCGGCAACCCAAATGGCCGCATGCGCGTGCGTTTCCATGAGCGGCTAATGACGGAGGGTTTGCAGCCAGTTACTATTGCTCATCCCAGCGCCCAGATTGCAGAGAATGCTATCATCGGAGCGGGATGTCAATTTATGGCTGGGGCGATAGTCAACCCGGAAGCACATCTCGGGCGACAATGTATTATTAACACCAAGGCCAGCATAGACCACGAGTGTATTTTGGAAGATGGTGTTGAATTGGCACCAGGAGCAACTTTATGCGGTATTGTCCGTCTAGGCGTCAATGCCTGGGTGTGCGCTGGCGCAACTGTGCTGCCCCGTATAAAAATCGGCGCTGACGCAGTCGTTGGTGCCGGTGCTGTGGTCATTCGCGATGTGCCAGATGCAACTACTGTCATCGGGGTGCCAGCGCGCCCTTTGATAAAAAGAGCTCAGGGATAAGTTAGGTAGGAGAGCCGACACCTACTCCAACGGTAAACGCGTGGTGGATTCTTGATGAAAATAGTCTTTTTAGGCACTAACGGCTGGTATGATACACAAACGGGGAACACTCTATCTGCGTTGATCGAGACCAATGAGGCGTATATTGTCCTGGATGCGGGCAATGGCATCTTCAAACTGGATAAATATGCGATTCATCAAAAACCTATCTATCTCTTTTTGAGTCATTTTCATCTTGATCATGTTAGCGGACTGCATATTCTCAGCAAATTTGACTTTTGCCAGGGGTTGAAAATCTTGGGGGAAGCGGGAACAAGACGCATCTTGAACACGCTGGTCAACGATCCTTTCACAATTCCGCTTGGACAATTAAAGTACAAAACCGAGGTTTATGAGCTGCCCGAAGAGCAAGCCACCCTCCCGTTCAAGGTAGTGTCGTTGCCTCTCAATCATTCTTCAATGTGTCTGGGCTTTCGATTTCAAATAGAAAACAAGGTGGTGAGTTATTGCACTGATACGGGCTATTGCGAGAATGCGGAAACACTGGCAACGGACGCTGATTTGCTGATCGCAGAATGCTCTCTCAAATCTGGACAGGACGACAAGGTATGGCCGCATCTGAATCCGGCCGCCGCTGCGATGATGGCGCGCGCGAGCAAGGCAAAGCGCTTAGCCCTAACGCATTTTGACGCAAACGTGTACACGACTTTGGAAGACAGGATCGAGGCGGAACGGGAGGCAAGCAAAATATTCGTCAACACTTTCGCTGCGTTTGATGATATGGTGGTTGAAATTTAACGATGGTGAAAAGGAAAGCTTACATGGAACCAATTTATATGTCCGGTCCGTGGATAACCGAACATGAGATCAAAGTCATCGAAGACTGTATGCGGAATGGCTGGTATAACTATCACTACGTTGAGACATTTCAGAAAGAATTCGCTGCCTACCACAATCGCAAATATGGCATCATGACGCCTAATTGTACTACGGCCATTCATTTGCTACTCACGGCCATGGGGATCAAGGAAGGTGATGAAGTTATTGCTCCGGAGTGCACTTGGATTGCCACAGTAGCGCCGGTCACCTATCTGCGGGCAACGCCGGTTTTTTGCGACATTGAAGCGAAGCACTGGTGCCTAGACCCGGAATCGGTCGAGAAAAGCATCACGCCGCGCACCAAAGCCGTCATTACCGTTGACCTGTTCGGCAATATGCCACTGCTGGATGAATTACTCGATATATGTAACCGGCACGGTATTCCTTTGATTGAAGACGCGGCAGAATCACTGGGTTCAACCTACAAAGGAATTCGGGCGGGAAAATTTGGCGTCGGATCGGTCTACAGTTTTCATCGCACCAAGACAGTGGTAACCGGCGAAGGTGGCATGCTAATTCTAGATGACGACAAACTATACGAGCGTTGCATGTTCCTGCGCGATCACGGTCGCCGATCGGACGGGCCAGCGTATTACAATTATGAGGTCACTTACAAATATATGCCGTTCAATTTGCAGGCCGCCATGGGATATGCGCAATTCCAGCGGCTCGATGAATTAATCGCCAAGAAGCGGTGGATTTTTGAGGCTTACAAAGAACGACTCGGCGACATTGAGGATATTCAGTTTAACGCTGAACCAGAAGGCGGCTTCAATAGTGTCTGGATTACTGGTTTGCTGATTGGAAAAAGCTTCAACATGACCAAGCTCCAGGCCATGGACAAACTCAAAGAGCTTGGCTTGCCCACACGCCCGTTTTTCTACCCGTTGTCCTCGTTACCGGCCTATTCTGGCTTTGAAGCGATGTATCGCCCACGCAACCCGCAGGCTTATGACATCTGCCCCCGCGGAATTAATTTGCCGGGCGCATTGATTATGACCGAAGATCAAATCGACCGGGTATGCGATGGAGTGCGCAAGGTCTTGAAACGCGCGTGAAGGCGGTGATATGGAAAAAGGAGTAATGCACTCTGGCGCAACCAGTTTGAAAGGGCAAAAGATACTTGTTACCGGCGGGTTGGGCTTTGTCGGTAGCAACTTGGCGCGCCGTTGCCTTGAACTGGGCGCCCAAGTGACGATTTACGACAACCTTGATCCGCATGCAGGCGGCAACTTGTACAATATCCACGACATTCGTGAGGCGCTTGATGTCTGTTACCATGACATTCTCGATTATGATCGATTGGTGGAGCACGTGGTTGGAAAAGATATTATTTTCAACTGCGCCGCTTCCACTTCCCACCCGTTTTCCATGCGCGAGCCATGGCTGGACCTGGACGCGAATAGCCGGGGAGTGATCAATCTGTTGGAAGCGTTGCGACGTTTTAACGCCGAGGCCAAGTTTATTCACGTTGGCACCACCACTCAGTTAGGGCGGCTATTCTACAAACCGGCGGATGAGAATCATCGTGAATTTCCGATGGACATCTACTCCGCCAATAAAAGCGTTTCGGAGAAGTATGCTCTGATTTATGCCCACGCTTACGACATGCAAACAGCCGTGATTCGCCTCTCCAATACTTACGGGCCGCGCGCCAGTATCCACAGTCCCGAGTTCACTTTTAACAACTACTTTATCGGACTGGCGCTTCACGATAAGGATATTACAGTGTTCGGAGACGGCAAACAATTACGAAACGCACTGTATGTGGACGATGGTGTTGAGGCGTTAATCATGGCTGCGCAATCTGAGCAAGCCGTCGGCGAAGCCTTCTTCGCGGCGCATGATGATCATTGGAGCATCGCCCAGATCGCTGAAGCAACAGTCGAACATATCGGAACGGGTAGGGTGAGGTACGTGCCGTGGCCCAAAGACCGAAAATCTGTCGAGATTGGCGACGCGGTGATTAGCAATGCGAAGATCAAGCGAACGCTAGGGTGGTCGCCATACTACGATCTCAAGAGCGGCTTGATCAAAACCAGAGAGTACTATCTCTCCTGTCTGGAACACTATTCGAGGTGATTCGATGAAACTTGTCGTTACGGGTGCGCTGGGGCATATTGGTTCGCAATTCATTCACAAAATTTGCCCGGGCGATTACACGGAAGTAGTCTTGTTGGATAATCTATCCACGCAACGCTACTGCTCGCTTTTCAACCTGCCGCGAGGCGTGCCATTCCGTTTCGTGGAAGCTGATGTCTGTACTGCCGATCTGGAAACGCTATTCAAAGGGGCGGATGTGGTGGTTCATCTCGCGGCCATCACTGATGCAACGAATAGTTTCGAGATTGCTGATCGGGTGGAACACGTCAATTTCGAGGGTACCGAGCGGGTGGCGCGGGCATGCGTGGCCAATGGTTGCAGGATGGTTTTCCTTTCTACCACCAGTGTGTATGGCACTCAAAGGAAATCGATCGATGAAAGCTGCTCGGCTGAAGAATTAAAGCCGCAAAGCCCTTATGCTGCAAGCAAGCTGAAAGCAGAACGAATGTTACAGCAGTTAGGGCAGTCTGATGGCCTCAAGTTTGTCGTCTGTCGTTTTGGAACGATTTTTGGCACCTCTATCGGCATGCGGTTCCACACCGCAATTAACAAGTTTTGCTGGCAGGCATGTGTGGGTCAGCCCATTCCGGTATGGCGCACCGCGCTCAATCAAAAGCGGCCCTACCTTGAATTGAAGGATGCCATTCGCGCATTGGATTTCATTATCAAGACCGATCGTTTTGATAACCAGGTTTACAATGTGTTGTCAGCCAACGCAACCGTAGGTGAGATTGTGAATACGATACAGGCGTATGTGCCTGATACTCACATCGAGTATGTGGATGCGCGGATCATGAACCAACTTTCCTATGAGGTCTCGTGTGACAAGTTCAAGTCACTTGGATTTGAGTTCAAGGGTAGCTTGACACAGGGAATTCACGAGTCCATTGAACTCATTCGGGGCATACGCCAGGTAAACGGATCAAGAAATGGGGCCGCGTAAAGTCCTGTTTGTATTGGAAGGTGGCGGTTTACTTTCTCAAGACTTTGTTCGTGGTGCTATCTATAAGGATTTGTTTGCCGCGCGTGATATTATTGCACACTATGTGGGGCATCAATTTGCTCCCCCAGATTGGCTAGTGCGACCCACTTCGCGTATTGTTCAGCAATTGATTACATCTTTGGAATACAGAAATTTCTGGAGGGTTGTAGCAGCAATCGGGGTCCGTCTTAATCGGCAGCGGATTATCCGCATGGCAGGACGCTATGATGCTATAGTTCTAGTCAAAGTCAGTTCACTGAGTCTCGTAGAGCAAATCCGGCGCAGCTCAAGGGCTCTCTTGGTGTACGATCTGTCAGATGCGGTGTGGCTGCCATTTTCATTTTTTGGCACGGCATATCCTGATATTCGACGGATTCTAAGCGCTGTCGATGTTGTAACTTGGGATTACAAATATACCCTAGAATTCGCTAGGCAATACAACCCCAACACTCATCCGTGGCCAGCCGCTTCTCAGGTGGAACTTTTTGATGCACGTAGGGGACAACCCAAACCATCTTCGGTTGGCGGCAGAATGACCTTGGGCTGGTTGGGAAGCACTGGAACTGCTTTCAACTTGTATGTGATTTGGGAAGCGTTGGAGCACGTTTTTGAAACCCATCCTAACCTACATTTGCGCCTGGTTGGAGTGGGTACGGATAGGTTGCTGTGGCCACACTTTGAGCGTGTATCCTATTCGGTGTTACCATTTTATTCCCCACGACAGATGATTGATGAAGTTTTGAAGATGGATATTGGTCTTTTCCCGCTGTTTGATGTGCAGGATTCTTGCATCCGAGGATTCTTAAAAGCGCTGGTATACATGAGCGGCGAAGCGGCGGTCATTGCCTCTCCGCGCGGGCAGCTGCCCGAGTTGATTCAAGATGGCGTGAATGGCATGTTGGCGAATTCGACGCAGGAGTGGGTTGATAAGCTGGAGCAGCTCATCACCGATCATAAACTGCGCCGGAGGATTGCGTCGGCAGGACTGGAAACGGTGCGCCGTGATTATAGTCTGGAAAAATCGTTCGAGGCATTGTTGCGCGCGCTGAATCTTAACAAGGATTAAACGAAAACGGCATTCTGAACTAATGCAGAAACTATTCAAATCCGCTTTGCTGATAACGATTTTTGCATTTCTTGGTCTGCTTTTGTCGTTCATCACCCAGGTAGTAGTTGCCTCGCTATTTGGGGCAGGCGCCAGCATGGATGCCTTTCTTGCTTCAAATGCTATTCCGCAATATATTATTATGGTAATTATTGGTTCGCTTGGCCTTATCTTCGTTCCAGTATTCGTGGACTATACGGCAACTGGAAGAGAGGAAGAAGCGTGGCAGATAGCGAGCAGTGTCATCAATCTCTGCTTGCTAACGTTGGGTGCATTGACCGTGTTGGGCATGGCAATGCCCGGTGCTATATTGCGCTTGACTGCACCTGGATTGCCCGACTTAACGCATAACGTGGCGGTTCGCGTGGCGCTGATTACCTGGCCCGGGCTTCTTGCTACTTCCATAATCTCCTTATTGACGGGCATATATCAATCGAAATCCCGTTTTGGCTGGCCCGCAGCCGCGGCTGTAATCGTCGCGATGTTGAACCTTGGGCTCGTGGTTATATTAACTAAGGTGTGGGGTATCATTGGCTTGGCTATTGCCACTACGGTCGGACTTTTTTTCCAAGTTTCGTTACTTCTGCCAATTGCGCTACGGCGAGGGTGCTATAGATTCATCATAAATTGGAGGCATCCCGCTGTATTGCAAGTTCTATCTCTGCTAACGCCCTTGGTAATAGCAAACATGATTGCCAAATCTACGCCATTACTTGATCGATTTCTTGCTTCTTCAATGCCAGAGGGTAGCATTTCACATTTAGGCTATGCCTTTCGATTGTTGACCATCGCATCAACACTCATCGCAACCGGCATTACCACAGTTGTCTTTACTCGTATGGCAGTGAATGCAGCAAAAGAAAATCTATCTGAATTGAGAAACACGATATCATTAAGTTTACGCTTTATGTGGTTAGCAGTTGCACCAATTATAGCCCTGGGCGTTGCATTAGCGCTGCCATTTGTTTCGGCTATCTTTCAACGAGGGAAATTTGAAGCAGCAGATACGGATGCGGTTTCTGCTTTGCTGAAGATCTATTTACTGAGTTTAGCCGGTGGTTGTATGGGCAATATCACAGGGCGCACTTTCTACGTGTTGAAGGATACACGAACTTTGGCAGTGATCGGCAGCATTGAGTCAATAGCATATGTTATTTATACAGTATTTTTGGCTCGTTTTTATGGAGCTGTTGGTGTGGCGTTGGGATATGTTCTTTTTTTTAACATTTCGTTATTATGGCAGATCTTTGTCATCCGTTATAAGACTGGAAAGGTTGGAGGACGCACTGTTTTCAATTCGTTCATACGTATTGGAGTGGCGGCACTATTGGGTGGCTTGGCAGCATGGTGCGCAACAATTCTTACCGCTAATGTATGGGCGCAATTGATATGTGGGGTTCTAACGGGGTTTGTGGCTTACGTTGCCGCGCTGAATGTGTTGGGTGTAAATGAATTCAAGGTTCTATGGCACATGATAGCGTCTCATTTCGGATTGAATAAACATATTCCTGCTAACATTTGCATTTGAAAAATTAACATAAGAATTTTGCAAAGCTTTTCTAAATTCCTACTAAAGGCCGTTTTTCCTTGTTAGTTTTCGTTTAATACAGACTGAAAGCGCTTCTCATCATTGGGAAGTGTGAATAAAAAAGATGGGCCGGGAGAGACGGGAAAGTATAACGAACATCAGAAGTGTCCCATCATAAGTTGAACAAAAACAGCGGAAGAATCCATAAGCAGTTGATTCAGCGGCGTTTTCTCGAACACCGTGACGCTTAAAATCTGCAAAAAAATGTAGAGCGGAATTGATCTGCCCCCCGGATTCTGGTCCGGATCGGATGTTAGATTTTTATGCTAGAATCGGCATCCGGGAAGGAGCGAAGGATGAAAAAAAGTCGGTTCACGGAGGCTCAGATCGCCTTTGCCCTGCGCCAAGCGGAGAGCGGGACCCCGGTGGCTGTATATTCCGGTTGAAAGCGGACAGTGAAAATGATAGGTGGTTCAATCCGCACATATAATCGAAAGATGACTACTTCAAAGGGAAAAGGACAGAATAGGAATGCCTCTGAGTGGCTGAGAGCTTTTCTCTTAGGGCTTACGGGGGCAGGTGTAGTCGGACTATTGGCTTTGTTTCCTTCTAATCTATTTATATTTTTTGCGGTTGCTTTAGTTTTTACTGTGTTTTCGTTTATGAATAGAATCTTCTTTATTTATGGTTCAATGACTATGCTGACATTTCGGTACCTTTTTACTATATCATTGTCATATACTCATAATATATATTTTAATTTAAATTTTCTTAGAGTGGCAAGTGACGATTTTCCCATTATTAAATATGCAGATGAGGTGGTGGGCATAATTGCAACTATACTAATTATTGATGAATTGTTGGTCCGGCGCAAACGAATTCATTTTTTTGGTAAAAGAGGAAATTACTATGGATCAATTTTTTTAATCATCACGATACTTTCTAGCATTGTTAATCTTGTTAACCCAATACAAACTATATATTTCATCCAGATGTTTCTTCGTCCCATTTTGTTATTTGGTATTATTTGCTCAATTCCTTTCACTTCAGAGAAATTAGATAGGCTGTTTAAGTATGTTTTCTGTTTAGCCTTTGCATTCCAGCTCATTTTTTCTGTCCTTCAGAATTTAGCCAGGATTAAGGAAGGTTCTTTCTTATGGGGAGATTTATTTATTGGAACATTTATGTTGCCTCTTAGTCCAATATCAGCAGGACTTTTAGCTTTTGCTTTTTTTATTTTTTTAGGATTATTTATAGTAAACCAACATCCTTTACATTTCCTTGGAGCCTTGCTTGCATTTTTGGGGATTATCAATGCGCAAGCAGGTTTTATGACAGTTATATTGGTTTTCTCTGTTGGTATCTGGATCTTTTATGTTGGAGTTAACACTCGTAAAATGAATTTAAGGAGATTTGCTCCTCGTTTGTCAATCATTTTATTTATATCAACCATTGTTAGTCTTGTCATGATTCTCATATTCAGCCCTCAGACTAAAGGTTGGGATGTTTCTATTGGCTATCCAATTCAAGTCATAGAGAAGAGAATGAGAGATCCATTTGCTGAAACGCAAAAATTTTTATCATATAGAAATTTTTGGAGTATTTTTAAAAGTGAAGGTAAGATTGTATTAGGGGTTGGGCCTGCTGAGTTTCTTACTGGAGCAGCAGGAAAAGTTCAATCTAAACTCACAAGGCAATATAGTAGTCTTGCTGTTCTTGGCGAGGTTGGAGCTGCTGACTTTCTAGAAAATGACACCGTTGGATTGATTGGCGAAGTCGGTGTTATCGGATGGTTTACATACATATTTTTCTACGTTTGGACATTACTGGCTTTAAGTCGTATGGTCAGAAAAATATCGGATCCAATTTGGAAAGGACGTTCTTTAGGTGTGTTTGGGGGAACTATATTTATTTTGCTTTACAGTTTTGGTTGGATAATATTTGAATCTCCAGTTGAGGCAGTTTTTCTTTGGGTATTATTTGGTATCGTTTATAAATATTATTCTTCTTTGGAGATAAATGGCAATAAATGGAAGAATAAAATAGTTAGTGAAACACAAGTTATAAAATGAGAGTTGCCTGGCTATGTCCATTTCCGTTACATAGAATCTAGAACAGCTCTGTTAAAATTAGAGAAAAACAAGATCATCCATGTACTTGGATTGTCACTCTTTCAAGTGAACTATCAAAAAAAGATAACATTAAACAATCATTACTTTAGAATTTACTTGTATTTCAAGGTCGTTCTTTTCTAAGCAACCTAAAACAAGAATCATTACCGGGAGTGACAATGAGTAATGCGATTCGGGACCGATTTGATAGTCAGTGGGATTCGCAATTTATAAACATAGAAAATCAAATTGCGAATTGTCCAGCTTATGACATTTTTCCGATCTTTCAAAAGTATATCAATAAGGGTAGTAAAATTTTGGAAGCTGGCTGCGGTGCTGGACGGTGGCTTTTTTATTATCATCGCAATGGTTACGACATAATTGGAATTGATTGGAGTGAAAACACAGTTGATAGGATAAAATCAATAGATCCATCGATTAATGTTGTATCGGGCGATTGCAGTAAAACAAGTTTTCCTGACAGCTATTTTGGCTGCATTCTATCGCTAGGTACTTTTGAACATAACATTGAAGGACCAATGGCTGCTTTGAATGAAGCGTATAGGATTTTGAAGGCGGGTGGGATTATGATATGCACGATGCCTTATTTATCACCCATAAGAAAGATTATAAATTATGTCAAGCGCCCAATTAGATATTTGAAAGCAAGATGCTATGAAACTAGAAATACTAGCGCTACATACACGACACTATCTCATTTGATAGAAAGAACTGCATCATATGCATGCGCATCGTGTTATCATGGTGCGAATGGCTGGGAGTTTTTCGAGTACTTCTTCGAACATAATGTGTTCAATGATTTATTAATACAATCGAAATTTGATATCCTAGAATCTAATGTTGCTTTTCCCTTAGATGGATTGATTGTTAACCTTGGAAGCCTTGTTGGATCTTGGGACTATGTTAATGGCAAACCACAATTCAATTTATTTGGTAGAATTATGCGTCTCCTACCAAGAAAAATGATTTCTCTTCACAATGTCGCAGTCGTTAGAAAACGCGACTTTTCAATTGAGAAAAGACTAATGACAGGGAAATGTTAAACGATAATTATGTTCCCTTTGAAATAAACTTAATCTACGCAAATTGAAAAATGATACTTAAGAGGTTTTCTTACTCATCAACAAGATACTGCGAATGTGATGTTCTACCCTATATTGTTCGGAGACAAAAGGGTTTGGTAAATTGACAGGACATAAATGAAGATAAAAAAACAAAGCTCTCAATTAAAAGTGGCCTATCTTGGTCCTTTTACAAATCAATATCTAAGGCCATATTTACCAACGTTGACTGATGAAGATGTCCATAGATCTCCCGGTATGGGTGGATATGGGTTGGTCCCTCTTGTTCTTGAACGCTTAGAACGCAAATTGCCCACCGTGCTGATTACACTCGACAACCAAATCGAAAATGAGCGTCTAATTAGGAGAAATGCAAATTTCGAATTCTACAGTTTGCCGCGAAGAAAAAGAAGGAAACTTCTGACATTATTTAAGTCAGAAAAGGACATGATACAAGATGTACTTGAAGCATCGAAGCCTGATGTG
>Ga0315289_10003751_pt1 | contig 22885 bp, 13 predicted proteins | sample YL17G11_40_MG_FD_203452 | JGI IMG/M metagenome (GOLD analysis project Ga0315289, IMG submission 203452) | Sediment microbial communities from Yellowstone Lake, YNP, Wyoming, USA - YL17G11_40 | ecosystem: Environmental > Aquatic > Freshwater > Lake > Sediment | place: USA: Wyoming | collected... | reverse complement strand
TACAAGGCTAGCCAAACAGAGATTAGCAGATTAAGAACCCAGATCAATAATCTTTATCAACAGGTTAAGGGACAGGTAACCAATAATACAAATCAACAACAAACAGAAGATACAGGATTAGAAATCTCAACAAGTTCTGAAACAGAACAAGTCAATCAAGAGTTAGAAGGGAGATTATTGATAAGCGAAGTTTGTTCTGGCATGGATTCTTCAAAAAACGAATTCGTAGAAATATTCAATCCAAATGATTATCCAATAGATATCAATAGCGATAATTTTTCTTTATGGATTGTTGATTCTAAAGATAAGCCTACACAGAAAAAGATTACTTGGATTAGGAATAAAATTCCAGCTAATGGATATTTTCTTTTAGCTGGAGCAGATTTGTTTTTCAGCGGATTAAAATTTGATGCTGATGCCTATTTCTCAAGCCAGATTGTCAGTGTCGGGGGAGTGATAATTTCCAGAAAGAATGGTGAGGATTTTGATAAGGTTGGTTGGGGCAAGCCTACAGCCCCAGCCCCAGAGTCAGGCATTGAAGGGGAGGCCAAGATTTTGGAAAACGGATTGGAAAGCGGTACCAGTTTAACGAGAAAAATGCTTGGAAAGGGCCTGATTGATACGGATAATAATAAAGAAGATTTTGATTTCTCTAATTTCCCAAATCCCAAGAATTCTTTGGGCCAGGAATCAACATATTATCCCAAAAGCCAATATAATTTCCCAACAGCAAATACTGGTAGTTCAGGCGGATCAAGCATTATACAAAACAGTCCAAGTCCTATTTTAAAAGTTATTATCAGCGAGATTAAAAATAAAGGAGATTCATCGTCAGATGATTTTATAGAACTGTTTAATACTACTAATACAGATGTTAATTTAGATGGTTGGCAGCTTAAAAAGAGGACATCAGGCGGAACAGAATCATCAATTATTGTTTTTGATGAGGGGAATATTGTTAAATCAAAAAAATATTTTGTTTGGGCTAGCACAAAAGATAGTTATGATCAGGAAATTGGAGCTAATGCTTCTACATCCTCATATTTAGCAGATAATAATAGTATTGCCTTGTTTGATAAAGAAAAAAGAATTATTGATGCTTTGGCTTGGCAGGAGAGCATCAATCCTTTTATAGAAGGAATATATTTTGCTTCCACTCATCAGGCTGATCAGAGTATTGGCAGAAAGCTTAATAGCAGTTCTTATATTGATGCAGATAATAATGCGACAGATTTTGAGCTACAAACGCCGACTCCAAAAAACGATAATCAAACATATCAAGGCCAGACGCAAAATAACCCTTTGCCAAATGATCCAGAAGAAGACGAAGATCAAACTCAACCATTATGCCAAGCTCAGGATTTATTAATCTCTGAAGTAAAATTAAGCCAAAGTGAATATGTAGAGATTTATAATCCATTAAGCCAGAATGCTATTTTAGATAATTGTTTTCTGGTATATTTTTCCAGCACTGATAATTGGAATTCTCCTTCCAGGACCTGGCAATTTGAAAATGGTTTGCAAATACCACCTAATAATCATTTTTTGGTTGGCATATTTGGTGTTTCAGGCGACAGCATTGCTTTTGATTGGCAAGTAAAAAACTCTTCAGGCAATAATTATTCTATTCAGCAATTAGGCCAGAATGGAGCAGCAGGATTGTTTAAATGCCAGCCTACAGAGAATTGTAAGATTGATTTAGTGGGGTGGGATAACACTTTAGTCAAAGAAGGAACAGCTACTAAGGCATCTACTGAAGGGAAATCAATGTCTAGAATAATTTCTCCTGATAATATAGGGAATATTGGTTATCAGGACACAGATGACAATGATCAGGATTTTGAGATCCAGAATCCGACTCCTAAAAGCTTCAGTCATCATAATTTTACTGATTTAGATAATGATGGATTGTTAGATATAGCTGATATCAATGTTAATTTGAGCTTTAATACTTCTTTTGAAATTGGAGAATATATTTTTAAGAATCTGACCATTTCTAATAATGCCCAGATTACAGCTAAAGGAGACTGCGTAAATAATTTAGGAGTAAAGATAAAAGCCAAAAACATTACCATTGAATCTGGGGCTTCTATCTCTGCTGATGGTCAAGGATGCGAAGCCAATAATGGAGATGGAGCTGGAAATATTGGCAGCGGAGGAGGATATGGGGGAAGAGGTGGAGGAGATAACAGTATTGATACAGATTCTATTTATGGTCAAGGAGGAGAGGTCTATGGTGATTTTATATTGCCAGCAGATATTGGATCAGGAGGAGGCAGTCTTTATGGGAAAACTGGCACATCTGGAGGAGGGGTGATTATTCTTGAAGCAGAAGAAAAGATAACCATAGATGGTAATTTGTCTGCTAGCGCAATAAATACCAGCAATCAAACAGGTGCTGGAAGCGGAGGGAGTATTTATTTGACTGCTGATGAAATTAAAGGAGCGGGCTTTGTGAAAGCTAATGGTGGCAATAGTTCTGGAGGGGCTGGCGGTGGAGGAAGAATAGCCATTTACTATAATCTTTTAAGCCTGCCATTTGAAAATATTCAGGCTTTTGGGGGAAAAGGTTCTGACAGATTTGAAGGAGCTGCTGGAACAATATTTATTAAAAACAAATCTAAAACAAAAGGGGATTTATTAATCAAGAACAGAAATTTGATAAGCCTGACTGAAACAGAATTTCAAGAACCTTTTTCTATTGATAGCCTTGATATTGTTCAAGGAAGCAGAATATCTTTTGCAACCAACAATTTTTCTGCTAATAGTTTTAATTTAGATGGAAAATCAATTATGAGACTGGAAGATGATTTTTCAATAGATGTTAATAGTATTCTTTTAAAAGGAGAATCTTTGCTATCTAATATTTCTGACAAGATAACTGTTATGCAAGCAAATAATATTTCTATCAGAGAAAAAGCCAAGATTGAAAGCAATGTTAATATTATTGCTGCTAGTTTGTTGATTGATCCTGATTCTGTTTTGAGCGCTGATATTAAAGGCTTGGATTCTAATAATGGAGACGGAACTGGAAACTATGGCAGCGGGGGAGGATATGGGGGAAGAGGCGGAGGGGATGAGGAAGATAGCGATGTATCAGTTTATGGCGTTAAAGGAACAACTTATGGCAATTTCAGAGCTCCTCAAGATCTTGGATCTGGAGGCGGCAGTTATTCTAGTGCAGGAGGAAGAGGAGGCGGCTTGATTAATTTAAATGTTGATAATTTAATTGTAAATGGCAATATGTCTACTAATGGAACAGGAGGAATGCCTGTGTCTTACGGGGGATATATGGGTGGAGGAGGAAGCGGAGGATCTGTATATATAAAAACAAAGAATTTATCTGGAACAGGAATTATTATGGCTAATGGGGGAACAACTAATACTTGCGGAGGCGGTGGAGGAAGAATAGCTTTGTATTATGATGATAAAAGCAGTTTTGGAGGAGTATTTAAAGCATATGGAGGAAGCGGCTCAGGAGGATCCCCAGCTTTTATCGGGGAACCAGGCACAATATATTTTCAGCAGAATGGAGCAGCAGAAGGGGAACTAAAGTTCGGGGAATTCTGATATAATTAATATAGATATTGACACGGACATATCATATATGATATATAATAATGGTGAGTACAAAATAAGATTTTATTACGATCAGAAGACAAAAAGCGAGCCAGTATTTTTCTTCATTTGTGTATTGCCTGACAGGTTTCGCGCTAAAATATTTAAATATCTTACATATTTAAAATCGCATGAAGGTATTTGGGAGTTTCCTTATACTAGCCATGTAGACGGTAAGATTAGAGAATTGAGGATAGATTTTGGCAGGAATAGATATCGCATATTGTACTTTATCTTTGTTAAAAGAAATATAATTCTTTTACACGTATTCCGCAAAAATACTGCTAAAATTCCGGGAAAAGAGCTGAGGATAGCAGAAAATAGATATATAGAGGTATTAAATAATTCACATTTTTATACACAATGAAAAATCAAACAAAAAATATGTTATCTCGTAAGCCTACTGATTTTGAGGTTTATCTCAAAGAGGAATTAAAAAATCCTAGGTTCAAAAAACATTACGACGAGTATGGCAGACGATTAGAAATTGCTTATAAAATAGCATTACTCAGAGATCAAAAAAAGATGTCACAGAAAGAGCTGGCCAGAAAGATTGGAACTAAACAGAGCAACATAGCCAGGATGGAGGCAGGAGATCAGAATTTTACCACTGATATTTTGCAAAAAGTGGCTTCGGCTTTTGGGAGAAATCTTAAAATAGATTTTGTAAAATAATTAATATGCAGGATTGTATTTTTTGTAAAATCGTTAAAAGAGAAATCCCTGCTTTTAAAATCTATGAAGATGATAAGTTCTTGGCATTCATGGATATCAACCCCATTAATGATGGACAGGTTGTTTTAATCCCCAAACATCACATTGAGTGTATTTTTGATATAAAAGAGCCTTTATATTCAGAGATGTTTAGAGTAGTAAAAAAGATTTCAGAACCATTAAGAAAAGCTATGAATGCTAAAAAGACCACCATTTCTATTGAAGGTTTTGAAATAGACCATGCGCATATTAAAATTATTCCAGCTAACAGAGGAGGGGATTTAGACAGAATAAATATTCATAAGGCAGATTTAAAAGATCTTGAAAAACAATCTCAAGCTATTAAACAAAAGCTCAATTCGTGCTAAAAAGAAAATGTTCGGAAGCACGTTTAGATTCGAGCGAAGCAAAGATACGTCGTTTACTAACGATGCGTCAAGGGAGGAATGATCGCGATGGGAACGCGGGGAGCGATTACGGATTGGCGCCTGTTTTGGTTTACAGCAGGCATGTTGTCTGCTTGGTTTGTGGCATGGATAGTGAATGCCAATCGAGCAAGGATTGGAAGATGCCTAGAATGGATCAGTGGCGCCTTGCGTGAGTGGTACCACTGAGAGCCGCAGGTACGAGGGAGGTTGAGGACCGTGCCTTGTTCGAATCGTTTGAAAGGACCGCCGATGGCCTACGGGCTTGCGGCGGTTCACTGTTTTTGACAAAGACTATTTTTAGTGCTATCATATAGTTATGTCCGTTTGCTTTTTCACAATCGGGCTCAGGCGAAAAAGACGCATTGATGCGTCAAAGGAGGTAGGATGTCGTGGCCAGTTGTGTTAGGAATTGCAGTCCTTGGCGCTATGGCTCTGGCTTTCGGTCTGCTGATCGGAGTCGGCATAAGACGCCACTACAACAAGAGGAGAAGAGTCCCTGCGTCTAACAGATCTTCTCTTAGGAGGTCGGTGGTCATGAGAGGGCTAAGGCATACTGGAGGATTACTTCGTCTTCCTCAGACAAGATCGAACCGGAGGTGAGGTGAGATGCCGAGCATCGATTTGACAGTGGTCGCGATTTGCTTGATCATGATCGCGATTCGTCCAAACCAGAGAAGGTATCTCTGGATGTTGCTCATAGCGTCTATGAGCGAGAAACAGAAGGGGAACCTCTGGAATCCAAAGTAAGGAGGGGATACGTCATGTCGTTAGCAACAAGGTTTCTCTGTCAGCTCTTCCTCTGGGCTGCATTACTTCTAGGAGGGGGAGCCCTGATTGGACACTACACCGGTTGGACCGTGAAGGCGTACGAAACGGATCCATATCGTTGTGCGCTTCTTGCGATCTGCGGGGTTCTCGTTCTTGAGTTCGTTGTCGCGTGCTGGTTTTCCCAACACGAGACTCGAACTCAGAGAATGGAGCGAGAGTCGCAAGAGGCTTGGGTGCGCGATACGCTTGCCAAGCTGAGTGCTGGAAAGGAAGTTGCATGACTCGCCTGAAGGTTCATTGTGTAGACCCGCCCTGAGTCTCGATTGATATCGAGGCTCTCGGCGGGTTCTCTTTTTTATGTTACATTAAACATATATCATTAATATATTTGTATGGCAGATTCAAAGTATTTTCTAGAAAAGCTTCAACAGTTCCCTCACAGGGGAACATGTACTCCCAATGCCCAGAAAGCAGCAGAAATGATTGCTGATGAATTTAAGAAAATGGGGCTTGAGTCAAAGATTTCTAAATTCAAAACCATAAGAAATGATAAATTCGTAGACTTCCTTTATTTCTTGTTGCTTAATGTTGGAATAATTCTTTTTATCTTTGGGCAATTTGCTTGGTCAATTGTTTTCTTTGCTTTAGCCATATTCATGCATTTAGATGGCTTGTTTCCTCTTAAATCTTTTTTAAAGCCAGTTAATATAATAAGATTTTTTTATCATGGAATAGCACAGAATGTTTCTGCTCAAGTTTTGCCAGAAAATGGAAAATATGAAAAAACTTTTGTAGTGCTTGGGCATCATGATACATCCCGCTGGACAATTGGATTGAGAATAATAGGTTGGCTTGCCAGACGAACCAAGATTGCTACGCACAATCATAAGCTGCCAGTCTTTTTGCGCGGTCCTTTTATAATCACCAATGTTTCTATTTTGCTTAATATCATCATTTATTTTTTGCCGTTTAGGTCATTACCGCAAAACATACTTATTGGCTGGATTCTATTTACTTATGCTTTAACTGGCTTGATAATGACGCATACCTTTTTAGCTCCTTTTATACCTGGAGCTTTTGATAACGGATCTGGTACAGCAGCAATGATGGCAGCAGCATCAGCTTTCCAAAACAGAAAACCAAAAAGATTAAGATTAATTTTTTGGAGCAATGGCAGCGAAGAAAGCAGGACTAAGGGATTTAATGAATTTTTTAAGGATAATAATATAGATAAAGAAAAAACCATATTCTTGGACTTAGACGGAGTAGGCGCAAATGTTTTAATGGCAGCTTATGGCGAAAGTAGAGATTACACTCCTGGGTTATATGATCAGGATTTATTCAAAATATTGCAAAAAGCAAGAAAACTAAAACCAGAATTCGCTCCAATCAAAGAAACATTTATGCCAATTGCCGGCGATGGCGGCGCATTGGTTGAGCATGAATGTCATGTTATGTCCACAATATTTTCTCTAAATGAGGACAATTTTTATGACCACTATCATGAATTGACCGATACTATAGATAAGATAAACTTTAAAAGCACAGATCTCTGCGCAGATTTTGTAAAAGCAATAATTGACTACTGTGATTCAGTAGATAATGCTTAAGAGGTTGTTATCCTAGGAGATTTTACAATATCATTCCACCATTGATAGGGAAGTAAGGGAATGAATATTTAAAAGCTGGGCATCAGTTAATTGCAATGATGCATCAACAGCTTTTTCTATCAGGTTTGTTGAAAAACTTATCTTTTGTCCAACAGTCAACCAATAATTGCCAGTAGCATTCTGCATATAATCTTCAATAAAGATTTTATGCTCTGGAGTTAATAAAGATGCATTCTGACCATGCTCATTTAAATATGAATTTAATGCTTTTCTGGCCAGATGGGTAATTCCGTCTCCAGACACAGCTGTTTCAGTATAAATATTTGTTTCTTGGAAATTCATATCTATTTCTGTATTAGTAGCATTCTCAGTAATTTTTGTGTCTCTAGTTTTAACACCTGTATCTGTAGCTTCTTCATCTCCTAACAAATCAACAATAGCAGCATTTTCTGCTTGTGGGAAAATCTTTCCTATTGGTTCGCGGTAAATATATATGACCACTCCAATTGTTACTAAAGCAATTAGAATAAACCAGGTCCAATATTCTTTTTTAAGCTTTAACTTAGCTTTCAGAGTAGCGAAATCTATTTTCATAACTTTAGGTTAATGATAAATTAAGAATTATGTCATATTATATTATTGTCAATATTTTGTAAAGAGGACTGTCCATCTTTTGACCGAATTTTTGTTTTCTGCTATATTAGACAAACAATTTAACAACCAATATGGAACAAGATTATCTATTGAAATTAACCATAGCTGCTTACAAGATTAGCAATCTTTTACCAGAAAAAGAGCCCTTGCGAATACAGATCAAAGAAAGCATTGGAAAAGTGCTTGTTGAGGCTATAAAAACTGACTTTTTTACTGAAGCTAAAGCTAAAGCTTTAGCTGAAATTCAGGCCCTAAGCAGCTTATTTTCTCTAGCTGAAACTCAGAATTGGGTAAATCCTAGAAATCTTTTGATTTTAAAGCAGGAATATGCTAAGTTAGGACAGAGTTTTAATGTTGATAAACAGACAGTTTCAAGAAAAGCCATAGAACAGGAGCCAAAACACACAGAAGAGCCTGTTTTTAAGCCTAGGATAAGCAGGCCAGCTAGTCCTGATTTGCCCAGGATTTCTCCTAAGAAAAGGCAGGAAAAGATAGTGTCTATGCTAGATATCAAGAAAAGGCTGGATTTGTCTGAGCTGAGAAAAATCTTCCCGCGGGTCGGGGCTAGAACCCTAAGGAGAGATATGGAGGCTTTGTTAGAAAAGGGTCTGATTTCAAGGAAAAGAAATGGGCAAAAGGACGTTACCTATCAGTCTTTATAGAAAGCGGACGATAGATTTATGACCGGATTGAGAAAGCGGACAAATCAAGATAAAAATGGACAAAAAATTAGCTTACCAATTTGATAAAATATATAAGAGCTACTCAACATCTATATATAGATTCGTATATATCAAGGTTAGCTCACAAGAAACAGCAGAGGATTTAACCTCTGAAGTTTTTGTCCGTTTCTGGAAAACCTTTCAGAAAAGCGGTCAGGACAGAATTCTGAATCCCAAGGCTTTTCTTTACAAAATGGCCAAAAATGTTATAGTGGACTTTTATAGGAAACAAACCCAGCCTTTGCCGCTTCCTATTGATGAGGTTGTTGAAATAGCTGATTCTTCCCAGGATATCAGCAAGAGAGAGCTTGCGCTCTCTGATCAGGAACAGATTCAGAAAGCTATAAAGAATCTGAAAGACGATGATCAAGATGTGATTCTCTGGTATTATCTTGACCAAATGCCTGTGGGCGAAATAGCAGAGATTGTGGATAAAAGCGAGAATGCTGTTAGGGTTATGATTCACAGAGCTATGCAGGAGTTAAGAGAACAGCTGCCAAAAATGTAATAAAACCCAGAATTTTACGTCATCTATTATAGAGGGGTAAAAACTATGGAAGATCAATCTTTAATCAATAAAATTCAATCTCTTCAATCTATAAAGCCTGCCAAACAATGGCAAGAAAGGACTGAACTTATGATTCTTGGGCATAAGCCAAGAATATGGGACAGCGTATCCCTTCCTAATTTCAATAATATAATGCAGCCAAGATATGCTTTTGCTTTAGGTTTGCTTTTTATAGCTATAATGGGAACATTGGCATTTGGCATGTTGCCCAATAAAAATATAGATTTAGCTACATATAGTTATGCAGGTTTAAGAAATGATCTTGGCAAGGATAAAAATACTGCTTATTACCTTGATTATGCTACTAAGAATCTGGCCATGTTAAAAGAGGGTAAGGTAGATACAGCAGAAGCTGTGCAGACGATAAAGCTGGCTTTGGAAAAAGCTCAAGCTAAAATGCCTGTTAGGCCATCAAGCGCTAAAGAATCTGCTACTATAGTTTCAAAAATCACAGATTTGCAAAATGGTTTAAATGAGACCAGAGCAGTATTAGGCTCAGATGCTGATACTATTGCTGCTGGAGTGGACAATGTAAAACAATCTACCAAAACAATAATTGAAAGAGAGATTTACAGATTGCAAGCAGAAGACGCGATTAAAGATTTAGAAAATTCTACTTTAACTGAAGATCAATTAAAGATGTTAGAAGAAGCTAAAGGACTTTATAGTGTAGGTAAGTATGCAGAAGCATTAGAAAAGATTTTTGAATTGTCAAATAATAAATAACAATTAAAATGATTCAGAGACGGATATAGTTTTACCGTCAATTATTAATTTAATCATTCTGCTTTTCTGGAGACAGAGAAGCGATTGAAAAAATAAAGGTCGAACATAAATTAAAAAACAAGTTATGAGCCAAAAGACTCATAACAGAAAGAATAAAATATTAAAATGAGTATATTAAGAAAATTATTTGCTGGTGTTACAGCTCTTACTTTGGTAGCAATGGTATTTCCTGCCAATGCTTTAACCATTGATGAGCTGACTGCCCAAATTGCAGCTTTGACAGCACAAATAGCTGCATTACAAGGCACAACTACCGGCACAGCGATTACTGGAGTCCCAGCTGGCTTCACTTTCACCAAGAACCTGAAATTAGGATCAACTGATCCTGATGTGGTTTACTTGAAGAAAGTGTTAGACGTTGAGGTTCCAACACACACTGCCTGGACTGGAACATCATATTTTGGTGTAAAGGTTAAGGCTGCTGTGATCGCTTTCCAAGAAAAATACACTGCTGACTGTTTGACCCCATTTGGTCTGACAGCAGGCACTGGTTTTGTTGGTTCAGCTACTAGAACTAAATTGAATGCAATTTTAGCTGGTAGCACTCCAACAACGCCAACAACGCCAACCACACCAGTAGGTGCTGGTTTAACTGTTACTTTGGCTTCTGATACTCCTGCTGCTTCTACATTTATTAGAGACACAGGCGCACTTGTTGCCCAGGCAAATTCAAACTTTACAAAGTTTACATTTACTAATGGAGACAGCGCAGAAGCTAAGGTTACAACCTTAAAATTAAAGAGAGGAGGAATTTCTGCTGATACTGATATTGCCAACGTATATTTATATGATGGTACTACTCAGTTGGCTGAATATTCTGCATTCTCAAGTCAGATTGTTACCTTTACCAATGCTGCTGGATTATTCACAATCCCAGCTGGAGGAACAAAGACCATTACTGTTAAAGGTGACTTAGCTGTTGTTAATGCCACTGTTGCTTCAATCAACTTTGGTATTAATGCTTCTACTGATGTTATCTCCAATGCTACTGCTGTTAATGGAACATTCCCATTAACTGGCAACAATATGGCTGTGGCTACTGTTGCTGATCTTGGTTTTGTAAATATAACCAATACTGCAACATTCCCAGGCACTATTGATCCAGGCGTAACTGGTTACGAGCTTTGGAGAATGTCTGTTCAGGCTAGCGACCAAGACATGCAGATTGAAAGTCTCATGATCACCTTGGTCGGAACTATTTCTGCAACAGATGTTCAGAATCTGAAATTAGAAGTTGGCGGAGTAGCTATATCTGACACTGCTCAGTTAGCATCAGATAAGACTATCACATTTGATTTCTCTGCAAATCCTTACAAGATTACCAAGGGTCAAACCAAGATAATTGTTGTTAAGGGTGATGTTCCAACTGGAACTGGCAGAGCTTTCAAATTCACAATCAGAAAAGTATCTGACTTTATTGTCAAAGATACCCAGTATGGTGTTTATGTGAAGCCGTTAGTGGCTGGTGCTGCGTTTGCAGTAATTGATGCTGATGCTGCTGGTGATGGTACCAACATTCTAAATGGTACTTTAACTGTCGGTGTTGCTACTGATTCTCCAAGCGGTAATGTTGCTAATAGCGCCACTGTAGTTAATTTGGCTAAATTCAATTTCAAAGCCAATGGTGAAGCTGTTAAGATTACCCAGATTGGAATTACTGTTACTTCAAGCGTTGGTGAAGCCATTGAAAATGGTAAATTGTATTACAATGGTTCCCAGGTTGGTTCTACTGATGATGATGTTGTTTCAGGAGCTACTGTTCTCTTTACTACAACTGTCATTATTCCAGCTGGCGAAACAGGAATATTTGAGTACAAGGCTGACATGACAGATAACGGCGGGACTGCTTTAACAGCTGGTTCAACTATAACAGTTGTTCACACTGGAGCGAGTATCCTGGCTACTGGTCAGTCATCTCTTGCTACAATTACTGCTGCTAATGCTAATGGAAGAACATTGACTGTGGCATCTGGAGCAATGTCTGTTGCCAAGAACAATGCAATGTCTGATTACACTTCATCTCTTCCAACAGGAGTTAAAGGAGCTCCCAGCGTAAAAGTTGGGTCCTTTGTAATGACTGCTGGAGCTGGAGAAGGAGTGACAATCACTCAAATCGTTGTTAAAGATGATAGTGCTGATGCTACTTCTGATTTTGGAGACAACTTCCAGAATCTTAAACTAATGCATGGCACAACTCAGCTTGGTACAACCCAAGGAACATTGAGCGGATTAGCTGCTGCTTCTTATACGTTTAATGTCAGCCCATCTATCACGTTAGGTGCTGGTGAGCAATATGTGGTTGATGTTTATGCTGATATCTTGAGCGCATCTGCTGGTTTTGACACCGCAGCTACTTTAGAAGTTGGTCTTGAAGTTGATGCTGTTACTGCTTCTGGAATTGTTACTGGTTCAAGCGCAAGCTTGGCTACACAGAACAAAGATCTTCAGAAGTTGTATATTGCAGCCAGCGGCACTTTAGCTATTGCTGCTGTTGCTAGCCCAACTACACCATCTGCTGGCCAATTGGTAATGGGAAGCGCTGATAATACCTTTGTTGTATTGTCATTTACTGCTGGAGCTGCAGAAGCTGTCCAGGTTGACAATATTGTTATCACTGACACAACCGACTTTAAAGGCAGCTTAAAAGATATTAAATTGTTCAGCGTTGGTACTGGTAGTGCCACACCTGTTCAGATTGGCTCTACAGTTTCTGGTTTAGTTGATGCTGGTACAGCTACATTCAACTTGACCACTCCATGGGTCATTCCTACTAATACAACCTATTATTTGGTTGTAAAGGCCGGAGCTAGCGCCTATCCAGACGCAGTTGCTGGTGGAACTCATACCTTGAGTTTAAATGCTGTTGGAGACATTACTTCTTATGGAGTAAGTTCTGGTATTGCAATTGGAGAAACAGGATTGCCTGCAGCTTCTCAAGCTCAGGATGTTTTAAGAACAAAGCTTGCAGTTGCTAAAAATGCCAGCTCTCCATCAGGAGTACAGGTTTCTGGATCAGGTAAAGAAGCATTCAGATTCGATGTTGCTGCTAATAGTAACTATACAGCTGCAGTAAGTGCTGTGGCCTTGAATATAAGCGGTAGCGTAGATCTGACTGGATCTGGTAGTGCTTACTTGTATGATTATGCTGATACTAACACCCCGTTAGCTACAGAAGCATACAAAGCGCCTACTTGTAGTGCAGGAACAACCGATTTAACAGTATCTGATACAACTGGTATCCCAGAGGGTGCCAATGTAATGGTTTCCATTAATGGAGCTGTAGTTACCAGAAAAGTAACTAAGGTCACTGATGGTGTTACCCTTACTGTTGATAGCGCTGTTACTGCTTGCGATGGAACAACTGATTATGTCTATTACAGACCATTGCAGCCAGGTACTGGAAGATTATACTTTGGTGCCCAGTCTACATTAGGAACTAATGTAATTAACACAACCTCTACTGATGCTACAGTAGGCAGCACTAATGGTTTTGCCTACGGCGATACAATAACCTTTGTTGGTTATAATGCTGTTGGCGAACAACTTGCTGGTGTGGCTGTTATTACTGGTATACCTTCTACTACTCACATAGACTTTGGAGCAGGTGCAACAGTTTCTGGTGCTGTAACTGGTGTTAATACGATTGTCTTTGATTACCTAAGTGGTACAGCTGCTAATGCTATTAACAAGAAAGCTAATGGCGTTGCTGTTGTGTACGCAGGAACAGGAGCTAATGGCAGTATCAATAAACAGATTACTGCTGGTACTACTGTTGTCTTCATGGTAAAAGGAGATACTACTGGTGCAACTACCAATGAAACATTGTTGTTAGAAATTGCTAGCGCTTCTGATTTCATCTGGACTGATAGCTTGCTCTGGACAGTTAATACAGACACTATTCCTTCCACAGGTGTTCAGGGCGGAACCCTTACTTTCTAAATTTTTTCCTTGTAGATTTAGAAAAGTAACAAAAGGCCTCGGGCAAAAGCTCGGGGCTCTTTTGTTTTTGTGATATATAATCTAGTTACTATTTGATTAAGAAAAACGAACTAACTTATTTGATATTTATGGTTGTTAAATAAACATTATTCTGTGATATAATAAGAATAATCTGATTTATCATCCTTTCTTCCAATATATCGTAATTTTAATAAAAACCTGATATACCCTAAATAATATGTCATTCGATCCAGCATATCCATGTAATCAATTAGAATTACTACCTTCTAAAAAGATTATTATAGAAAATAAAATTTTTGATAAACATTCTTAAAACATATGAATAAAAAAATATTAATCCTTTTTCTAATTATTTCTTTTGCGTTTGTTCTAGGGACAAACGCTGTACTTCTTCCTGGTTTTACCACCTCTTCTTCTGGTTATGCTAATAACGGGGTTGGTCCAGAAAATTATTCAGCTAGCACTGAGAATAATTTAATTCTAGATATTTCTCTGCCTGATCCAATGACAGATGCTGCATTAGCTGGATCAGGAACTCCAGCTGTTGGCAGCGCTATTATTACCACTAATTCCTGGGCTGGTGCTGCAATTCCTGTTTTCTTTTATGATGACGGCGATACTATTTATGTATCGGCAAATGACGGAATTTTTACAGATAATGATTCCAGCGGAACTTATACAGCAGGGGATACGCAATTGGCCGGCTCTGGCGCGCCAGTAATCGGCTCAACAATTATTACAACTAATCCCTGGGTGCCGCCAAGCGCTTCAGTGATATTTTTCTATGACAACGCTGATAATATTTGGACTTCTGCTAATGACGGCATTTTTTCTGACTCTGATTTTTCCACTTATTACAATGCTGATAAAATTTATTCAGTAAATATTATTAATACCGCATTTGATGGTCCAGCAGCAGACAATGAAGTAAGTGCAATTAAAATCTGGCAGGAAAACGATTCAGCTCCAGGACTTCAATCAGGCAGCGATACTTTAATAGGATCTAAGACAACCGCTCCTTATTGGGGTCAAACAATAATTTGTTCTTCTGCCGTTGTCTATGCTGCTTCAACAAAAGACAGGATGTATGTAACCATTGACATATCGCCCAAGGCCATTAACAAAAGAATTATTAAGACGGGCATATCAACTTACGGTTTAAATTTTGTTTCTATCCATGACGGACCAACAGACGCAGCTATTGTGAACCTAAATCCGCAAACAATTTTTACCCGATCAGTTATTGACCAGCAACGGCCAACATCTAGCATAAACAATCTGGCCACAACAACGGTCATTAACATCGGACAAACATATACCATTGCCGGTGTTTCAGATGATACAGGCGGTTCAAATGTCCAGATTGTGGAAATAACTTTTGATAATGGCATAACCTGGAAGCAAACAACACCGCTTCTAAGCCAGAATAACGGCTTTACCTGGAAATATGTGTGGCAGAATATTCAGGCCGGAACTTACACCATAAAAACCAGAGCTGCTGACTGGATAGGAAACATAGAAATCCCAGCCACCTTCCTAACAATTACAGTTAGCGGAAGCACGGCTTCCGCCACCTCAACAATTAGTATTAGCGGGGGAGGTTCAACCTCCTCATCTACTTCAGCAACTTCTACCGTTGCGACCAGTACTAGCCAGATAACCCAGACCAAGGCCCAGCTCATTGCCGGACTTAAAGCCAAGATAATGGAAATACAACTGAAAATAATCGAATTGCTGACGAAATTGATAGAGATAATGAAAGATTCACTACAGGCAAGATAGAGATTCAATAGATATACAATAGAGATACAATAGAAAATTCAGTAGATATACAATTGTGAAACAAATTTTTTATGGGACAATATATTCCATTAAATGATTTGGAAATATATCAGTTGGCCAGGAAATTGTCTGAAAAAGGATGGGGGATATATAATAAACTAGATTGGCATTTAAAAAAGATAATTGGAGACCAATTTATTCAATCCATTGATTCGGTGGGAGCCAATATCGCCGAAGGATATGGCCGCTTCCATTATTTGGAAAAAATCAAATTTTGTTATAACAGTAGAGCTTCTTTGGCCGAATCTTGTCATCATTGGTTAGAATTAATGTTTTCTCGCGGAATAATCGAAAAAAACGAATACCAAGATTTAAAAGACATAGCGCAGAATCTGGCAGTTAAACTGAATAATTACATAGCTGGTCTTTATAAAGCCAAAAGCAGAGAGCTAAGCCGTTGAATTTAACAATTAAATCTCAATTGAATTTTCACCGAATCTCCATTGAATATCATTTTCTTTTTGTAATTTGGGATTTGTTATTTAGTGCTTCTTTCAAAGTTATCCACATCTTGATTTGTTTGCTTGCTTTTTTCATTGGTAGTATAATATATCAATCGCTTTTTTTTCGCGCAGAAGTTTTTTAATAGCGATACGAATTTGTAATCTATTATTTAAAAAAGTATAATAAAAAAATTAATAACAAAATTAAAAAATAATTAAAAAATAAAAAAGCTGTTTTGACTTTTCTTAAATGCATCAAGGTCGATCTATCTGAAAGCAAATAAGAATAGCCAAGACCAAAAAAATTATGAGTTTCTCAAATATAGTTTCAAAAATAATTTATAAAATTAAAAACTTAAAAATAAAAAACTTGTGTGCCGATGAGGTACACACAAAAAATATGTCTACGAAAAAAGTTTGTTCGTTATCGGTAGCAATAATTTTCGCTTTTGCCTTATTTCTCTTCGCCGGCGTTTCAAACGCGCAGGCGGCGACAAATGTAGATTTTAGGGGTGACTTACCTCAAGATGCTGTAAGTTATGTTATCAGGATTTTTGACGAAACATTCGCTGATCCCTGCCCTGGTGACATAAGTGAATTGGGTTCGGCTGTAGGTAAGCTTGGCGATGGCACATATAATAACGACCTCGATTACAGCATAACTGGTCTTACTACTGCTGACGCAGATGTCTCTATTTATTTTTGTAGAAGCGCTGTGTCAGGAGACCTAGTCCTTAAATATGAAGATGTGGCTGTGATTAGTGATGCCGATTATTCTATTGATTTAGGCAAGGTGTCTGGTACTTCTTTGCATGATGATTTGGACAATGATTATGTAGTAGTTTGTTCAGCTCTTAACGGAAACCAGTTGAGCACTGTAGATAAACAAGTCGATGCCTCTGGCGCCTATACACAATATTATCCTATCAACTGCGGAAACGGTGGTAGTTCTTGTCCTGCAGACGTCTACATATTATTTGACCAGAATAATACCGATGAATGTACTTGGGACGGTGATAAATCTACTGGGAAGAAGGTCTTGATAGATAATAACGCTGCCGAAAATTACGGTGTTTTTCGAACTTTTAACCCTGATACTAAAGTAACAGGTGATTTACATAAAGGAGTTGATTTGAACGCTGCGAAAATGGAAGTGTTTGACTCCAATTCTATTTCAGCTGGTATGGCAATTGAATCATACGCGGATAACGCTGCCAACCCAGACGGCAGCGACACAGCCAATGATGATTACATCCTTTACTATGACAAACCAGCGAGCGGCGATTTGCAATTAACAATTACTTCTTCTGGAAACGTTTATGGTTCTACTGTAATCGGCGGCATAGACAGAACAAAATTTGATGACGTTGCCGTCACTTGCGGCGGGGCGTGTCTTGGGAAATGGGATTTCTGGGCTCACATTACAGATGATGGTGCAGACGGTTTGCCAAGCGATATTGACGGTGTTAATGTTTCCTGCACCACGCAGGGCGCGACCGTCAACGATGCTATCACTGTTTATACTACTGCTAATAGCAGTAATGGTACGGCAAATAATCCCTATGATATTTATATGCCGACCTGCACAGACAGTGAAAGCGTTGTATTTAAAACCACTTCCAATACGTTTACAGTTTATACAAAATTAGCAGTACACCTTTTAGCAGAGGGCGATGATACAATTGATGTTGGAAAGATTTCAGGTGAAGCAGCAACAGGCATTGAAGACGCAGGCACGGCTGATTCAGTAAGGACTTATTCTGATAATATTTGTACAGCGGAAATTTCAAGCCAAACAGTTCAGCCAGCAGTTTTGGCAGGCGATGACTACGCAACCTATTTTGAGGATTCGGATACCGACATGTATATGAAGATTGTTAAAGATGCAACAGCCAATTACACGACCTGTGGAAATAAAATTTCGGCTGCTACTTTATCCAGCCAGTTGGCAACTGTTGATTTAACCAGTGAAGTTACAGGTGTTGTTCATGAAGACATTGACAGGGTGGCAGTTGCCGGAGATGGAACTTCTGACGCTACCAACGCTGATACTTGTACTGCTTATGTTGCTGTAACAGCAGTTGGCGGAGTAAGCACATATTATCTTTATACTTCTACCTCTGCTGATTTAGTTAACAAAGTAGATGCTGATACAAATGTATTTTTTGTAGAAGCAGGCGCCTTGGCTACAGAATTAGTAAAGACAACAGAAAATTTAACTGCTGCAAGCACAACAGTTAATATTGGTAGAGTAACTGGTAATTTACACGCTGATTTACAAAATGTAGGCGCAAATGATGCTGTTCGGGTTTATGCTACTGCTGCTTGCGGGACCGAATTGAGCAGTGAAGACAGAATCACTGCCGCGGTCGCAACTTATACTCAATACTATAAACAAAATAGTACAACTACATATTTAAGAATTACTGAAGGTGACGGCGGAAGTGACTATCTCACTTGCGGCGTGGAAGTTGCTTTCGGCTCAAATGGCGATTCTCAAACAGTTCATATTGATAAAAGGGTTTTGGGAAGCGTTCCTGATGCCATTGATACAATTGGAATTGATTATGACCAGGATAATGTTGACGAATATACCCAGACAGTTGTTCCTGCCACTAATCCTGATACATATAAGATGTATATGCCCAGCGATACTGCATCAGACATTACTTTTTATGCGGCAGGTCCCACAGAAGGGCTTGAAAGAACAAACAAGAACTTTAGCGGCGACTCAACTACTGTTGATGTTGCTGAATTTTCTGGCGATATTCACGATGGTTTTGCGACATCTACCCAAATAGGTGGATTTGTCAAGGTTTACAACGATTACACAACTTCAGCTAATTTATATTCTTCAACTTCAACAATTACAGAAGCAGGTACAGATAGTTATACTGTCTTTTTTGAAGACACGGGAGCGGCAGAAGCAGTTGACATCAAGCTTACTGATAGCTCCGGCTATGTCAGCTGGGTGAACGATTATACTGATATTGCAGATGCCATTATTAATCCGGGAGATAATATGGATCTTGATTTACTATACCGCGTAACAGGTACTGTACCGGTTAATACTGATAGAGTAACTGTTTACGACCCGACTCCTATAGTTGGCGAACCAGATCCCTGGGCAGTTGGTATCCCAGCTCTAGTTACCGGTGCTTATAGAATATATGTTTCAGGGGCTGTGGGGAATTATTGGGATGCTGATACCGAAGGTACAAATACAAATGACATAACTTATGGCGTACAAGAACCCGCAGGCACAGTCGTATTTACTTATACCACCGATTACGAAACATTTACCGAAGACAAGACATTGGATGTGGTAAAACTTTCTGGTACTGTTCCGACAACTGCTACTACGTTGGGTCAGGGCGCAGATGATTATGTTTTTGCCAGAGATGCAAGCGCAGAGCATTGTGATGTAGCAGTTGCTAACACTGCTGGTGAGTCGCGAGCGACAATAGGCGATGATAATGGCACCGGCACCTATGATATTTATTTCAAAGCAAGCACTGCTTTATATATAACTTTCTGCCATCACGGAGCAGCTGATGTTCATCCTGACTACCAAGCATTAAGCACCAAGAGCTTGGCAGCAGGCACTGATTATACTTTGAACTTAGCTGTTATTACCGGCAAAATGGATTTGAATTTCGCTGAAGACGGTAGCGCAAGAATTCTTGTTTATGATAATTTCCAGACCGATCAGGTAGGAGGAACTGCTAACACTGCTTTTGATGGAGCAGCAATAACAAACAATGAAGCAGCAGGCGATTATTATGTTTATTTTGAACAAAGCGGAACAGCAGCTGCCAAAACAGCTCTTACAGACGAATCAACAAGGACAGAAGCAGACGATGACTTTGATGTTTCAATGAACATTACCGACACGGACGGCTATGTAATGAATGTTATTGGTATTGAAACAGTTGAAGGAACAACTGCTCCGGCACCTGGTGATGTTATTACCGTTGATTTGGTTAATGATTTAGACGGAACAGTTCCTGTTACAGGAGGACATACCGACTATGTGATTGCTCAAAATGATACCAATGAATTTTGTTTAGCAACTGTTACTGCTGACACTGGCGTCTACAGAATGGTTTGCCCCACTGTTGCTTCTTTGGGCGGCGGCACAGGCAATCTTGATTATGTTGTGGAAAGCAATACAGTAGATGTTTTGAATTATGATACTACCGCCGCAGCTTTTGCTGATAATGATGCCTTTGACGCAAATAAAATTACGGTAACAACTCATGCTAATGTTGGAGATGATGCAAATGATTTAATTCAAGTTTATACAACTGAGGTTGATACTGGAGACGCAAGCTGTATCGGCACGCTTTTAAGCAGCTTGGTAACAGCTGACACAAACAACCCAGAAATCTATTTCCACAGAGTTTCCGGCACAGCTGATGGATTACATATTAATCTAAAAATTAACGCCAGGGTTTCTGGCAGTGATTATGCTTCTTGCGTGAATACAGAAACCGACCAGAACGCAGCAGGTTCAGCTCGCACTTATTCTGCAAACCAGTTGGTTTCAGGAAATGTTGCTTCTGGTATAACGCATGTTTATATTGACAACGATGGCAATTCAACTAATTGGGAAGTTGACGCTACTGTAACCGATGCTACTCCTGATTTATATAAGGCATATTTCTCTGGAAATTGCGCGGCACATCCAGAGCACTGCGATGTAAAAGCAACTAGTGCCCTCGGCGATGAATTAATAAGAACCGAAAAAGAAATTGAATTAGGCGGAACATTCAATGTGGCCAAGGTAACAGGCGCTGCACAAGAAGCTCTAACATTCGCTAAGGTTTATTCTAATGCTGTCTGCACCACAGAAATAAGTTCGCAACCAGAAGATCCAACAGTTTTAGGTGGTTATACTCAATACTTTGAAGGCACTGATGGAAATAACTATTACATTGGTCTGGGAGATGCTGCATATAAAACCTGCACAAATGCAACGCAAACTACCAGCCAGGAAGTTTCCGGTATTGACTTTAACATAAAAATTGACGGAGAAGTTCCTGACTTAGATACTTATGGAGGTGATGATATTCTGTCTGTTGCTGTTGATAATGACGGTGGCGTTACTGTTAATCGTTGGTCAGATGTCGTGGATGGAGGCGCTAATTCCATTTACAACATTTATCTTGACTCTAATGATGCCGGAAATGGAGACGAGCAGATTAACTTTATGTCTGCTATCTCTGGAGGCGGCAATGCTCTGTTAAGCAGACAAGCCCAGGACTTAAATGACGCTACCACCATAAATGTGGCAGTGATGTATGGTGCAGCAGACACAGTTCTGCATACAGACACCAATGATTATGTAAGAGTTTGCGACGATGACATAGCAACTATTCTTTCTGGAGTGGCGGGCACCTGTACAACTTATCTCAATACTAATGACGGCGGAGATGGCATAATTGTAACTAACGGCACTTACGGAGGAGTTTATGATTATCAGATTTATTTCGTAATGGGAACCAACACAGAGGGTTATTTACAAATCAAGACCAATGCTGCCATCCACGGCGTAACTTGGTCTTACAGGAGAGTTGGCGCAGGCGATTTATCAGATGTGGCAATTGATGCCGGCGATCTTTTCAATGCCGACTTAACCAGCAGAATTTACGGCAAAATGGTTGAGCAGTACGATTACACAACTGCTATACCTAATGTTCAAATTGATGTATTAAACGCTGCGCATGACGTAACCGCGGTTAGAGGTTTCTCCAATGTCACTGGTTATTATGACTTATATGACTTGGCTGCACAGGCAAGAGACCTTTCTTTCACAAAGACCGGCTACATAACAAAGAATTACGACACAGTTACTGTCGCTGATGATTATGACGCGCCATTTGCCGATACTTCTGCCTTTGACGGAGTAACACTTATTGAAATTAACGATGTTGAGGAAAACGCAGCTGGCGATGGCCAAAGCGAAAATTCTTTGGCATCGGGAATTAAGGTTACAGTAAAAGATGGCGGACAAGCCCTGATAACTGATGCTACGGTTGCTATTCATACTTGTTCCGACAGTAGTCCTGCGAATTGCAGCGGGACAGTGTATAATGCTTGTACCAATCCTTCAGTAAACTGCACAAGAACAGGCGCAGGCGCAGCCGCAGTCGCTGGAGCTGGGTTAAACGGTGAATATTATTTCGCAGGAGTGCCAGCTGCTACATATATACAAGTAAGGGTTTCTGACCCAAGCAGCCCGGCAATATTTGAAACAATATTCTCGCCCGACCCATCTTTGGCAGGAATTAACTCTCATTTAACGAGCGCTTTAACTCAATTAGGCGCAATAGTTGTTCCGTATAATACGGCACCATACGCTCCAAATCTGCAGTCACCGGCTGACGGTGCTTATGTGAACGATACCACTCCAACCTTGACCTGGGTTGACCTTGGAGAAGATGAGACTGCTTATCAGGTCCAGGTTGATGATAGCGCTAACTTTGGCTCACTAATTGATTCCACTACCACTGGCAATGGGGCTACGGTTACTTGGGATGTTACGGTTGCTCTAGCTGGAGGGACAACCTATTACTGGCGAGTAAGGGCCTATGACGGTTCAAATTGGGGCGCTTGGAGTACAGTTAGAACATTTATTGTTGATGCTACTGGACCTGTAGCATCAACCTACAGTCCTACTGGCCAGGCCCATGGAGCTGTAACAACTGTTAATGCCAGTCCCAAGGTTCAGGCCAAGGTTACCTTTGATGGGGCCTTAAAGCCCTCTACT
>Ga0315289_10003750_pt1 | contig 22896 bp, 24 predicted proteins | sample YL17G11_40_MG_FD_203452 | JGI IMG/M metagenome (GOLD analysis project Ga0315289, IMG submission 203452) | Sediment microbial communities from Yellowstone Lake, YNP, Wyoming, USA - YL17G11_40 | ecosystem: Environmental > Aquatic > Freshwater > Lake > Sediment | place: USA: Wyoming | collected... | reverse complement strand
TCGGACATCTGCTCCAACTGTCAGGTTTCGTCTCGTTCCTCGTGATGCTTCTCCGGGTGACCCGCTACCAATGACACAGAGACCTCTCAAATATCGCTCACAGATGAGGATCTACGTGGACATCATGCGCGTCATCCAACGTGAAGAGAATCGTGCGAAACCGACTCGCATCTTGCACGGCGCGAATCTTTCCCATGACCGACTAGTGAAACACTTGGCCGAGCTCAAAACTCTTGGCGTGATAGAAGAGATCGTTGAGACGGACGAGCGATTCTACAAGCTCACGCAAAAGGGGATCGAGTTCCTGAACCAGTTCAGAGCAGTTGAGAGATTCGCAGCAGCCTTTGGTTTCGTCATCTGACCTAGTCGCACAGAGAGAAAGGGCGCGTCGTGATTTGAACAGTGTTTGATGCCAAAGTGCAAGTCAAACATACTACACTGAGGCCAACATTGGATCTTCGAGAAGTTGAGCTGTGCCGCGCCATCATAGTTATGAGAGAAGAGCCCGTGGCAGGTAAGCTTCAGAAAATGCAGGCAGGAAGTGTCACCGTGAAATTCGCACCAGCCCCATTCTTGCCCGAATGGTTGCAGGAAGAGCTGCCCCATAAACGCCGTGTCCTCCACGCCGGCAGCTACGCGATTCACTTCATTGATGAAGGAAGAGGCCCCGTTGTCTTGCTTCAACACGGCAACCCAACTTGGTGCTTCCTTTGGCGCAAAGTCATTCACATCCTTCTAGGACAAAATGTGCGTGTAGTGGCTCCGGACCTAGTTGGCCTCGGGTTAAGCGACAAGCCGCGTGATGCCGGGATACACACGCTGGCATTCCATGCAAATCAGATCAAAACACTGGTAAAAGCACTCGAGGTGCAAAACATGACGCTGGTGGGACAGGATTGGGGAGGACCAGTCCTCGGCTTGATCGCTGCTCGAAATCCAAAACTGGTCCAAGGCGTTGTATTTGCCAACACGGCACTCAGCGCGCCTCGCCGTCCACCAAGCCTCACCGCATTTCATCGCTTTTCGAATGTGCCGCTTCTCAGTGACTTCGCATTTCGAGTACTCAACTTCCCGATTCCAGTAATGCAACTGGTTCAAGGGGACCGCAGCAGTATTGGCGCGAAAGAGCGACGGGCCTATCGGTATCCCCTCAGGTCCTTTAAGGATCGGATTGCTCCACTGGCTCTAGCAAGAATGGTCCCCACGAAATTGGAGCATCCCAATGTTCAAGCCCTAAAACAAGTTGAGGCATGGGCGGGTGGATTCGCAGGCCCGGTGCGTCTAGTTTGGGGGAGACGAGACCCGATCATGGGACGCGCTTTGGGGAGCATGACGAGACTATTTCCCAAAGCCGAAGCGGTCGAGACAGATGCAGGGCATTTCCTTCAAGAGGAAGTGCCAGACGTGTTGTCCCAAGCCATCCTTCAGGTTATCTCCGAAAAGCGTCAGAAGTAGAAGATGAACGTCCTTTTCGTGTTGCATGTATCCTTTTGTACGGTCACTTGATGGCGCACACCCTCGTTCTATCGAATCGATTCGCAGTTGCGTCTTAGAAGTTCTTCAAGAGGAAGTCCTTTGCTCTCGGCCACTTGTCCAGTTTCTCCAGAACTATCTCGACTAGCCATTTCATTTGTCTGTCGAACATCCTTGTGACGAACAGCACGATGAAGAAGCTTGCGACAGATATCGAAAGGACGTAGAGCAGCTTGGAGGTGTTGAACAGCCAGATGATTGTCGAGAAGATTGTCGCGCCGAGCAGGCCCATCACCATGGACCTGACGATGAAGTACAGGTAGAAGCCGTCGTCCCTAATTTCAGGCATGGACTCATCTTGGTCTTAGGCGCTTACTTTCTTTGTGGCTGCGCGAGCCGAGGACGTCCGAGAACCTTTATAGTTGTTCTCACGGTGTTCTCACGCGCGTTTCGTAATGAGCTCATCCCCTAAGCCTGACTGGGTGAGGGCCAAAGCCCCCGTAGGACCGACTCATGCACGACTCAAGGAACTGATGAAACAATACTCGCTGCACACGGTATGTGAGGAGGCTTGCTGCCCAAACGTCGGAGAATGCTGGGGTAGTGGCACAGCGACTTTCATGATAATGGGCGAATTTTGCACACGCGCTTGCCGATTCTGCAACGTAAAAAGCGGCAAACCGAATGGTATGTTGGACCCTGAAGAGCCCGCAAAAATTGCGAGCGCGGTCAAGGATCTCGGACTGAAGTACGTCGTGATAACTTCCGTCGATCGCGACGATTTGCCAGACGGTGGCGCCTCACATTTCGCCAAGACAATCACTTCCGTGAGAACCCTCGCTCCGGATGTGTCCGTCGAAACTTTGATTCCGGATTTCGGAGGAGGCCTCAAGGAGATTCAAACGGTCGTTCAGGCAGCCCCTGATGTGATTGGTCACAACCTTGAGACCACGGAGCCATTGACGCTGAAAGTGAGAGATCCCAGGGCAAGCTATCGTCAGTCACTCGAAGTCCTTGAACACGTGAAACAGCTAGACAAGCGGGTTTTCACGAAGTCCTCGCTTATGCTCGGATTAGGAGAACGAGAAGAGGACGTCCTCCGGACGTTCCGCGACCTTCGAGCCGTTGGGACCGATTTCCTGACGCTGGGTCAGTACCTGAGACCCTCGCAGCGAAATCTTCCAGTGATAGAATATATCAAGCCCGAACGATTCAGCTACTATCAAAGAGCAGCGGAGCAATTGGGATTCCTGTACGTCGCGTCGGGCCCACTGGTCCGTAGCTCCTACCGAGCGGGCGAGTACTTCCTACACAGAATGATCAAGCCGATTACTTGAGGGAGCGGGCCGTTCCCATGAGCATGAATTTCAGCTGGGTATTCGAGAAGAAGCTTGCAGGTTCGAGAGGTCCACGCTGCAAATATGACCTCATCGCATTGAAGCAACAGGGTGTGGGTGCCTTGGTGAGGCTTGTTGAGCCTCACGAGGCGTGGGTGAAATCGAAAGATGTCAAAGAGATTGGCTTGGAAGACTACAATGAACCCGTCCCAGACTTTCACGCGCCAACTCAGGCACAGATCGACAAGATCATCACCTACATAGACTCCCACATCGAGAGAGGCATTCCAGTCGGCATTTCATGCAATGCAGGCATCGGCCGATCCGGCGTGATACTCACGTGCTATCTCGTCCACAAAGACCTAACCGCGAGAGATGCGCTGGAACTTGTTCGCAAGAAGCGCGGCCGAGGCCCCGAGGTCCCAGAACAGATCATAGCAGTCGAAGAGTATTGGCTTCGCATCAAGCCTCAAGGCAAGTGAGCCTCGATCCCAAAAAAGCGCTCCAGGAATCGATAATTCTGGGGTGTCATCAGGCGCAGCAAGTTGTGTTTGTAAGCCGTAAGCGGCTGCGGAGTTTCGCTAGCCAAGAGAATACGCACCAAACTTGTCCATGGAATTGGCCATCATTGATAGATGAGGCCGAACCATTGGATACAAACGGTTGATTGCCATGTCGTCTTCCGCGCCAGAGATCTGGTCGAAAAGGTTTGGTGTAGTCGCTCTCGTCAACGGTCTGATTGCGATTATTTGGCTTCTGTTTCCTATAGTTCTTGACACTCGTATCTCACGCACCATCGCAGGCGGTTCCGCAGGAACGTGGGGTTTCCTCGGATTCCTGCTGTTCCTTATCGTAGGGGTCTTGGGATTCGCTGCATTCGCGTCCCTGTACTATGTGATCCCCAAAGCAACAGGAGGAACGGTCAACGACATCCTCGCGTGGCTACATTTGGTCTTGCTTGAAATCGGCACAGCCGCAGGCACGGCCTTGCTTGGGTATGCCGGATACGTTGGCGGAATCACGATTCTCGATGAGACAGCAAAAGGCACAGCAACTAAAGATATACCGGGAATAGTGCACCTGAAGATCGGTTTCGTGGTGCAACCCATCGGTGCACTAGCGCTCGTAGCCGCTCTCGGTGTCCTGCTGGGAATCGTTGGTCTGTTCATGACCTACAGGAAAACCGATCGCAGCTGAGTCTTTCGGCCGTTGGATATCCCCAAGTTCGTTGCTTGGGGTGGGACCTATTGAGCGCTCGAGTTGGTAAACCAAAGCGAGTTATTCTTCTATCAATTCAATCCAATTTCCGTCAGGGTCTTTGATGAAGGCTATCTGGTGACCCCCGCCTTTCAGAATGAATGGCTCCATCGCTATCGTAGTGCCTTGTGCACGGAGGCGTTCTATTGTGCTTTTCATGTCTTTGACGCCCAACGCGACATGATCAAAGTTGTCTCCCTCAACAAGCTGTTTCTTGTCCTGCCAGTGAGTCAGCTCAATGGCGTTGCCGTCCGGATCTTCCAAGAAGGCGATTTCGGCGTTGTTCTCTTTAACTTCGACCCTGCGTGTCAGCTTCAACTCGAGATGGTCTCGATAGAATGCGATCGACCTGTCAAGGTCCATCACGTTCAGACAAGTGTGCATGATTCGCAAAATACTCACTGGAGCAAACTGGTTCGATACTAACTGATTTGCATTGCGAAAGCTCGAGTATACCAACAGTCGAGATTCTCGTTCTTGTGTGTCTGTCCTAACGTGCATACAGCTGTCGCACGTGTTTCCAAGAAAACCTGCGGTTCTCTCTCGACATCTTCTTGTGTTCCGTTGAGTTGCTTCAGTTGCTGGTCAAAGAAATCGGCCATCATCTTTATGATCTCTGCGCGGGTTGGCCTAATTGTGCCGCCCACTGGAGTGAAACCATGTCCCGCATTCTTGACTATGACCAAAGTGGCCGGTACACCGGCGGCTCTGAGTCGATCGTAGAGTTCCAGTGACTGACTCACGGGCACGAGCGTGTCCTTTTCACCGTGCAGGATCAGAAATAGAGGATCGTCGCTTGAAGCATAGGTCACAGGACTGGCCCATTTGAGGATCTGAGAGCTGTGGTCTCTGACGTTGAATACTTCTTGCATGATTCGTGGGTTTGCGCCGTCGAAGGTTTGCGTCAGGTCGCTGGGGCCGAACATGTCCACCACAGTTTGTACTCGGCTCGATTGGTCCATGTAGCCGCCTGAACCTTCGAATCCTGCGCTCCGATCGGTCAGCCCAAGCAGGGAGACTAGGTGACCGCCTGCGCTCCCGCCCCAAGCTCCAATTCGTTCGGGATCCAAGCCGTAAGCTTGAGCATTCGCTCTCAGGAAGCGAACAGCGCATTTCACATCCTCGATCTGTGCTGGAAACTTGTACTCAGGTGCGAGACGATAGTTCACGCCCGCAACGAGATAGCCCCGTCTTGCCATCTCTCCTATGTCCTGCACTCCCGCTCCCGACGCTTTGTCCCCTTTTGACCAAGCACCGCCATGAACGTACAATAGGGCAGGAGCCGGCCCGTTCGCATTCGCGGGATGGTAAATGTCCATCTTCAGCGAAACATCGTCAACAGTACAGTAGGTGACACTCCGTTCGACCCTAGCTTGGCCAGATGAGGCTAGACTGACAGTTGCGGGAGCGCGTGGGTCGACGCTTGCGTGAGTTCTCTCCCATTTGGCAAAGGCGTCGGCCATCTCTGAGAAGATTGCCCAGCGAATTCTGCCAGCTTTCACGAGCGGATCGACTACACCAACCAAGAACCGCTCGACGACTGCGTAGGGCTTAGCGGCGCTGCCGCCGAACTCACCTGGATGGATAGTAATGTGGAAGACGTTGACACGATCCGGTTGTGCAGCTTCTAAGGAACGTTTGAGGCTCTCTTCGAGGTAATCGAAGTATGCTTGGTCTCCGCCCTTCTGGATCATCTGTCGCTTCGCAGCGAAGCCAACAGGATCATAGTAGCCATCTGGCAGATAGATAATCTTGCCCTGCGGATCATGTTTCGCAAAAGTGACTAGACTTTGCTCGCTCGGTCCTCCTGAAGGACGCCAAGGGCCAACTCCCACGACCAGCTCGTTGGTCTGCTGTGAGTGGGGATTCTTCCAGTCGCTCATCACGTCTAAGTCGGCGATCGCCGCCGCATCTAGAATGCCAGGGTAGAGGTTTCCACCACTCCAGTAGTGGACCTCCGTCGCACCGGCTTGCTTGAGGTAAGAGACCTCCTGAGATATCGCCGCTGCCCAGGTTTGAACTGGCTGAGCCTCGGGGTTCGCTCCCAGATGCGCTTCCTCATGGAAGTGAAGGCCAATCTCGTGACCGCTCGCCTCCAAATCTGTAAACAGAGTCTCCCCGGACCGGATTGCTGTGAGCGTGAATGGCGTCTGAGCCTGAACGGTCAACTTACCACCGTATCGCTCGACGATTCTGGCCAGGTTACGAATGTCTTGCACATGACGATCGAAGAACGCCTGATTGTTGTAGTCTCCTCGGCCGGGCCTTTCGCCACTGAACGGTTCGATATGTATCCCAATACCGACGAACAGTACGACATCCGGAGGGCCGCTCTCTGAACTGGATGAATATGCACCCATTGCTTCTATACAGGCTGCAGATGTGATTCCTCCAATAGCGAGGACGAGTATCAGCAATGCAATTGCTGTCTTGTGCAATCCTCTTCTGTTCTCCATTCTGACTCTGTGGATACGATGGCGCAAAAGGAACTTAAAGGACGAATGAATGAATCATCCTTCCTGAATTGCCGAATGGAGAACATCATGTTGGATCTGCAGAATCTACTGGGCCCGTTGCAGACTGCTCTGGTTCCGGTTGTGTTGTCATCAACCGGTGGACTCCTCTGCCTCGTAGTCCAAACCAGATACGGTAGAATTGTTGATCACACGAGGCAGCTGCTGAGGCTTCCTTCGCCTGACACGGAGACTCAGGAGGTGCTGGAGATGTTGTTCAAGCGGGCGCGTTATGCGAAATGGGCGCTCTTCGGCCTGTTCGTCGGGGTGTCCTGCTTTCTCACGCTCTCACTGGTGATTCTGGTTTCCATGGTCTTTCCGACGCCGGTTCAGGTTGTCCTCGTGATAGGGATTTTCGGCGTTGGATGGTGCTCTATTTTGCTAGGGCTGTGGTTCGAGGTCCTGGAGCTATGGGATTCTTTCAGAGGAATCACCCTCGAGTACTCGATATTCCAAAAGAAGATCGGAGAACAGTCGAAACTCTAGACGCACGAGTCACTGAGTTGTTCCGCCTTCGAGCGGCTCGACCAGTACGATAATTAGGAACCCGTGCAACCGTAGCGGCGCTTGCATGAGGCGCACCAGCAGTGGACAACCATGTCGAGAATGTAGTGATTGGAGGCGGCCCAGGCGGCTATGTGGCCGCAATCAGATTGGGACAACTGGGCCGAGAAACCATGTTGGTTGAGAGAGAAACGCTTGGCGGTGTCTGTCTTAATGTTGGATGCATCCCGTCCAAGGCAATTGTGCGCGCCGCGAAATTGATGAAAGAAATACTGAGAGCGAAGGATTTCGGAATCGAGACCTCGCAACCAAAGATGGATCTTCAGAAACTCCAACTGTGGAAGAAAGGTGTCGTAGACAAGCTCACACAAGGCGTTGCATATCTCTGCAAAGGCAACAAGGTGGACGTTGTTTACGGCGAAGCGAAGTTCCAAGCGCCTCACCAAATCGAAATCAAGACCAAAGAAGGCTCCAGAGTCGTCACTGTGGACAACGTGATCATCGCAACTGGCTCGCGTCCCGTCGAGATTCCCGGATTGAAGTTCGATGGGAAGTTTGTGATCACGGCGACGGAGGCGCTCTCATTCACAGAAGCCCCCCGCAACTTTGTCATCATCGGTGGCGGAGTCAGCGGACTCGAACTCGGGATGGCGTACGCACAATTCGGCAGCCATGTCACAGTCATCGAGATGCTCGACCAACTCTTGCCTGGCACTGATATCGAACTTGTCAGAGTCGTGGAGCGCACACTGAAGAAACTGGGCGTGGAAACGCACCTGAAAGCTCGCGCCAAATGGGCCAAGGAAGGTAAGGTGGGCGCTCAGCTTGCCGACGGCAAGGAGATCGAGGTTCCAGCGGACAACGTGATGGTTGTTGTCGGCAGACGACCGAACTCTGACCAGATCAGACTTGAGACCACAGGCGTCAAGACTGATCAGGCTGGATTCATTCAGGTAAACGCTCAGATGCAGACCAACGTGCCTGGCATATACGCGATCGGAGATGTTGTCGGGCAGCCGTTGCTTGCTCACAAAGCATCGAAACAGGCGATCGTGGCGGCTGAGGTGATCGCTGGCGAGGCGAGCGCCGCGGACTTCAAGGCGATTCCAGGTGCTGTCTGGACTGATCCCGAAATTGCTACCGTGGGCTTGACTGAAGCGGAGGCGAAGAAGCAGGGATATCAGCTGATCGTCGGTAAGTTTCCATTCACCGCCCTCGGCCGAGCAGTGGCAGTAGGCGAGACGGACGGATTCATAAAAGTCATCGCAGACAAGGAAAGCGAACGGATACTTGGAATACACATGGTTGGAGCCGATGTGACGGACCTCATCAGTGAAGCTGCACTTGCGATTGAGATGGGTGCAACCCTAGATGACCTTGCCTTGACGATCCATCCTCACCCGACGCTTCCGGAGGCGCTCATGGAAGCGACCGAAGCAGCCAAAGGAAAGGCAATCCACATCTTGAAACCACCATGAGCAAGACTCTGCTCGTAGATCTGCGAACTCGCGACTATAAGGAGACCTGGGAACTTCAGCACAGGCTAGTGGAACTGCGCGTGCGAGCAGTGGTTCCAGATGTTCTGCTGCTCGTCGAGCATCCACACGTTATCACAATGGGCAAGTCAGCGAAGCCTGAGAATATCCTGTCCAAGAGATTCCCGGTCTATGAAGTGGAACGAGGTGGAGACGTCACATATCACGGGTACGGCCAACTGGTTGGATACCCGATTATGAATCTCACCCTACGAGACAAAGACATCAAGCGACACGTGAGAGGTCTCGAATCAACACTCATCGAGACTCTGCATCAGTTTGGTATCTCAGCTCATAGGATGGAGGGTCGTACGGGGGTGTGGATCAGGGAGCAGAAGAAGATAGCCTCGATCGGTGTAGCAGTTCGCAGTTGGATCACATTCCACGGTTTCGCTCTCAACGTTTCAACAGATCTCTCCTGCTTTTCCGCGATCAACCCTTGCGGCTATGATAGCGGAGTTATGACATCAATAACGGAGCATTTGGGACGACAGGTTTCGATCCCAGCGGTCAAAGGACCTCTCACAAACGCATTCGAGCACGTCTTCGCTACGGAACTCGAAACGACGAGCGAGAAGAAGCTCACAGATCTAATGAAATCTGACGCTTCGGCCAGAACATGACGCGGCTAGTCGTGACATGCTCCGAAACACGAGCGCGACGGTGCTAGCGCGGGCACGCCAAGTTCTTGGCTTCTGAAGAATGGCTCGCGCAGTTGCACTGCTCGTTTGAAGAGCCCCGCGATCTCCTCGTCTGGGGCGCCTGCCCTCATACTGGTTAGGAAGTCGACGTGGTTGTCATTCCGCAGCAGACATGGCTTGAATTTGCCGTCATGCGTGATCCTGATTCTGTTGTTCTTCATGCAGAATTCTGAGTTGTGCATTGGCCGCACAACTTCAACCGTGACTCCATCTGGCAGTATGTATCTTGGACGGTTGTGCATCCCTCGTCTGTAGACCGCTATTGCCTGAGACTTCAATCGCTCTTCTATCGGCCTTAAGTCGCAGTGATACTTCTCGTAGAACTCTGGATCCGTGACAACGAGTTCTATTAGCTGGAGGACGAGCTCGCCATTGCCTCCCGACCTGTGAACGAACCGTATCATGTGCTCAATCTCGTCGTCATTCAGACCCTTCATCAGCGTCATGTTCAATTTGACCGGCAGAAGCTTGGCCGCTATCGCCGCGCTTACGGCGCTGATCGCCTCGTCATATCCGTCAACTCCTGCAACAAACTGAAAACGATCTTTGTGGAGGCTGTGAAGGCTAATGTTCACCCTCGACAAGCCGGCATCATGCAGCGGCCCCGCAAGCTTCGAGAACCGAGTGCCGTTAGTGGTCATGGAGATCTCACGCAGGCTCAGACCATTGAGCTTCTGCACGATCTCGGATATCTCTTCACGGAGCATTGGCTCGCCACCAGTCAATTTGACGGCATCGACACCGAAACGGGAAAGGATACGAACGACGCGTTGTATCTCGTCTGCGGTCATCACAGTCGAAGGAGCAGACTTGATGCCTTCCATGTGACAGTGGATGCATCTAAAGTTGCATCTTGAACTTGAATTCAGCGAGATCCTAGCATTGGTAACAGGTCTTCCAAACCTGTCCGAAAGAATCGGATTCGCATTGTCTCCCCTATCATGATTAGCGTCTGACAGATTCAGGGGAGGCTTGTCGAGATGCAAAGGTGTGCCGTAACAACGACAACGGGGCCAATTTAAGGAATTTCCAACTTCAGCCGAGCGATCAGATCGAACACTATTCGGTCACAACACCCGCACAGCCTCTGGAACTCAACGCTATTCTTATAGGGTCTACGGAGAAGGTACAGACGGCCATACCCTACAAAAGCAAGGGACCGCCTGGATTCACCAAATCTACCTTCAGTGTGAACACGGCCATGGAACAAGCAAACCTAGTCCGTATCGGCAAGAAGCCGATCATGAACTACGTCGTCGCCTGCGTTACGCTCCTCAATTCAGGCGCCGAGGAAATCATGGTCCGTGCTCGAGGCCAGGCGATAACGAAGGCCGTTGAGACGGTCCTGATGCTCAGGAACTCATTTCTCAAAGACCTTGAGATCGAGAACATCGCAATTGGATCTGAAGAAGTCACAAGGCAAGATGGGACGCGCGGAAACATCTCCACAATAGAGATCACGCTCGGAAAGTACTAGGATCGAGAACCACGAGGTTAGGGGTCTTCCCAAATCCTTTTTGACCCGAGAAGTGTAGCATCGGGCCCATTGGTGCAGCTGAAATGAGCGGGAAGGCAGCGTATCCGAAGATTGTAGTCACACCTCCGGGGCCCAAGGCTCGTGAGCTCGTACGTGGCGACGAATCCCTCATCTCGAATTCGATGGTAAGGTGGTATCCGCTCGCAGCGGAATCAGGATCAGGATGTATCGTTAAGGACGTCGACGGCAACGAATTCATCGACTTCAACTCCGGATTGGGCGTTCTCAACGTGGGCCATTGCCATCCAAAGGTCGTCAGCGCAATCACTGAGCAGACGAAGAAGCTGATCCACTATTCGTACACAGATTTCTACTATCAGCCAATAGTCGATCTTGGCAGGGAACTCACCAAGATCACACCGGGCACTTTCACGAAGAAAGTCTTCTTCTGCAACAGCGGTGCCGAAGCCGTCGAAGCTGCCATGAAGATGGCAAAGTGGCACACACGTAACAGCTTATTCCTTGCCTATACCGGCGCATTTCATGGGCGAACGCTTGGAGCTGTCAGCCTGACCGCGAGCAAGCCTGTGCAACGTCGGCACTTCTTCCCGCTTGTGCCAGGTGCGACACATGTGCCGTACCCGTACTGCTATCGCTGCCCATTCCATCTGTCCTATCCCGAATGTCATTTCTGGTGTGTAGACTTCATCGAGGAAGAGGTCCTGACCAAGTACATTCCGGCCGAGAATGTTGCGGCTATGTTTGTGGAGAGTATTCAGGGCGAAGGGGGATACGTGGTCCCGCCGGACGAGTACTTCACGCGACTACGTAGGCTACTCGACAAACACAATATACTCCTAGTCGACGATGAGATCCAGTCAGGGATTGGAAGAACCGGCAAATGGTTCGCAATTGAGCACTTCAACGTAGTTCCGGATGCTGTCTGCGTCGCGAAAGCGATCGGTTCCGGTCTTCCAATAGGCGCGCTCATCAGCAAAGATGAACTCATGGACTGGGAAGGTGGATCACATGCTACGACCTTCGGAGGAAACCCGGTCGCTTGTGCTGCTGGCCTAGCCGTAATTGACGTGATCAAACAGGAACGACTCCTTGAGAACGCAACCAAGCTTGGAGCGCACCTGCTTACTCGTCTGAAGGAAATTCAGAGAAAGTATCCTATAATTGGCGACGTACGCGGCAAAGGACTCATGGTGGCAGCCGAGATTGTCAAAGACCCTGACACGAAGGAATTTGGCGCTGAATTGTCCCAGGAGATTATGATGAAATGCTTCAAACGAGGACTCGCAATCATAACCTCAGGCAAGTCCACGATGCGCTTCGTTCCACCGCTTGTGATCACACGTGAGTTGATGGATGCAGGGCTTGACGTGTTCGAAGGAGTAGTCAAAGAAGTCGCAGGTTCGACAAAGTAGACGAGTCGGACGAGTCTTAGGCGCTGGGAAGCCCCTAGCGACTAGGCGCCCGTCGCTCACTTCGCAGAAAGTCATGCTTGGGAAGATCCTGCGTCGATTCCCAGTACGATATCATGTTGGATCAACCACTGCGTTTGAGACTTTGATCTGGACCATCCTATCACAGAACACAAGCGATGTGAACAGTAGAAGGGCAATGGAAATGCTAGAGAGCCGGTTTGAGATCACTCCGGCAGTTCTTTCGCAAGTCTCAACTGACGAGCTCATCGAATGCATCCGATCTGCAGGACTCTACAGAGTCAAAGCACCTAGGATCAAGCAGGTCTCATCCATCGTTCTCGACAGGTTCGGGGGAGACCTCAACTCCCTCCTAGAGAGAGGAGCCACGGAGGCTAGATCGGTCATGACAGAGTGGCCAGGTGTCGGCTACAAGACAGCGGATATCGTGCTCGCATTCGTGGCGGGTCATCCAACGATTCCAGTTGATACACATGTGACAAGGGTGAGCAAACGACTGGGGATAGCTCGAAAGAATGCGCGCTACGAAGAGATCCGACTCGCGCTCGAAGGACTCGTGCCTCCCAATCGGAGAGTGAAGATGCATCTCTCCTTGATTCGGTTCGGACGTGGGATCTGCAAGGCGCAAAGACCGCTCTGTCCCGATTGTTTGATCAATCGAACTTGCCCGAGCTCCACTACGCGCCTGAGAAGAGCGCATTCTATAGTGTAGCCACACCACATCGAATACATGGTGTTTCAACATCTATATAATGACGAAAACGTCATTCTGTAACAGCATCCGCAACAACTAATATACCATCAGAGACCCTCATATCTGCCGACTTCGAAATGAACACGCGAGAGATTACCGGAACCGCGATCCTCAGCGCGTTGGTCGTTGTCTTCGACTACGCATTGAAGTTCGCAGGCATCAAGATCCCGTTTCCAATATTTCCGATTCTGAAATTCGACCTAGACGGTATTCCGATCGTGCTTTCTCTCCTGTTGTATGGTCCGTACTCAGCAGTCACAACATGTCTCGTAGCTTTCGTCGCGATACTCGCCCGGAGCGGTGACGCATTGAGCGCGTCGATGAAGGCATTGGCCGAACTCGCAACCGTTCTAGGAATGATGCCCTTCTACAGAATCAATTCAAATCGACTACGAAGCCTAGCCGTTATCCCAGGAGTAGCGACCAGAGTTGTCGTAATGGTCGTTGCCACCTTAGCCGCTTGGCCTCTCCTATTCAAGTCGCTGAACGCAGTCATTGCCTTCATTCCATTCTCCGCATTGTTCAACGCAGTTGCGGCTGTGATCGGTATCGCGGGCGGATTCCTAGTCTACGAGGCCTTGAATAAGAGAGCACCTGCCCTTCTACCTAACGCGAACAAGAACAGCATGCAACAGCATGAATAGTTCACACGAACTGCGGACCGACCGATTAGCCTCCGACTTCCTTCATCCTTTGAATTAGCTCTCTGACGAGGTCGGGTTTTCGTGGTGTGAGAACCCGAGACCTTCCCACCTCGTATACTTCCAGTAGTCTGGCAGTTCTTAGAACGTGGACATGCCTGTACACTGCAGCGTAGTCCATGTTCAAGTTGCGCGCGACGGCCTTTATGTGGAGCGGCTTCTTTGTCTCGATAAGCATCTTCAAAATCCTAAGCCTCACAACGCTGCCAAGCGCGTTGAAGATCGTGGACGCGGTTCTGAGGTCTTCTTCTGGGAGCATGTCTCTCAGCCTCAATAGAAGGAAGATGCCATTTATGACATTTTCGCCAAGAACCCTGTCGTGGCGTTATGGGCTCAAACGTTGTTGACCGAATATTGTGAGCGCCCAGACGTAAGGTCGCTGCTTTGACCGCTCAACAAGCCGCTCCTTCTTCATTGATCTGAGATGGTATGTGACGCAGTCGTACCCGAGACCACTCCGCTTTGAGATGTCGGGAGCACCGCGCTTCGCTTCCTCCAAGACGAACAGAATCTTCGAGCGAGCTCTTAATCCCGCTTTGACATTGCGCTTCGTCGTGAGGTACGCCTTCGGATGCATCTCATTCATTGCCATTGGTCACCACGACGCCTACATGAAATCCGCCAAGGCCGGCTGCTTCCCGTCTTGGCTCTCGTCGCTTTCTTCACGGAACAGGGACTTGAGCTCTTCCTGCAGGAGGAGCAATCTCTGAGCATTGTAGGTTCCGAGATCGTAGCGTCGAACAAGATCGCGGGCCAGGTCAAGGTACTTCTCAATCGTCCCCCTGTAGACTGTCATCGCAATCTTCCCTCCGCATTTTGGACAGACGCCTCTGAGGGGAGGGCGGCGGAACTTTGCGTTGCATTTCATGCATCGCATACGCTGGGTTGAGAACGCCCGCAAGTTACCGATCAAGTCTCTCATCAGATGTGTTGAGAGCACTCGTCTAGCCACATCTGCTGCGACGACAGCACGTATCTTCTCTGCCAAGTTGAGCTGCGCGGCCATCTTGTCGATCATCGTTGGAAGCTGGGTATAGGCGCTCTCATGAGTCCCGGTGTTGATGTCTCCTATCTCGTGCGTGAAACCGATCGGTTGGAGGATCTGGTCGCTCTCCAATCGATGCACGACGACTTCAATCAAATCAGCGACTGTCTTCGGATCCGCGTTTCTGGACGCCTCTTCGAAGAATCTGACGGGAAATCTGCTTACGGCTTCGAGATTGAAGGCTTGGCGCGCTATCTCTGTAGGTTTCATCACGACCGTTAGAAGTAGCGGGGCGTCCATGATGCCACCGATGCGGGACGGCAGAAATGCCTTCGAGAAGTTCATCAGGACATCCAAGGCCAGCGTGACTGAATCTTCGTCGCCGTCGCAGTCCCGTCGCTTTGACGCATGCCAGAACGGATGAGCGAAGCATACCCGCGCTTTCGTGAAGCCGATGATTCTGCCGACTATACCTACAGATGTGTGAGGCGAAAGACCGATGACAAGATGCCCAACCAGATCGTTACGCGCCTTGACGTTGTAGAAAGCTGGCACATCATAGAATCGTGTCAGTAGATCGTCGATGAAGTTGGCAATTCTCACCAAGTAGTCTCCGCACGAATCGTTCACGATAATGTCCTGGGGCTCTATTGCTACCACTTGGTTGGAGTTTTGGAGCGGATTCTCGTCAGCGTCCGTCTCATAGCCTAGCTCGCGAAGCTTCTCCACCGTCACGCCGATCTCTGTAGGCCGGAAGTGAGTGAGGGGAGCATTTGTCGCATCAAACCTGACGGTCCCGTCCTTGAACATGGAGAGGTCATGCCTTGCTCGGAGTATCCCTTTCTCGAGAGGTTCTGGGCATCTGGATCCACTTATGAGACCTTTGACGCCTTTGACAACTTCAGGCTGCTCTGTCAGGCGCAGTTTCTTCCATGCGGCTGACCAGAGGTCTTTGACGGATACTGTTGTTCTTTCGTATGAGTGAGCGTTGATCTTACACACTGGACAGAGGGCTTGCGGGACTGTTCTTCCGCATTTTGGGCATATCATCTCGATTTCTGTTCTGCCTGAGCATTTCGGACAAGAGGGTTGGTGAGTGACAACTCCGCAGGTTTTGCAGCGGCGTTTGACTAGTTCTGCTTCTATGATGCTTCCTGAGTTGACCGCTTCCACGATGTTCCGTCTCGGTCCCCCTGCGAGCCCTAGCGGAAACAGACAGTGAGTGACCGGACGCATTTCCCTTCTCTTGGCCTTCTCGGGTCTCCCCATCCTTGCTCCAATGAAGGTCCCACCTCGAGACAAGATGGGAAATCCCGCGGCCGCTTGTGCGACTTCTAAGCCGTTCTTTGATACATTGTGGGGCACTGGTTTGCCCACACCAAGACATGCCGCGAGCACGAGTGCCTCCTCACCAAAGCAGATGCTGCCATGCTGCACTGTGTGAGGAACGCACAGGGTCTCCAGTAGGGCTTTCGCCTTCGGTTCAATCGGCGTGACAGCTGTATTCTTTGAGCCAGCTAGGTGGGAGCCGATTGTCTCTCTGAGGAATGTCCAGTCCTGTGCGGAAAGCCTCTCCCAGAACCATGTGTAGCGCGGATGCAGGGGCACGCCAAGCCTCTGAGAGATCATCAAACACTCATGGGCAGATGGAAAGGATCGCAGAGGGTTCTCCATGAAGGAGTTGAGCCTAGTCTGCGAGACACCACAAGCCAGCGCGACATCTGAGAGTGATTGGAAACCCAGTTCGATTCGGTTCTTGAGTAGTTGTCCCCACCATTCTTCCGTGAATCCTGGGGATGCAAGGGGCCTATTGTTCTCGAGAAATTCGCCGTACGAGACGAGCAAGTCTCCGAGGAAAAGCACCGATTCAACGGACTTTTGGACCTGTCTTGCCTGTTCCACAGTTTCGAGCCTGACCACTGAGCCGTCGTTCAGCTTGACTATGGAAGGCTCTACGGTGTCAACTGGCGTGACGATCCCTGCTTTCCCAGGCCCTTCGATTCTCAGTTGTGTTCCGGTCGCTGGGAAGCCATCGAGAGCCACCATTGTAGCAGGATGGATTCCGATTGCGGCCATGCCCGTGATGCGTGTTCGGCCATAGCGCAGCCTGAAGCCACCAGGAGCTCCCGGGAACGAGAAGATCGGCCGTCCAGCGACCACATCCTCCATGAACCTCAGCTCTTTGACCTCGTCAGCCTCTGGAGACGGTTGATGAAGATCCCGCAACCAGTTCCATCCTTGAAGATCCAGCCTCTCTACAATCTTCAGGACTTTCTGGGTGCGACCTATGAGGCCATCATTGATGACTCTCAGAGCGCCACCTCTGACACGATTCGTTTCTATCCTAGGCACGTTTCTGTATGACGCGACCTCAACGGGATCGGTCTCGACTCCGGTAATCTCCACTGGTAGTTTCAGTATCGCGTTGAAAATCTCTTCATCGGGAATATGATACTGGAATCGCGCAACCTCACGTTCGTAGAGTCTAAGCTCCTCCACGAATCGTTTGGCGTCGACCTCTGTGGCCTTGTACCTGTCAAGTCCGACGATCTGACGAACATAGTCGGCGACAACCACGATTAGGCCCATTTCAGTCCCGCCTGCCGATCTTATGGGTCCCGCGAAGTAGAGTGAGAGGTACCTCGTCTTGTCTGGGTTGTTCTTTACTTTCACCGTATTGATTCCCTGAAGCGGCGCCGCTGTCACGCCTTCGTCGAGGATCGCGGCGGCAGTGCGTATCGCCTGTTCCGCGGCGCTTTCTCCCTCTGCCGCGAAATGAGTGAGCGCTATCTCCTCTGCAATCTTGATCGCGACTTCCTCGCGCGGGATAATGGAGGAGAGTCCTCGGATTCTTTCCGCTATGCCCGGAGGACCTACTGATTTCTCGACCCTTTCAGCGACGTCTCTCGCGACCTTGCATTCTGGTTCAAGTGAGGGATCCAATCCTTTGGAACGTGCAAGCCCTGCCAACTCATAGAGTTGATCGAACTGAATTCGAAGACGGTCACCGTTTTGGCTCGTCACTGCGGGGCTTTCGGCGGTCAACTAAACATCAAGATGCATCAACCGACGTACGCATTTAATCCTACTTGGAATAGATTCGGCTTCCGCGCGGCGGGGTCCCCGAAGATCTCGACTCTAGCTGGTCTGATCACTACTCGCCTGAGCTGCAGACTGAAGCTTTCCGGTAGCGTAGTACTTGTCCGTGAACTTGCAGTAGACGTCGACCATTTGCGTGCCTCGAGTGACATCAAACTCGTCCTTCGCCCCACATGAGGCGCATTGAACGACAGCCACACCTGCGCCTTTGGGCAATGTGACTCTGACAGCATCCTCACTGCAGACTGGACACGTGAAGACTGTGGGCAGTTTCTTCTTCACGATCCTGATGACGCGCCTACGTCGACGACCCATGCTAGTCTCACTGAACGCATGGGTCATTCGCGATGTATTTCAACGTTCCACGCTTCCTCTACGAAGGGTCGAGCAAGTATTATGAGGGGCAGACCACGAGGATGCCGGGGATACGAAACTGTATCTCCTGGGGAATCCCGCAAAATGACCGCAGATCACACTCAATCGCCCATTGATTGGTCCCTTGCCAAGCTCAGACAAGATAGACTCGCAAGGACGCTCCTGCAGAACAGCCATCTAACAGAAGTCCAGTTCGCCACCATGTTGATTGACGTTCTCTGGCAGACGAGCCAACACTCGCCTGAGAACGAAGCGCCTAAATCAAGCCAACGGGAGGTAAGCAAAGGCGCCTTCAACAGATCCCTTGCTCAGGCCCGTCGAAACGTCATCAAGTCCATCTACACGGTGTTTCTCCTCGCTTACTTTGGGCTGTTTGATAGCCCTAAATTGGAGCCTTTTCTCCATCTGGGCGACGAAATGAAGACTTTCCTCGACGCCAAGCATGAAACACGTCATGAGGACGATTCAGAAGCCTGGGTTGCCACGAAAGCACTGGAGAGTGCATTGGAAAGCACCATAGGTGAGCTTGCGAGGATGGGTTCCTTCAAGCGCCAGCGTGACGTCACGTGATGTCTGCCTGCAGCATATCGAACGTGGGCGGATCACGCCCGTGTCTCAAACGCGCACAGCGTGATGTCACGCGAGTCACGTTGACATACCGCGCCCGTCCCATATTCGCAAGCGTTGGACTCCTCAGGGGTAAGGTGAGCTGCAATTGAGCACGAATCAAGCCCAAGGGGCGCATGGACTCGGCGGGCACGAGGTACCGCATGTAGACGGACATCACTGGGAGCATCATGAGCGTGACGTGTGTGACGCGTCACAGCCAAATCGGCCTACCGAATCATCGTAAATTGACAAAGCCGAAGCATTCAAGACATAAAAGCGGACGAGGCGAATAGTCAGGCGGCAAGGATTACCTTGGACTATTTCTGGCTGCTTGCGCCTGTTTCGGCCGGTTTCGGAGCCCTGCTGACCGGTCTAGTGCTCCGGAGACTGGATATTTCTCGCATGAGCTACAGCGAAGCCAAGCAACTGCTCTCCGCAATGGTGAGTTCGCTCTCCAAGCGGATAGTGGAGAACGAAGCACTGACGAAGGAGCTGTCAGAGCAGCTTCAACTCTTGAATGCCAATCAACCGCACCTGAGAGTCGAGGCACAGACAGCAGACAAGGAGCGCTTGCTCGAGTACATGCGAGACTGGATGGGAAACATAAGAGGATTCATCGAGAAAGTTGACGCGCTCCAGAAGAATCAGAAGAGGCTCGAAGACGACATCCAAGAGATCCGTCGCCATGTCGATCGAATAGCCCGCTCAGAAGAAGCCAATGGGGACACCCGACCGGTCCCCGTTGGCGTTGTGACAGACGACACCCTGGCGAAGCTCACACCCACGGAGAAAGCAGTCCTAGAGCTTCTGGCCAGCGGGCCGAAGGCAGCTCCTGAGATAGGACGATTCATGACGAAGTCGCGGGAACACACGGCCCGCTTGATGAAATCCCTCTTCGAACAAGGCTTCGTCGAGAGAGAGACAAATCGTCAACCCTACGAGTATCGCCTGAACGACAAGGTGAAGGACGCACTAACGCGGACGGCACAGCAACAGACTATTCAACCTGAACACGAGGGGCACGCTCTGCTATAGCGTATCGCCAACGTCCCGAAGAGCCAGAACGGTGCAAGAGGCCTCTATCAACAAACCTTGCAAGGTAAGTCGCAACGGTCGTCAGAGGTATTGGCTCTCCAAAAAAGTCTTGATACAAGTCCCTAACCTCATCTGAGAAGAAGGTCGCTTCTCTGAGTCGATGGAGTACGAGATCTCGTACACGCTCGAGTTTCGTACGGGCATGTTGAGATGGAACGCGTGAAGTTGGCGTAGAGGCGAGACCACCCATCAGTTCCGCGTAATCGAGGATTCTTGCTATCTTGTCGCGAGTAAGAGGGCCCTCGAGGGAAATTGAGTGTCGGCACCCTGAGTCGTCATAGAACTCAATCTTAAGACGCCTCATTGACAAGTTCTCACACACATTCACAATACTGTGTGAAGCTGAGACAAATAAACGCGGCTGGTTAGATTACGTCCTTTGGAATTGAGGAGTTCCAACGGAAATGTGCTGCATTCCACAGGAAATGGAGGGGTCCCGTGGCTTTCACTGAAAGTGAGCTCATTTCAGGTGCCTAACCGTGTTCAGGTCGACTGACTGGGGGATCTGGAGTTCAGTTCACAACAAGTTGCATGCACTTTGGGGTACCCTCTAACCCCTGGGTTTCCACTGGAGAAGATTTCGGGGACTCCATCGAACGGACGAGTTGCTCCTCGCGTCCCCGTGGGACACCACAGACCTGTGGATTGCTCCGACCAAACAACTTCCCAGTAGTGTCTGTACTACAGTAATTCGTATGACACGCTTTATCCAATTCTTCTTGCATTAATACACAGGAAATTTATTTCTACTTACTATCTCTCAACCTATCGGGAAATGCATTCTCCAATAGAAAGGGACGGGTGCCGGGGACATGTCACGTCACGTGAAAACAATCAGCGATTAGTCACACTTCCTCAATTTTTTTGTTGCGAGTACTCACATTGTCTCGACAATGACCATTATAATCACTTCAACTTGAAAGAGAGGCTTTGCCAGTGGAGAAGTCCTGTATGGAATCTGGAGATGTTCTTGAAGGCATCTTCAACAACTTCCTTACTGGGCCGCAACTATTCATCAATCGCGATGTTTTGAGAAACGATTACATTCCGAGCACGTTACCTCATCGTGCCGAACACATACAGAGACTCGGTGCCATGCTTGCTCCGGCCCTGAGTGGTTCAAAGATATCCAACCTCTTCGTCTACGGTAAGACGGGAACCGGCAAGACAATCGTCGCAAAATTCGTCCTGGAGAGGTTGCAGAAGAAGGCCGAGGACGTCGGTGCACAGGTCCGAATCTCATACGTCAACTGCCGCATGGCCGGCAGTAACTATCGCGTACTCGCGGACCTGTGTAGGTGTGTTGGAGTCGAGATCCCGTTCACCGGTTTAGCTTTGGGAGAAGTTGTCGACAGATTCAAGAATGGTCTCAACGCCGACAAGGTTGCTTTCATCGTCGTCTTGGACGAGATCGACGCCTTGGTGAAGGGTCGCCAAGACGACTCGCTACTCTATGAACTGACCAGAATCAACGAGGAACTTGGTCAAAGTTGGATTGGGATAGTTGGTGTCTCCAACGATCTACACTTCAAGGAGTTTCTCGACCCACGAGTTTTGAGTTCCTTAGGTGAAGAGGAAGTCGTGTTCAGGCCCTACTTGGCAAACGAACTGTTTGACATATTGCTTGACAGGGCCAAGCTGGCATTCGCTGACGGCACACTATCTGAACCTCCTCTACGACTTTGCGCGGGCCTGGCCGCCGGTGAGCATGGTGATGCGAGAAGAGCTCTGGACCTGTTGCGGGTGGCAGGCGAGCTGGCAGAGCGTGAAGGCTCATTAAAGATTGAGGAGGACCACGTCCGACGCGCACAGCACAAGATAGAACACGATAGAGTCGCTGAAGTCCTGAAGTCGCTTCCTGTACACTCGAAGATCGTGTTGGTCTGCGCGTATCTGGCGAGCAATCAGGCCCCCGAGGGTGTCATCACTGGTGACATCTACGAGGTCTACCATGAGCTCTGCTCAGTTGCAGGGCTGGATCCATTGACGCAGCGACGTGTGAGCGGTTTGGTGAATGAGCTTGATGTCATGGGGATTCTCAATGCAAGGGTTGTCAGTTTCGGCCGGTATGGCAGAACCAAGAAGATAAGGCTCGGAGTGTCACCTAGAGTCATATTTGACACATATTCGGAAGATACCCTCGTCGGACGACTATTCAGCCACGTGGTGAGGTCCCTTCAGAAACGCGCGGCAACCACCTAGGGCCGTTGGCATAGACGACGGCCCAGCAACACGCGACGGACTAGTGAAATCCCGCAACTCCTACGCATCGCTAGTTGCGGTATGGTTTGACCGGCTTTGGCTAGAGAGCATGCGTATTGGCGCGGTGCACGTCGATGGGCTGGACTCGACTGACGTGATCCTTCGGCTGCTCAAGGGAACACGAACAAACATGATCTTTCTTTCGGGAGTGTCTTTCGCAGGGTTTAACATCGTAGACTCCAGACGCCTCCATAATTCGCTTCACATTCCAATCATCATCGTGGCTCGCGAGAAGCCCGACAACGCTTCCGTCAGACGAGCACTAAAGAAACATTTCGCAGACTGGAAGAGACGATGGGAGTTGGTGCACACGCTTGGGAGAATTCATGCGTTCGCGCCGAAGCAGTCGGAGCAGCCGTTGCACTTTGAAGCTGTCGGTATCCCAGCAGCCCAAGCGAGGAAAGTCATACAAGCCTGTTGTGTTACGTCGAGGGTTCCCGAACCTATTCGTGTTGCCGGCATCGTGGCGAAGGGACTAGCTCTCGCAGGAAGGGAGCTAGCCACCTGCGGACATAAAGTCGGTGACGTTAAGCTTCAGCGTTTGAAGATTCACTATGGGAAGTAGGCCGGGCGTCGGCTTTAGACCCATTCGCTGCTGATATTCGGTCTGCGCCTGCCACGCACCCGAGTTCACTATGAGTGTTCCTCGGTACTGCTCGTGCCCGAAAACATGGATGTGTCCTGAATGAAATACGTCGGGCGGGTCCTCGACTACCAAGTGGTCCACTGGCAGTGGCGCGATAGAGGTGCGGTTGCCATATTCGGGAG
>Ga0315289_10003749_pt1 | contig 22900 bp, 16 predicted proteins | sample YL17G11_40_MG_FD_203452 | JGI IMG/M metagenome (GOLD analysis project Ga0315289, IMG submission 203452) | Sediment microbial communities from Yellowstone Lake, YNP, Wyoming, USA - YL17G11_40 | ecosystem: Environmental > Aquatic > Freshwater > Lake > Sediment | place: USA: Wyoming | collected... | reverse complement strand
CTACCCAACAAATACATATGGAAATCGTTTGTGTGGAGAATCGTAATCACTGGGAACCTGAGCGTCACAATAAATTTGGCAACATCTGCACCTGTCAATGTGCCTTTTGGATCATCTGTTGCATTAAAGAGCCCAAGACTAACTGCTTTGTTGAAGTTTTTGCTGAGGCTTCCTTGGTCGATTCCCATTAATCTAAAGAAGATAGTGGAAGTAGCTTCCCTAGTAATTGAGTCATAAGGTCCGAATGTGCCCTTTCCGTAGCCACTAATAAAGCCTGCCTTTGCAAGAGTTAGTATATAAGCATATGAGGGATTATCTGCCATAACATCTTTAAATGTTACAGGTTTATTCTTCCATGTAAAAATATCATTAATAAAAGATTTTACAGCAAATTCTGTGAATTTACCCCTTGTAATTGTAGCATCTGGATTAACCTCAACTCCAAGATTTGTAGTGGTAATTACTCCTCTCCTTACGAGTGTGTCAAAATCGCCTATTGCGGGACTCAATAAATAGTCAGGAACTATTTTCCAGTTGTTATCAACTTCTGGATAAATTGTGCCCTTTTTCTTAATATAATCAATTATAGTATTTCTGATCTCGTCGTCAGACATGGATAGAATCGGGTCGTTAGCAAAAGCAGGATATCCTCCACCGTTTCCTCTGTAGTTGTTAACAGCAAGCTTGAACTTCTGAAATGGCGCCACAGATTTACCTTTATATGTAAGGCTTGTAACTCTCGAGCCTACTGGTCTTGAAATGTCAATGACATAGTCCATTCCCTGGAGCGTGTCAAAGTTGTAGACTTTAACATTTGGATTCACAAGAGGTGAATCAGTTTTCCCAAAATCATAGGTGTTATAGTACATATAAGAGCTTTCAAGAGCATTTTTAATGTCCTTCCCTGTAACTTCCTTTACCCAGAGAGTGTTCTCATAAATATAAAGAGAGTACACATCTCTTACTTTGATTGGTCCTTTCTTCCATACAGGGAGAACCGCTGGGAGCATAGCAGCAATAGATATATCCGCACCAGTCATTTCAAGTTGTACCTTGTGAATAAGGTCAAGCATTGCGTTATCCTGAATCCTTGACAGCGTGCCGTCAAAATCACCCGCTGCTTCGCCAATTGTAGAGTCAACATAGGCGACTGCTTTATCGTTGTACTCCTTCGCAACGTCAAGAACACCCTGGTCTGCCATAACTTTGTCGTCAACTAGAATGTTTACGCCTTCTTTTTTGACAATCCGCCATTTATCACCATTTTTTTCAAGAGTGATATCAAGCTTTCCAAGTGCCTGTCCCCAATTATATGACTGGACGCATAAAACGCCATTACGAATGAATGGGGTAAGATTATAATGGTCATGTCCTGTAATGAGGACATCGATCTCGGGGTATTTCTGGACAAGAGTATCTGCAACAGTTCCTTCCCTTAACGGAGTAATGTAGGTGAAATTAGTAGTGTCTTTTCCCCACTCAAACCCCATATGTGCAGAAACAACAAGAATATCGACTTGCGGTCTCAATTCTTTTATGTATTTCCCCGCAGTTGTTACTGCATCGTCAAACCAGTGCCCTTTGAGGTTGTATGACGGGGTTACAATGTTTGTTTCGGTGGTTGTAAGACCAATGATTCCTATCTTAACTCCGTTAACCTCTTTAATAATGTATGGAGTCATGACCCCCTGGTCGGTTGCTTTATCAACCATATTTGCCGATAGGAATGGGAATTTTGCATCTTTTTGAAGTTTCTGGAGCCAGTCCCAACCATAATCCTGAATTTCATGGTTTCCAACAACCATTGCATCATACCCCATATAGTTCATCACGGTCATCATCGGGTTAGCTGTTTTAGGTTCAACCTTAGTATAGTAGTAAACAAGGGGCGTGCCCTGGTTGACGTCACCGTTGTCGATGAGAATGGAATTAGGATTCTCCTTACGCACCTGCTGAACGAGGGTATAAATCTTTGCAAGACCTCTGTTAGCAGGTTTCAACGTGTAGTAGTCAATTGGATAGATATTTCCGTGCACATCAGTAGTTTCCATAATCGTGATCTTCGTAGAAGTTTGAGCTTTTGTAATAGGAGCAACGAATGATAGAAATGAAGTCAAAATCGCTGCCACAACTAACAAAGCAATAACTCTCTTTGAACTTCTTTGCATCTTAACCTCCTTTTAATATTAACTTATAAAAATTATATATTTTTTCGAAAAAAAAGAAATTTTTTTAAAAAGTAAAATGCTCCGTGTTACATCACTTAAATTTAATCTTCTGTAATCGCTACTCATTTCAGGCGATTCTATACGAAATTATTTTTATAACCTGTTGAAAAAGATTGCAGGTTACAGAAGATTAAGTTAGTTAAATTATTGGATAATTTACCGAGTCCTTTTTGCATTTCTCTCTTTCTTTTCTCCATTTTCATTTCATACGCTCTTTCAATTTCTCTTTTGTGGGGTTTTACTTTTTGAAAGAATTCTTGAAAGTTACTACACGCTCTTAGAATTAAAATCTCATACTGGAAATAACGACCAATTTTTTCTAAAAAGCAGTGGGTATTATAGTAGTTCAATTAAGTATTTTGTCTACTCGTTACAAGCTATTTTCCAAATAAAAACCTAAAAAGATCAACCCCATTTACCCTGTGATCAAAATTGAGGTCACAGAACTCATTAAAACCTTCGTTCATATATGTTTTGCCGAACGAAGCAACAATGGATTTAAAATCATTTGCATCGACAATGCCGTCAAAGTTTACATCCTTCAAATCAAAACCACTTGCAGAAATATTAACAAAGGATTCCCCATCTTCAGTTTGAACCTTTATTGTACCATTAACAGAGCCACGAATTTTCCCTTTTATTGTTACCTCACCCAGTGCGCTGTTTAATCTCACAAGCCCAAACTCGTTATCAATAATTGCACTACTCTGAGAAATAGAGTCAATGTAAAAACTGTGGCTTGGAAATACAATAAACACATCTAACTCTTTACTAAAATTCACCTTAACTTCAAATGTCTTATCACTCAAGAACGTAATAGGGATATCAATAACTGGCATAATACGTGAAGGCTTATTTTCATAAGAAGAGTTTAGTTTCCAGTTTATTGCAGGGTCTCCATAAATGTTAAGGTCGTAAATATTCATAAGGCTTCCCTCGACAGGATCTTCAAGATTTTTCCACAAAAGATTATTAAAATAATATTGAAAAGATGAGTAAAGAGATTTCCCTACAGTTTCTCCCTGAGTAAGATTCTTCAAAAAATAATATTCAATGCTCTCCGTCCCTCCGTCATCGGGCAAAGAAAAATATGAAGGTGTAAATGAAATTTCGGTCGAACCTATAAAAACGATCCCTCCTTTCAAAAGGACTGTCTTTCCAAGATTGTCTTTACCGTTCTCGTTAAGGCAGCTTCCTGAAAAGAAAATACCATTTGCGCTGAACTGGTCGTCCTTTGAAATAAACGGTTGAAACTGAAATCCGTCATCGGGGAAACCATTTTTATTTTTATCATCCCACCATTCACTAAATGCTGAACCACTACTACCGTGGGACTCCCAGGCTACAAAACCTGCACCCTTTATCGCATCATAAAAATTTTCCTTATTGAGAGGTAAATCACAATCAAAAGCAGATGGGAAAGAGCCATTTTTCTCATAAAGAGTAACGGTGTCACAAGAGAGAATACCTTTTACGAGTTCGCTAAACCTTGCTCCATCACCATTGAAAATTTTTGCACCTTGATAAATCTCCCCGGGAAATGAAATGAATGAAGACGCTAAAACTGCTTTTTGCGGAGGGTTGCTTGCAAAATCAACCTCATTATCAAAAACTTTCTTAATAACATTGTTATCATCAAAGGGGATGCGTCCTACAATAAGGTCTGGACTAATTGATATTTTGTCATCAAAAAGCTCTCCTGGAAACCCGTCTTCATCTTTATCAATATTCTCTTTTAATAAACTGTAGTAAAAGTCCGTTTCCGTTAAACCAGGCAAGGCATGCGAGATAGAGTGATTTAAGCTTGAAGGATACATTTCGGGGCGAGGGATTTTGTCCTCACTTCCCAAGATAAGCAGATAACCTGAGTTAAAATGATCCTTCAAATATTTTTTTATCTCTACTGGTTTATTTGAGCCGATGTTTTCAATCGTTACGATAGACACCTTGAAATCGCTCTTCCTGAGGTCATAAAACAACTGAGCAGATTGCAATAAGTCTTTGCTGGTCAATATAATATAGTTATCTTTGTTGTTAGGCCTTGCGCCCCCAATTGAAAGAAGAACAACAAAAATAGATATAAAAAATAAAATGGTAAATTTATGCTTCACTATAAGCCATCATTTTCCAGTCGCCATTATGACAATCGTCTGGACGACAAGGATTACAGAAAAACTAAATCCAGCAGAATAAAAGCTTGTCTTCTCGAAATAGCTGTTGTTTGTTCCTTTCATAAAAAAGAAAATTGCAAGCAAGGCTCCCACAATGAGAATGCTCGCAAAATAAAAATAACCTGTTCGCGAAGATTGCAGGTTACAGAAGATTAAATTAGAGTACAATTGCGTGAAAAACCTTGTAAGAAAAAGTAAAGACAGAATAAGGTTAAAGAATACTCTATGAAATTCGCCACCTTGAATTAAAAGGAGGGCAAGGAAGGAAATGACAAAAAGACTTAAAAAGCTGCCCAGATAAACAATACCGATAGCATCTGGCACTTCGAAAATAGAAAAATAAACGAGCACAGCTGATAATGTAGCAAAAAATACTTCTTTGCTGCGATACTCTGTTTTCTTTGCTATCAAATAGAAAAATGTTCCGATTAAAAAAAGCACTGCTGATTCAATAACAAGGGCTTTAATACCAAGAGGAATGAGATACTTTATAAGAATTTTTAATCCAAAAAATGATAAAGTTAAAACTACGAATATCCTTATGAAATTTTTACGTATATACACCTTTTTTAAGACTCCTCATTATCGAAGAATAACTCCTTGGATACTTTGCCGGTGTTGGGTTGACTTTTTTGATAATGATCAAGTACCTTTCTCTTTCGCTTTCAAGTGTGTATTTTTGAATTTTTCCTACTTTCCCTCCAAGTTTGTTTATAAATTGTCCACATTTTTCAACTTCTGCAATATCTCCTTTTCCCTTCCATAATACAAGCGAGCCACCCTTTTTCAAAAAGGGCAGACCTATCTCAACATTTACGGGTAATTTGTCAAGTTCTCTCATCAACACAACATTGAATTTCCCCCTGAAGGCTTCGTCGTTTGCAAGTTCTTCACCTCTTGCATTGAAAACTTCGACATCGTTAAACGCTAGCTTTCTTAAGAGAACCGTAAGGAAAAAGGTTCTCTTTCGTTGAGAATCGACAAGAATCATCTTTAATCGAGGAAATGCTATCTTTACAGGGAGACCAGGAAAACCTGCACCTGTACCTATATCAATAACATTCAGTTCCTTATTTTCAAGTTTAATGGCTTTAGAAATTTCAAGTGAGTCAATAAAATGTTTCAGGGCAATTTCTCTGTCATCAGTTATTGCAGTCAAGTTGAATCTTGTTTCATTCCAGTCCTGAAGGACGCTCTTATAAACTTCAAACATATTCAGGGCTTCTTTACTTAAAACAAGTCCTAACGGCCTTGCCTGATCTGAAAGAAAATCTTTAAAATTTAGCTCGCTAATGTGAATTTCACCTCTCCTTTTTCCATGAAACACTTAACTTTTGCACTTTTTTCTATATCATTTTTTATTATAAATTCAGCAAGAGGGTTTTCAATATACCTCTGAATGGTTCTCTTAAGCGGCCGAGCACCATAAACGGGGTCAAATCCCTTATTCACAAGGGAAATTTTCACATCATTATCAAATTCAACATCTATTCCCTTCTCTTGAAGTTTGCTTAAGGTACGAGAAAGCAAGATATCAACGATTTTCCTTATTTCGCTTGTACCAAGCGGATTAAATACGATAATTTCGTCAACCCTGTTCAGAAATTCGGGCCTGAAAAGCCTTCTCATCTCTTCATAAACTCTCTCAACAACTCTTTCGTACTGGTCCATATAATCCTTTGTACCAGGCATTGCATTAATTTCTGATATGTATTTACTCCCAATGTTGGAAGTCATAATTATAATCGTATTTTTAAAATTGATTGTTCTTCCCTTTGAGTCTGTAAGCCTTCCATCATCGATCATCTGGAGGAGAACATTAAAAACATCTGGATGCGCCTTTTCTATCTCGTCAAGCAACACAACCGAGTAAGGTTGCCTTCTCACGGCCTCGGTGAGCTGTCCTCCTTCCTCATAGCCGACATAGCCTGGGGGAGCGCCAATAAGCCTTGAGACAGAAAATTTCTCCATGTATTCTGACATATCAATGCGGATAAGTACTTTCTCGGTATCAAACAAGGATTCCGCAAGTACCTTTGCAAGCTCTGTTTTACCAACGCCAGTGGGTCCAAGGAAAATAAAAGAACCAAGAGGCCTATTTGGATCCGACAGTCCTGCTCGTCCTCTTCTTATAGAGTTTGCTACAGCGTTGATTGCCTGTTCCTGGCCAACAACTCTTTTACTAAGTTGATCTTCAAGGGTGAGAAGCTTTTCTTTTTCTGCTTTAAGCATCCTTGCAACAGGAATGCCTGTCCATCTTGAAACCACTTCAGCAACTTCCTCCTCACCAACTTCCTCCTTTAAGAGGGGGGTGCTCTTCTGCAATTCTTTAAGTTTATCATTTTCTTCCTCAAATTTTTTGTTAAGAGTGGGTAATTCGCCATATATTATCCGCGCTGCCTCGTCAAGATCGCCTTTCTGCTCTGCAAGTTTTGCTTTTGTCTTTAACTCTTCTACCTGTTGTTTTATTTTTCTAATGCTTTCTATTCTTTCTTTCTCTTGTTTCCACTTGGCTGTGAGTGCATCATCTTTTTCTTTCAGATTTGCAAGCTCGGTGTCAATTGATTTCAACCTTTCCAAAGATCCAGGGTCGCTTTCTTTCTCAAGAGCCTTTTTCTCCATCTCAAGTACTCTTATTTTTCTTTTCAGCTCGTCAAGTTCTACTGGCATGCTGTCTATCTGCATCCTCAGCAACGAAGCCGCTTCATCAATGAGATCTACCGCTTTATCTGGAAGAAATCTGTCGGTAATATAACGGGCAGAGAGTTTTGCCGCAGCAACAAGTGCCGAATCCTTTATCCTGACACCATGGTGTACCTCGTATTTTTCTTTCAAGCCTCGCAATATTACGACCGTATCCTCTATTGATGGCTCCTTAATAAGAACTGGCTGAAACCTCCTCTCTAAAGCTCTATCTTTCTCTATAAATTTTCTATATTCATCAATTGTAGTTGCGCCTATAGTCCTCAATTCTCCCCTTGAAAGGGCTGGTTTAAGCATATTTGAAGCATCTATTGATCCTTCACCCGTTGCACCAGCACCAACGATAGTATGGATTTCATCTATAAATAATATGGTTTGTCCTTCCGACTTTTTTATTTCATCAATAACAGCCTTAAGTCTGTCTTCAAACTCTCCTCTGAATTTGGTACCTGCAACAACCGCCCCCAGGTCAAGCTGAAACAAGACTTTATCCTTAAGAGTTTCTGGGACATCTCCAGAAACAATCCTCTGTGCAATGCCTTCAACAATTGCAGTTTTTCCAACACCTGCCTCGCCGATGAGGATTGGATTATTTTTTGTCCTTCTTGATAATATTTGAATAGTCCTTCTTATCTCTTCATTCCTGCCTATCACCGGGTCAAGCTTTCCTTCTTTTGCAAGTTCAACAAGGTTTCTTCCATATTTTTCGAGCACTTTGTATTTATTTTCCGGGTTCCTGTCAACCACTTTCGTCCCTCCTCTAATATTGGAAATAGCTTTTAAAACTTTTTCTTTCGTTATTCCATATGCTGAAAAAACTCTCTGAATCTCTCCTTTGTCTTCTGTAGCGGCAAGGAAAAGATGTTCCGTACTTATATACTCGTCTCCAAGTTTTGTTGCCTCGCTTTCTGCAATTCTAAAAACCTGATCGAGTCTTCCAGTAATATAAAATTGATCTGATGATGAGACCTGGGCTTTCGGAAAATTATCAATAATGCTATACAAATCCTTCAAAAGAAGGTTTCTATCAATCTTCAATTCGTTTAGAATCATAGGAACGACTCCATCTGGCTGATTTACAAGCGCAATAACAAGATGTTCTGTATCAATTGCCCCGTTTCCCTTTTCTAATGCTTTATCTCTTGCGAAGATAAGTGCTTCTTGTACTTTTTCAGTAAATTTATTTTGGTTCACCTTCCTATCCTCCATCAAATTTTAATAAAAAAAGTCAAAAACAAAAACATTTTTTATTTAAAATGTTATGCTTTTTCATATAATTTGTTATGAAATTAAAAGCGACTCTCATTCTTATAGTTGGCATGGCATCGGTTGGCATCGCTTCAGTTTTAATTAAACTCTGCAATGCACCGCCAATTGTTATTGCTACTTACAGAATGAGCCTCAGTGCAATAATCCTCGCCCCTATTTTTTTAATATTCAGAAAAAAGGGAGCAGATGTTAAAGAAACTCCAAAAGTCATAAATTTTATACCCTTAGGGGCTATACTTGCAATCCACTTCGTACTGTGGATTGCCTCTTTAAGATATACAACTGTTCTCAGCTCTACTGTCCTTGTAACAACAAATCCTATTTTTGTTCCGATTATTTCGTATTTTATCTTCAAAGAAAAAACCAAAAAATTAATGATATTTGCAATAATTGTCTCATTTATCGGCAGCACTCTCATTGCAATTGCAGGAGGAATGCAAGGTTTTGGGGAAAATTTAGGCAACTTGCTTGCAATAACTGGAGCAATTGCTGTTTCCTTTTATCTTGTTCTTGGTAAAAGGGTGAGGATGAAAACAGATTTGCTCACTTACATTTTTTATGTTTACTCGTTTTCTGCCATTTTTCTTATTTTAACATCTTTAATCACAGGGCAAAAATTATTTGGATACGATAGAATAACATATATTTATTTCGTTCTCCTTGCTGTATTTCCACAACTTCTGGGTCATACGATTTTTAACTGGGCTTTAGAGTTTTTCTCACCTTCGTTTGTTGCTCTTTCAATTCTCGGAGAGCCTGTATTTGCAACTATTTTTGCACTGTTAATCCTTAAAGAGGTCCCTTCGCTTATTGAAATTTTTGGCGGAGCCTTTGTGATGACGGGTATTTACATCGCAGCAAGGATGGAAGTGTATAATAAATAAGGGCTTCCTAAACGGAGCCCTTAAAGTTTATAAGTTCTTTAATCCTTTGTAATCTGTACTATTCTCAGCAGATTTATAAGTTTCGATTTAAAATTTAAAGCTCTTTGCAAAATCATATACGAAGGGGATTTTCCAGAACTTTCCAGATATTGTATATATAAATGCAATCAATGCAACAATGAACAGCGCCGCTCCACAAACTATCCCGATTATCCAACCCAGGATTGGAATATAGCTTAGCACCCAAACTATGATTTCTGCAATAAACAACACTAAACCCTGCTTAGCGTTTTCCACACAAAATTTGCTTTCTCTCTTTACCATCAAGGACACAATAAATAGAATCCAGATATAGCTCAATGAAGCAAGGACTCTATTTTCCTCAATATCCTTTGGGTCGAATTCTTTAATTTCTTCCATCTTCCACCTCCTTATTAAATTATACTCTATTTTAAAAATATAAATTTTTCAGTCAATAGAACGAATACATCATAAAAAACCTATATTTAAGTTAATAATACCCGTGCTTAAGAATATTTTATTATCCATTTATAATATACACAGGGAATAAAACTTCGAGGAGGTGAAATATGTATTACATTATTTACAAGGACAAATTGAAACAGGGAAAAACTATGGAAGATTTCAAAAATTGGCTAAGAAAGTATATGCCAATTCAAAATGATTGGGGAGCGAGGGATTTTGATGTATATAAACCGCTATATGGTTCATCAGATGTTTTCTATGTAAGATATTCCGTGGAATCTCTGGACAAATGGAACAATGGCCTTGCATCGCCTATGGGAAAAAGACTAATAGAAGCCATAAGTGATGTTATTGAGATTTCTCGGGTGGAAGCGAGTATTACGGAGAAGATAGAGATAGAAATAATTTAAAAAGATTTAAAAATCTCTATACCGATTTATAATTAAAATTTTCACTTTTTTTCATTTTTATTTATAATTCTAAAATTAGGAGGTAAATATGGATTTAGAGATAAAAATCGTAAAAATAGAAAAGCCAGAAGGATTAAATTTAATTTTAGGGCAAACTCATTTTATTAAATCGGTTGAGGATCTCTACGAAGCGCTCATTACCTCCGCCCCTACAATTAAGTTTGGTATTGGTTTTGTTGAAGCATCAGGTGATGCCTTAATAAGATGGGCAGGGAACGATACAGAACTTACTGAACTTGCAAAGAAAAATGCCTATGAGATTGGTGCAGGGCATTCATTCATCATCTTTCTAAAAGATGCATATCCCATAAACGTGCTCAACGCAGTAAAGAATGTACAGGAAGTGTGCTCAATATACGCTGCAACTTCAAATCCTTTAGAAGTAATAATAGGACAAACTGCACAAGGGAGAGCAATCCTTGGCGTTGTTGATGGCACAATGCCAAAAGGCATAGAAACAGAAGAAGATATAGAAAAAAGAAAAGAATTACTGAGAAAATTCGGGTATAAGATGTAGAATCTCTTATTGTAGTTGTTAAAATTGCTAAACCTGGAGGTTTTTATGGCAAAAAAAGAAAAGAAGAAAAAAAAGAAAAGTTCTAATAAAAAAATTATCCTTTTTGTCGCAGGAACTGTTGTTGTTATTGCTGCAGTTATAGTGATAGCAATATTTGCAATAAACTCTGCTAAAATATCCAAGTTCACGAAAATAATTCCAAAAGAAATCGTACGCGAGGAAATAATGGGTTCAAAAGTAGATATAGAGAATCCAAAAGTATTATCAAATCCATTGAGAGTCGCCGACAACTTTGCAGTTGAAGATATAATAAAGGAAGGACAAAAAGCTGGAGAAGAAGCAATTGTGATGATAGACAACCCTGATGCTTCAAAATCCGCCAAAATACCTAAAAACGCAAGTTTGTTGCTCATTGTGGACAATGACCTCAAAATCCTTGGCTTCAAGCCTTTTAATCCATCGTATTTCACACTTGGCATCGACCTCGACAAATTCTTTGCTGAGTTTAAAGGAAAAGAGCCCCTACAGTTTATAAACAAATTTGATGGAATTTATACAGATAACAGTGATACGGCACTGCTAGTTAAGAATAAAGTAAGGGAAGCTATGACTCTTTTTTATATAGAAAAATATGGTGAAGTGCAATACGATGCCCTTACAAACAACGAATTTATCTTCGCAGAAAAAGGAATGAAAGTCACACCGATAAAAGCAAAAGATATAGATGGGAATGAAATAAATTTCGAAGATTTCAGGAATTACAAACTCTTTATAGTTGGTGGAAACCCTGGTTGTGGAGGTTGTGTTGAGGATATTAAGAGGCTTGGACTCGAGATTGCGAAATACGATACAGGCAATGTAAAGTTTATTGTCCTCTCTTTCAGTTCTGAGCCGGGTGATGCTCAAAAACTTCTTTCACCGCTCCCGGCAGGAGCAATTGGAATAATAGATACTGATAGAAAACTTGCGATAGAACTTAAAGTGAACTCTTCTCCCTACATTGCTCTCGTAGATAAAGACCTTACACTTTTCTACAGAGGCCCGGGAGAACCCACAAGAGAAACACTAACACAATTAAAAGACTTCCTTGGAGGAAGTTAAACAGGAGGATTAAATGAGAAAATTTTTATCTTTATTGCTAGTATTAATGCTTATAACTTTTGTTGTCCCTCACGGAGTAAGGGGAATTTCAGAGGTTTCAGTAACAGTAAACCCTGCATACAGGCTTGATTACGGAGAATACAAAATCACTTTCGTAACAGGAGCAGATTTAACGGGGGGGATTGATAATATTTACCTAAAGTTCCCACTTGAGGCAAACATCCCCTGCACCTCATGTGCCTATGGACACTGCCCCGCGTGTTTCCAAATTAACGGCTACAATGCAGCAAGAGTTGGACTTGTTGACGCCTCCACAAAAACAATTTATCTTACGATGCCAGGAGGAATTACAGTAAAGAAGGGTGATAAAATTGAAATCGTTATAGCACAGGGAGCAAACTTCCAGAACCCATCAATGCCTGGAAAATATACTCTTACTATTTGGACCGACAGAGAAGTTGGTAAATTTCAAGCAGAATTCGAAATTATGTCAACAAAAGTTCAAAATTTAACAGTTACAAATGACCCTGAGACATCAAGCCTCATTGCAACTTATAAAATTTCTTTCAAGACAGGAGACCACGGAAATCTCATGAACGGAAAGAATATATATGTAGAATTCCCCGAAGGAATTCATTTTCCTACAGTACCACATAAAAATGCTATAACCATAAATGGCGAAAACCCACAGGAAATTAGTCTTCAAGGAAACATTTTCTCCCTTAAACTCGCCAACTCAATCAACGCAAGTAGAGATGTTTTAATCTACTTCTTAGGAAGTTTCGGGCTACAAAACCCAGATACTGGAGGAACTTATTCAATTAGTGTTTGGACTGATGTTGAGCCTGAGCACGTATCTACCAGTTTTACGGTAAGAGCGCAGAAAACGGTTTCTACTCAACTTGAGGTAAGCCCACAATCCCCTGACGGAACAAACAACATTTATAGAACTATTCCATCTGTAACACTTGCTGCTGAAACAAACACGGGAGAGACAATAGAAACTTTCTTTAAAATCGATAGTGATGATTATAAGACATATACCGGTCCTGTTACTATAACTGAAGGAATCCATACATTTTCTTACTACAGTAAAACACAAACGCTAAAAGAAAGTGAAAAGTCAGTCATATTTAAGATCGATTTTACGCCCCCTGAGATAAAAGTGGAAGTTCCGCCAGAAGACCCATATTACACAGGAGATCAGAAACTTATGCTCTTTGGAAGCATTTCAGAAAGCGCACAGATAATCGTAAGTAGCGCAGTGGTTCAACAAAATCCTAATGGAAGCTTTGCGCGTGAAATTACCCTTGTTCCTGGGGAAAACACAATTCAAATAAGAGCAACTGACCTTGCAGGAAATATGTCCGTAAAATTGATCAAAGTCATCTTTGACACTACTGTACCTGTTCTTACAATAACCTCTCCTATAAACTGGGAGAAGATTTCAACGAAAGAGATATCAGTACAAGGGAACGTTTATCCAGCGAATACGGATGTTTATGTTTCAAACAATAAGATTAGTGTAAACGAGGATGGGACATTTATATTTTCTTTCGTTCCACAAAACAGCGGCACACTTATTCCTGTAAATATAAGAGCAACATACCCATTTTCTAAAAAAACTGTTGAAAAAACAATAACAGTAGTATATGAACCAAAAACTCTCTCAATTATGCTCACTGTAGATAAAAATGTCGCTATTGTCAATGGAGTTGAACAGACAATGGATGTTGCTCCTTTTATAGATAAAAATTCAAACAGGACCCTTGTTCCTATAAGATTTGTTTCAGAATTTCTTGGAGGGACAGTTGACTGGAATGCAACAACCAGGACCGTCACAATTAAGTTTGGGAAAAATATAAATAACGAAGGTCTTGAAATAGAACTAACTATTGGAAACACTGCTGTGTATGTTAACGGAAAAGAAGTTAAAACAGATGTTGCTCCTTTGATAAAAGATAGCAGGACATTTGTGCCTTTAAGATTTATAGCCGAGACAATGGGTTTTAATGTTGAGTGGAACTCAGCAAACCGAAGCATTGCTATTACGACACCTTAAAAGCATAATATTTCCCGGGAGTTAGCAACTCCCGGGTTTTTACATAAGGAGAAAATATGAAAAGATTTACGAAAAGATATAAAAAGATATTTGCGCTTCTTTTTTTAATTCTTGTTTTCTTATCTTTTTTAACCCCGACAAAAGCTGTTGAAAAGATCCCCGTGGTATTTTTCTCGACCCCTGGGTGCGAAGAATGCGCTCTTACAAGAAATTACCTTGAATCTTTGAAAGAAATATATCCTCAGATAGATGTAACAGAATTTTCGGTTGGTGATAGCAAAAACAAGGAGTTACTTGCCAATTTTGGACAAGCCTACGAACTGCCTGATAATAAGATCAACGTTACTCCAGCTATTTTTATCGGCAAAAAAGCATTTGTAAGAGAAGAGGCCTATTCAAATTCCGTTAAGAATACCATTAATAACTACGATTATAGCGAAACAAAGTTCCTTGAGGACACTTTGAATGCAGCAGGAAACACAAACTACCTTGTTGAGCTGTTCAAAAAATTCGGCGTTTTAACGGTAATTGGTGCAGGGCTTATTGATGGATATAATCCTTGTGCAATTACTGTGCTTATTTTCTTTATATCACTTCTGGTTTTAAGAAGCAAGTCAAAGAAAGATATCTTGTTTGTTGGAGGCACATTTACAATTGGGATAGGCGTATCATATTTTCTGCTTGGAGTCGGGCTTTTCAGTATTATATCAAAGTGGAAATACTTCGATGAGATTGCTAAATGGGTATATCTTGCAACTGCAATAGTAACTCTTGTTCTTGTAATATTTACTTTTAGGGACTATATAAAGGCAAGACGGGGAAAAATTAAGGATATGACTTTGCAGTTATCAACCACAGAAAAGAAAACAATCCATTCACTGCTTAGAAATCCTAAAGTGCAAGGGCTTTCAATATTTTCGTTTCTTGTTGCTTTTCCTGTTTCCATTGTCGAATTCTCATGCACGGGACAGACATACCTTCCTACAATTGTGTATATTTTTAGCATGCCGGGTTTAAAAGCAAGAGCCTTTGCGTATCTAACCCTGTACAATATCATGTTCATTTTGCCTCTTATTGTAATAGTCTATCTTGCGTATAGAGGGACAACAAGCGAAAGAATTACACAATGGTTCACAAATAATATTACGAAAATCAAACTTATCACAGGCGTTATATTTATAGTTCTATTTGTATATCTTATGCTCAGAACTCTTTCCCTATTCGGAGTAATGCGCTTTTAACAGATGCTCAATCAACAGACAGAGTTAAAAATTAAATTGCTTATGCGCTTCTGCTTTTTTAACACTCATCTTCTTGACTAACAAAAAATAAAAGTTATAATTTATTTTGGAAAGGAAATTCTCTCAAACCAGAGAGGAGGCGAATTTCTAATTCGGTTTGGGCGAAGTTTATTGCTTTTTAGCATAAATAAGAAAGGAAAAGATGAAAAGAAACTTGTGCTTCGAAGAACTATCTAAAAGAAAAATCTTCTTACAACTTTGCTTTTCAAAGAAAAGCGCAGGTAAATTAAAGGTTTTGTTTTCCTTTTCTATTCTTTCCAAAAAAATTCGAGGAGGCGAACAATGTCAGTAATTGATGAAGTAATCGAAAAAGTTAAGTCAAAAGACAAGGATCAACCAGAATTTATCCAGGCAGTAACAGAGGTTATGGGAACTTTAAGACCAACAGTTGACAAACATTCTGAGTTTGTAAAGGCAAAGATCTACGAAAGAATCGTTGAACCAGACAGAATGATTATCTTTAGAGTACCATGGGAAGACGACAATGGGGAGATCCATGTAAACAGAGGTTTCAGAGTTCAGTTCAACAATGCCATTGGACCTTACAAGGGCGGTTTAAGACTCCATCCATCAGTTAACCTTGGGATTATTAAATTCTTAGGATTCGAACAAATCTTCAAGAACGCCTTAACAACACTTCCAATGGGTGGCGGAAAAGGTGGCTCAGACTTTGACCCAAAAGGAAAGTCAAATGCAGAAGTAATGAGATTCTGCTACGCATTTATGAGAGAACTGTACAGATATATTGGCCCTGACACGGATGTTCCAGCAGGAGATATTGGTGTTGGCGGCCGTGAGATTGGATATTTATTCGGCTACTACAAAAAAATCGTTAACGAACACACAGGAGTTTTAACCGGAAAAGGTCTGGAATATGGCGGAAGCCTTATAAGACCACAAGCGACAGGTTACGGTGTTACATACTTCGCAGCAGAAATGCTTGCAACAAGAGGAATGGATTTTAACGGAAAAGTCGTTGCAATCAGCGGCTCTGGTAATGTTGCTCAATATGCAGTCCAAAAAGTGACACAGCTTGGCGGCAAAGTTATTACAATATCGGACTCAAATGGTGCAATAGTTGATGAAGAAGGTATCAATGCCGAAAAGCTTGCCTTTGTCATGGACCTCAAGAATGTAAAAAGAGGAAGAATTAGAGAATATTTAGATAAATACCCACAGGCAAAATACTTTGAAAACAAATCCGTTTGGGACACCATTAAAGAAGAGAGCCCCCACATTGACGTTGCACTCCCTTGCGCCACTCAAAACGAGATTAGTGAAGACCATGCAAATACACTTGTTAAAAATGGCGTTGTCTGCGTAGCAGAAGGTGCAAATATGCCATCGTTCCTTGGAGCAATTAAGGTTTTCCAAGAAAATAATGTACTCTTTGGCCCTGCAAAAGCAGCAAATGCAGGAGGTGTAGCTGTTTCAGGCCTTGAAATGAGTCAGAATAGTATGAGACTCTCCTGGACAAGAGAAGAAGTTGATGCAAAACTCCGCGAGATTATGAAGAGCATACACAAAGCCTCTCTTGAAGCAGCTGAAGCATACGGAAGAAAGGGCGACTACCTGACTGGTGCAAACATTGCAGGTTTTATTAAAGTTGCAAAAGCAATGCTTGCCTATGGTATTGTATAGATAAGACTGAAATTGTTTTAAAAGGCTTCTCGCAAAGAGAAGCCTTTTTGCTTATAAATTTGTATATTTCATTTTTGAATTACAAAAACACTTATCAATGCCAAATCCGTTGGTAAATCCTAATCTATTTCTAACATGTAAACATCGCGGATCAGAAAAAAATTTAAATGTCTAATTTCATCTCAACAGTCTTTTTAGATACTGCCCTGTGTATGATGCTGAATTCCTTGCAACCTCTTCTGGAGTGCCTATTGCAACGACATATCCGCCTTTCTCTCCGCCTTCGGGCCCAAGGTCTATAATGTAGTCCGCCGACTTCACAACATCAAAATTATGTTCGATAACGACAACTGTACTTCCTCTCTCAACAAGTCTATTAAGCACATCTATCAATTTATGAACATCTGCAAAGTGAAGCCCTGTTGTTGGTTCATCAAGAAAATATATAGTTCTGCCTGTTCCTCTTTTTTGAAGTTCTGAAGCAAGTTTTACCCTTTGCGCCTCTCCGCCTGACAGTGTTAATGCAGACTGGCCAAGTTTGATATAACCAAGCCCAACATCGTTAAGTAACGAAAGTTTCCTTTTAAGTTCTGGAATATTTTCAAAGAATTCTAGAGCCTCACTAACTGTCATATCAAGCACACCTGCAATACTCTTTCCCTTATACTTTATTTCGAGCGTTTCCCTGTTGTACCTTTTTCCACGACAGACTTCGCAAGGCACATAAACATCTGGCAAAAACTGCATTTCAACCTTTATAAATCCATTTCCTTCACATGCCTCGCACCTTCCGCCATGTACATTAAAGCTAAATCTTCCTGCTTTGTACCCTCTCGCACGGGATTCAGGCAAAGATGTAAATATCTCTCTTATAGGAGTAAAAACCCCGGTATATGTTGCAGGGTTTGAGCGAGGAGTCCTGCCAATCGGGGATTGATCAACTATAACAACTTTATCTACAAAATTCACACCTTCAATTTTTTCATACTTCCCGGGTTCTTCTTTTGATTTATATATCTCCTTCTTAAGCGCTTTCCAGAGCACGTCTTGTATTAAGCTGCTTTTACCTGAACCTGAAACTCCAGTAATGCATATAAAAGTATGGAGGGGAAATTTTACATCAATATGTTTCAGGTTATGTTCGTTCACTCCGTAAAGGGTAATATGCTCGCTATTCCCTTTCCTTCTGTTCTTTGGCACAGGAATTACAAGATCACCTTTCAAATACCTGCCAGTAAGTGACTTTGGTTCGTTCAGTATATCGTCAAGAGTCCCTGTTACAACCACATACCCTCCATTAACACCTGCTCCAGGCCCAACATCGACAATAAAATCGGCGTTCCTTATAGTTTCTTCGTCGTGTTCAACTATGAGTACTGTATTTCCAAGGTCCCTCAATTCTTTCAGAGTATTGAGAAGTTTTTTGTTGTCCTTTGAATGCAGACCTATAGATGGCTCGTCGAGTACATAGAGTACACCAACAAGTTTTGAACCAACCTGTGTTGCAAGACGAATCCTTTGTGCCTCGCCACCTGCGAGAGTTTCAGAAGGTCTATCAAGCGAAAGATATCCAAGTCCTACATCGAGGAGGAATTTCAGTCTGTTTGTTATCTCCTTTAAAATCTGCTGAGAGATGAGCTTTTCCTTTTCTGTTAATTTACCTGGAAGCACTTTGAAAAATTCGTATGTTCTTTCAATGGACAATGCAGTCAGGTCTGCAATATCTATATCCCGAATTGTAACTGCAAGAGTTTCAGGCTTCAGCCTCTTTCCATGGCAAACAGGGCACTCAACTCTACGCATAAACTTTTCATACTCTTCCCTCATCATCTCAGAGGTAGTCTCGGAATATCTCCTTATAAGAAGTGGAATAACACCTTCAAAATGCACTTTGAAATCATAGGTCCTGCCATCTTTATTTGTAAAATGAACAGGTACTCTTCCTTCCGTACCGTACATTATAATGTTAAGTTCACCCTCTGTGAATTCCTTCATCGGTTCAAAAGTATCAATATGATATGCCTTTGCCATATCAAGTATTATCTGCTGTGAAAAAGTGTCCATCCCTCTAAAACCGGGAATTTTAATCGCACCTTCAGCAAGGGAAAGATTCCAGTCTCTTACAATGAGATCTGGGTCTGGTTCGATTTTAAAGCCAAGTCCAGTGCACTCAGGGCATGCCCCAAAAGGACTGTTAAAAGAAAAGAGCCTCGGCTCTATCTCCTCCATGCTAAAACCACAGACAGGACAGGCAAGTTTCTCAGAGAAGAGAGTCTCTTTGTTATCGTCCATGACAAAAACCTTCACAACACCCTCGCCTTCGGTTAAAGCAAGCTCAACAGAATCTTCTATACGTGATTTCTCATCCTCCTCAACTTTTACTCTATCAACAACAAGGTCTATATCATGCTTTTTATTCTTATCAATCTCAATATTTTCATCAAGAGAATACATTACGCGGTCAATTTTTACCCTTGCATAACCTTTCTTTATATACTTTTCAAGCAAGGCTTTGTATTCTCCTTTCCTACCCCGAACTACTGGCGCAAGAATTTCTATTTTTTTATTAATTAATTTACCCATAATCTGTGAGACGATTTCATCCGGGCTTTGTTTTTTGATGGGGGTGCCATCATTAGGGCAATGGGGAATACCAATGCGAGCATACAAAAGCCTGAGATAATCATAAATCTCTGTCATTGTGCCTACTGTTGAACGAGGGTTTTTACTTGCGCCCTTCTGGTCTATTGCGATAGCAGGGGAAAGCCCTTCAATGAAATCCACATCTGGCTTTTCCATTACCCCTATAAATTGTCTCGCATAGGCAGAAAGAGACTCAACATATCTCCTTTGCCCTTCTGCATATATGGTATCAAATGCAAGAGAGGATTTACCTGAGCCTGAAACTCCTGTTATAACTACAAGTTTATTCCTCGGAATATGGAGAGTTATATCCTTTAAGTTATGAACTCTTGCCCCTTTTATGTAAATTTCTTCTTTCATATTCGCCCCATTAAATTTTTCAAAATCTTTAACAATTCCAAAATTCCCATAGAAAATATTATAACACAAAAAAGCCTCTACAGGCAAACCGAATATTTACCAAGACCTCCCAATACAATATTCTTATAAGATAAAAGAGCTTATGCAATAAAAGTAGAAGATGAGGGACATCTCTACGGAAATTCCTTAAAATAAAAAGTTGTCAGTAATTACTCTTTAATTGCGAAAGTACAGGGAGGTTTTCTCCTCATACAAAAGAAAAGCATGCCTTTCGCTTTTCAATTTCATATAGAATTTTCTAAAACAATTCAAACATTTGACTTTAATGCATTTTCTTTTATAATGTATAAAAATTTATATATCAGGTGAAAAAATGGAAAGATATAAAAAATGCTCAATCGTTTCTTTGCTTTTGAAAGTAGCTGAAGAAAAAAATCCTTTCAAGATTTCCTTCTTCAGTTCCAGAAAATTAATTGCATTTTATATTTTATACCTTCTGAATAAAAAAGATTTTTATGGACAGGAGTTGATGCTTAAAATTCAGGAAGATTCAAAGGGAATGTGGATTGCAAACCCCGGCTTCGTTTATCCAGTATTAAAAAGACTGAGAAGGGAAGGTTTGATAGAAGGAGCCTGGTCAAAAGATTCACCACATCCCAGGCTCATATATTCAATGACAGAAAAAGGAAAAAGTGAGTATAAAGAAGTTTACAGTGTATTAAAAGGCAAGTACGACGAATTTTTAGAAAAACTTGAGATGCTCAAAAAGGAGGTTTTTAGTAATGAGCGAAATAGCAAATGAAGCAATTTTAGGTATTAATTATTATCGCGGGACTTGCTAAAAGAATGTTTAAGTTTTTATTAAAGCAGTACAAAATATTTATGGATGATTTCGACTCTAAAAATATTAAAAACTTAATGCAGTTGCGAAAATTAAAAGGCATGAGAATATTAAAAATAGTTAGTGATGCAAGAAAAAGTGGAGAAACTAAAATAATAAATTTTGCACTAATAGAATCTCTCATAGAAAACTTGTTCATGAAACGCTCATATGAATATTCAAGCCTGAATTGCATTTGAGAAATTTAACACGGAGGTAAAATTATGCGGAGTTTAATTAAAATTTACAGAAATTTGAAGCCGTTTACTTTGCTCATTTTGGGAGCATTTGCACTTGCATATTTGCAAGCTAGCGCAAATCTCGAACTCCCAACTTTAATGGCAAATATTGTTAACAACGGTATTATGGCGAGTAATATTTCTTACATTTGGAAGGAAGGTCTTTACATGATTCTGATAGCAGGCGGTGGTATAGTTTGTGCTATCTTTGCAAGCCTTCTGGCGTCGCGCACGGCTATGGGATTGGGAAGAGATATTAGAAGCAAGTTTTTTTCACATGTAGAGAATTTTTCTTTGCATGAATTCAACAAGTTTGGCGCTTCCACTCTCCTTACAAGGACTACAAACGATGTCGTGCAGATTCAACTGACTACTTTTCTTATGATCGCAATGCTTGCAAATGCTATTTTTACAAGCATCGAGGCAACAATACTTGCATACAATTCTAGTCCCCAACTTACAAAGATACTTTATGTTGCTCTTCCGATAATTTTTGCATTTATTGCAATTATTATAAGGCCAATAACTTCTCTTTTCAGCCTTGTGCAGAAGCAAATCGATAAAATCAACAAGGTAATGAGAGAAAATGTCATGGGTGTACGTGTAATTAGAGCCTTCAATAGAATCGACCACGAGAAAAAGCAATTTGCCGTGGCAAATGCTGATGTTACAAATACATATATTAAAGTTAACCGAATTATTGCTGTGCTTATGCCCTTAATGATGATAGTTTTGAATATTGTTAACGTTGCAATCCTTTGGTTTGGTAGCAAAGGCATTGAGGCAGGAAACACAAATCTTGGTTCTATGATTGCCTTTATGCAATATTCAATGATGATCCTCTTTTCACTTATAATGCTTACAATGCTTTTTATAATGGTTCCACGAGGCGCAGCAGCAAGCGATAGGGTAATGGAAGTTCTCGAAACTCAACCTGAAATCAAAGACAAGGTAAGTGTTGTACAAACGCCATTGGAAAAGGGCCATATTGAGTTCTGCTGCGTCACTTTCAGTTATAGCGGTGCAGAGGAACCGGTGCTTAAAGATGTCACCTTTGAAGCAAAACCAGGAGAGACAACTGCCGTAATCGGTAGCACTGGCTGTGGAAAGTCGACTTTGATACAACTCATTCCACGTTTCTATGATGTTGCAGATGGAAAAGTCACTGTTGATGGCATTGACGTGCGAGATTATACTCAAAGTGAGTTGAGAAAGAGAATTGGGTTTGTTCCGCAGAAGGCTATTCTATTTACTGGCACGATAGCAGACAACATTCGTTATGGTAAGGATGATGCAACAGATGACGAGGTAGTTCATGCAGCTAAGGTGGCTCAGGCTGCAGAGTTCATTGAGACAATGCCAGATGAGTATAATACGATGCTTTCGGAGGGTGGGCTTAACCTTTCTGGCGGACAAAAACAGAGGCTTGCCATGGCCCGTGCAATTGTAAGGAAACCAGAAATTTACATTTTTGATGATAGTTTTTCTGCTCTTGATTTTAAAACAGAAGCCAAGCTCAGAGCAGCTCTAAAGAAAGAGACATATAACTCTACTGTTATTATAGTTGGTCAAAGGGTTGCGAGCATTATGAATGCTGACCGCATTGTTGTGCTTGAACAAGGGCATATTGCAGGCGTTGGAACTCACAAGGAGCTTATGGAAACCTGCGAGGTTTACCGAGAGATTGTTTACTCGCAGCTTTCTAAGGAGGAATTAGCATGAGTGATAATAAAAACATTCAAAAAAGACCAATTATGCCCGGAGGCCAGATGTTCAGAGGAGGCGGTCAAAGTGGATTGCGTGGTACCGTTGAAAAGCCAAAGGATTTCTGGGGAACGTTAAAACGACTTGTAAGATATCTCAAGCCTCAAAGCCTAAAGCTAATTATTGTAATAATACTTGCTATAGGTAGCACTGCTTTTGCTGTGTATGCGCCAAAGATTAG
>Ga0315289_10003748_pt1 | contig 22916 bp, 13 predicted proteins | sample YL17G11_40_MG_FD_203452 | JGI IMG/M metagenome (GOLD analysis project Ga0315289, IMG submission 203452) | Sediment microbial communities from Yellowstone Lake, YNP, Wyoming, USA - YL17G11_40 | ecosystem: Environmental > Aquatic > Freshwater > Lake > Sediment | place: USA: Wyoming | collected... | reverse complement strand
ACCCACCAAGGCCGCCATGACGGTCGCTACGTTGGGGCGGGTCAGAACCGTGACAGCGCCGGGCGGGCCAAGCGGCCGGCAGAGAGCGGGGTCGGTCTGGCCCGTGAAGATCACCACCGTTGGTCTACCCAGCGCCGCGGCCAAGTGCCCCACGCCTGAGTCATTGGTTAGCACGCCTTGAGCCTCCGCTAGCAGGGCGGCAACCTGCCCGATCGGCCTGCCCGCTAGCACGCGGCCGGCGGACCCGGCAGCTTGGGCCACGCCGTGGCACATCGCGTGCTCGTCCGCCGAGCCGACCGCGACCACCTGGAGGCCTTTTCTGGCCAACCCTGCGGCAACCTGGGCGAACTGCTCCACCGGCCACTGTTTGGCGGGCCAACCCGCGCCTGGCGCTACGACCACATACGGACGGTGCAGATCCAGCTCGGTCAGCAGCGCGGCGGCCGGCATGGTCGGCGAGAGCGGGCGCAGCACCGGCGGGTACGCCCAGCCCCCGCCCAGCAGCGGCTGGACCACCCGGAACGGCTGCTCGCTCAGATGCGCGCCGGCCCGCCGGGCGCCGGTGACACGATACGAGTACAACCAACCCAGCTCGCCTCCCTGAAACCCCACCGCCACGCGCGGGCGCATCTGGAAGGAAAAGAACGCGGAGTAGCGATTGCCCGTCAGGTCGATCGCCAGGTCCAGGTCCAGACCGCGTAGGCGGCGCGCGGAGCGGAGAATTGCCAACCAGCTCGCCCGCTCCCGCCGCCGGTCCGAAATGACGGCAGGCGCCAGGATCACCCGCCGCGGCTCAATCAGCCCGTTCCACAGGTCGGCGCTGAAGGGCTTGGTGATCGCATGGAGTTCGACGCTTGGGAACCTCTCTCGCAGGGCCGGGACGACTTGCGTGGCCCAGAACGTGTCTCCGATCCAGTGGCAGGCCAACAGGGCTACCCGGCGGGGCTCAAGGTCTGCCAGGTTGGGCGGGTCGAAGTATCCCGGCCGGGCCAAAAGCCCGGCAGCGGGGCGGGCCAGGCGGCCCAGCGCAGCAAGGATCCGCGAAAGGGCATTCATGGCAGGGACGCACCGTGGCAGAGGATACGCCTGGGCCGGCAAGCTGTCCAGCCGGGAGGCCCTAGGGCTGTGGGCAGCGGATGAAGGCCTCGATGGCCTCGTATTGCGGCAGGCCCAATTGATCGTAGAGCTTGGCGGTGGCGCGGTTGCGATCCTCGGCCCGCTGCCAGAACTCCCGCTGGTCGTATGGCCCGGGGAACATCGCACGATCCTTCTGGCTTTCGTGGCGGAAGATCGCGTGGCGCTTGTGGTGCATTTCGTCGGGGCTGACCGGCACGGCCATGTCGATCTCGTGAGGCCCCCACTCCTGCCAGGCCCCGCGGTAAAGCCATATTTCCGGCCGCTCGCCGCCGCGAGCCAGGTAGCGCCGCAGGGCCTCCATGACGGCCTGGAGACACATGCGGTGGGTGCCGTGCGGGTCGGACTGGTCTCCGGCGGCAAAGATCACCTCCGGGCGGATCCGCTCCAGCAGCTCCAGCACGATGCTAATGTCTTCCTCGCCCAGGGGCAGCTTGGCCACCCGGCCGGTCTGGTAGAAAGGCATGTCCAGGAAGTGGCAGCGGTCGCGCGGCACGCCGCAGAAGGCGGCGGCGACCAGGGCCTCGGTGCGGCGGATGAGCGTCTTGATGGCCTGCACCTCGGATGAGTCAACGCTGGCGGGGGGCTTGGCGCGGAGGAACTGTTCGACGTGCTGCTCGATGCGGGCGCTTTCGGCTGGCGCGAGGGCAAAGATCGAGTTGAAGGCGGTAGCGAACTCGGCAAACCGCAACGCGGTGTAGTCCCACACGGCAATGTTGCCGCTGGTCTGATAGGCCACGTGCACCTGATGCTGCTGCTGGCAGAGCCGCTGGAGCGTGGCGCCCATGGAGATCACGTCGTCGTCGGGATGGGGGCTGAACACGAGCACCCGCCGCCCCGGCTGCTTGCCCGCGGGCCAGCCGGTGATGGTCCCCATCATCGCGCGGAACGCCTCGAGGTTCAGATCGTACGCCCGGCCGCCCGCCGCCAGCAACTCGTGCAGGCCGTTCTCGTTGTAGTCCTCGTCCGTCAGAGACAGGATCGCCTTGCCCAGCTTCCGCGCCAGCCACAGCACCGCCCGACGGCGCAGGGGCGCCTCCCACGTGCAGGAACCGATCAGCCAGGGGGTGGCGCAACGGGTAAGCTCCGACGCGGCCGCGGCGTCGAGGTAGACGGCGGCATCCGGGTGCTCCTGGAGGAAGCTGGCAGCCACCTGGGGGTGGGGCGGTTCCTCGACCGCCCGCCGGACGATGGCCGCCTTGTGCTCCCCGAAGGCCAGCAGGCAGATCGAGCGGGCCTGGAGGATGGCGCCCACGCCCATGGAGATCGCGTGGTGGGGGACGTTCTCCTCGCCGAAGAAGTCTCCGGCCGCGTCCAGGCGCGTGATGCGGTCCAGCCGGACCAGGCGCGTGCGGCTGTTGCGGGGGGATCCCGGCTCGTTGAACCCGATGTGGCCGGTGCGTCCGATTCCAAGCAGTTGCAGGTCGATAAGCCCGGCCTGCTCGATGGCCCGCTCGTAGGATCGGCAAACCTCCTCTACCTGCTCGCGGGGCGCCGAACCGTCGGGAATGTGGATGTTCCGCGCGGGGATGTTCACGTGGGCAAAGAAGTTCTCGTGCATCCAGCGGTGGTAGCTCTGGAGCACATCGGCGGTCATCGGCCAGTACTCATCCAGGTTGAACGTCACCACGTTGGACAGGTCCAGGCCTTCCTGGCGGTGCATGCGGATCAGCTCGCGATAGACCCCGATGGGCGTGTGGCCGGTCGCCAGCCCCAACACGGCCGGGCGGTGCTGGCGGTTGCGAGCGCGGATCATTTCGGCGATCCGCGATGCGACCACGGCGCAGGCTTGTTGGGAGTCTTCGAAGACCTTCACCGGCACGCGCTCGGTCTGCATGGCCACCTCTGCCAGAAAAGTGAATGCTTATGGGAGATACTACCGCCGGGACAGCCGGCAAGGCAATGAGCCGCGTGGCGCTGGCCCCACCCGCCATTGAATGGGCGACCGGGGGCGCCGCAGGCGGCTCAGCGCCGCAGGAAGCGGTCGATGCCCGCCGCCGCCAGCCGTCCGGCACTGATGGCTCGCACCACCAGCGAGGCCCCGCTGACGGCGTCGCCGGCGGCAAAGATGCCCGGCTCGGACGTCATGCCGTCGTCATCGACGGCGATGTTCCCGCGGGAGTCCAGCTTTAGGCCCAATTGCTCCACTAGGCCGCCGTGGGTGACGTGCAGAAAACCCATCGCCAGCAGCACCAGGTCCACGCCCAGCGCAAACTCGGCGCCGGGGATCTCCTTGGGCGAGCCGCCCGACCAATCCACCTCCACCGCGTGCAGTTGCGAGACGCGCACGCCGATGCCGCCAAAACGCTGGGTCATGACGCCCCAGCGGCGGCGGCAACCCTCCTCGTGCGAGCTGGTGGTGCGCATGATGCTGGGCCAGTTGGGCCAGGGCGTGGCCGGGTTGGCACCCTCCGGCGGCTGGGGAAGGATCTCCCATTGGTGGATCTCCCGGGCCCCCTGGCGCCGGGCAGTGCCCACGCAGTCGCTGCCCGTGTCGCCCCCTCCGATCACCGCCACCACCTTATCGCGAGCGCTGATCAACTCCTCCCACGGCAGGGCTTTCCCCGCCAGCAGGCGGTTGGCCTGGGTAAGGTACTCCATCGCAAAGTGGATGTTCTCATACCCTCGGCCGGGGACGTTCAGGTCGCGCGGCTCGCCAGCGCCCATCGTCAGGCAGACCGCGTCAAACGTCCGGCGCAGATATCGGGCGGAGATGTCCTCCCCCACGGCCACGCCCATCTGAAACTCCACGCCCTCGGCTAAGAGCTGCCCCAGCCGGCGGTCGATGATATGCTTGGGGAGCTTGAAGTCCGGTATGCCGTAACGAAGGACGCCGCCGGGGCGGGCGTCCTTGTCAAACACTACCACGTCATGCCCGGACCGCGCGAGCTGTTGGGCGGCGGCCAGGCCGGCTGGGCCTGAACCGATCACGGCCACGCGATTGCCGGTCTTGCGCCGTGGGGGGACCGGCCCGATCCAGCCTTCCTCGAAGCCCCGTTCGGCGATTTGTAGCTCGATGTGCTTGATGAGCACCGGCTGGTCGTTGATGCTCAGCGTGCAGGCGGCCTCGCAGGGAGCCGGACAGACGCGGCCGGTGATCTCGGGGAAGTTGTTGGTGGAGTGCAGATTCTCGCAGGCCTCGCGCCACCGTCCGCGATAGACCAGGTCGTTGAACTCCGGGACGCGGTTGGCCAGCGGGCAGCCGATGCCGTGGCAAAAGGGCACCCCGCAGTCCATGCAGCGCGACGCCTGTCGGACCAGGCGCTCAGCCGAGAGCGGCACTTCGACTTCGTCGAAGTCTCGCACCCGCTGGCTGACCGGCCGGTGGTCAACTTCCTCGCGCGGGGTCTCCAGGAAACCCGTTGTCTTAGCCACGGAACACCTCCTCCGTAGCCGGCGTGAACTCCGTGCCGCGCTGCTCGCGCTCGCGCAGGCGCTGGAGCGCCCGGCGGTAGTCCAAGGGCATGACCTTCACGAACTTGCCCACCATCTCGCGCCAATTGTCCAGAATGCGTTTGGCCTGCCGCGAGCCCGTGTAGAGGTGATGGCGGCTGACCAGATCGTGCAGCAACTGCTGGTCGTCGGCCTGGTGGAGGCTCTCCAGGTCCACCGTGTCCAGGTTGCACAGCGTGTCGAAGAGCTGGTGTTCGTCAAGCACGTAGGCGATGCCGCCGCTCATGCCGGCCGCGAAGTTCCGCCCCGTCACGCCCAGCACCACCACTACTCCGCCGGTCATGTACTCGCAGGCATGGTCGCCCACGCCCTCGACGACGGCCGTCGCGCCGCTGTTGCGGACCGCGAACCGTTCGCCCGCCAGACCGTTGATGAACGCCTCGCCGCGGGTGGCCCCGTACAGCAGCGTGTTGCCGACGATGATGTTCTCGTGCGGCTCGTAGGGGGCCTGCGGCGGGGTCTGGACGATGATCCTCCCGCCGGAGAGGCCCTTGCCCAGGTAGTCGTTGGCGTCGCCGATCAGCCGCAGCGTCACGCCGGGGGACAGGAACGCCCCGAAGCTCTGGCCCGCCGAGCCGCGCAGCGTCAGCTCGATCATCCCATCCGGCAGGCCCTCCGGGCCGTGAGCCACCACGATGCGGTTGGACAGGATCGTCCCCACGGCCCGGTGCACGTTGCGGATAGGCATCTCCAGGCAAACCTTGCGGCTTTTTTCCATCGCCGCCGCCACCTTCGGCAGGATGGTCCAGTCCAGGTGGTCGCCTAGGGTGGCCGTCTGCGGACGGATGCATCGGATCGCCTTGCCGCCAGTGGCGTCAGGCGGCTGGAACACAGCCGAGAAATCCAGCCCACGGGCCTTCCAGTGTTCCAGGGCCTGGCGCACGGCCAGGCGGTCCACGCGGCCGACCATCTCGTCGAACCGCCGGAAGCCCAGTTGAGCCATCAGCTCGCGAACCTCCTGGGCCACGAAGCGCAGGTAGTTCATCAGGTGCTCGGGCCTTCCGGCGAAGCGCTTGCGGAGCTGAGGTTCCTGGGTGGCGATGCCCACCGGGCAGGTGCCGTGGTGGCACTTGCGCATCAGGATGCAGCCGAGGCTCACCAGGGCGCTGGTTCCGAAGCCGAAACGTTCCGCGCCCAGCAGCGCCGCGATCACGACGTCCCGGCCGGTCTTCATCTGCCCGTCCGCCTGGACCAGGATGCGGTCCCGCAGGCCGTTGAGCACGAGCGTCTGCTGCGTCTCGGCCAGGCCCAGCTCCCACGGGATGCCCGCGTGCTTGATGGACGACAGGGGGCTGGCACCCGTGCCGCCGTCATGGCCGGAGATCAGCACCTCGTCGGCGTTGGCCTTGGCCACGCCGGCTGCCACCGTCCCCACGCCTACCTCCGCCACCAGTTTGACCGACACCTTGGCGGCGGGGTTCGCGCATCTGAGGTCGTAGATCAGTTGCGCCAGGTCCTCGATGGAGTAGATGTCGTGGTGCGGCGGCGGCGAGATCAGCGACACCCCGGCGGTGGCGTGGCGAAGTTTGGCGATCTCGTCGGTGACCTTGTGCCCGGGGAGCTGCCCGCCCTCGCCGGGTTTGGCGCCCTGGGCCATCTTGATCTGGAGCATCTTCGCGTGCGCCAGGTAGTTGATGGTCACCCCGAACCGCGCGCTGGCGACCTGCTTGATGCCGCAGTTGAGCGAGTCGCCGCTAGGGAGGCTCACATAGCGGTCGGGGTCTTCCCCGCCCTCGCCCGTGTTGCTCATGGCGCCCAGGCGGTTCATCGCCAGAGCTATCGTCTCGTGGGCCTCCTTGGAGATCGACCCGTGTGACATGGCGCCGGTGTAGAAGCGTTTGACGATGTCCTCGACGCTCTCGACCTCCTCCAGCCCCACCGGCCGGCCGGGGGTAAACTCAAAAAGCCCGCGGAGCGTTGAGAGCTTGTGGGACTGGTCGTCGACCGACCGGCTGAAGCGGTCGTAGGTCGAACGGTCGTCGGTTCGCACGGCGTGCTGGAGGGCGGCGATGGACTGGGGGTTCCACAAGTGGTTCTCGCCGTCGCGGCGGAACTGGTACTCCCCGCCGAACTCCACGTCCATCGCGCCCGACGCCGGCTCGGCGTACGCCCGGCCGTGACGGCGCAGCGACTCGGTGGCGATCACGTCCAGTCCGACGCCCTCGATCCGGCTGGGCGTGCCGGTGAAATAGCGATGCACCAGCTCGTGATTCAGCCCGATGGCCTCGAACAACTGCGCGGCGTGATAGCTCCGCAGCGTCGAGATGCCCATCTTGGACATGGTCTTGAGAATGCCTTTCTTGACAGCCACGACGTAGTTGTCCACCAGCTTGTCAGGCTCGATGCTGGGTGGAATGTCCCTACGCCGGTGCAGTTCATCGATGGCCTCCAGGGCCAGGTAGGGGTTGATGGCGTTGGCGCCGTAGCCCACCAGCAGGCAGAAGTGCATCACCTCGCGCGGCTCGCCCGACTCGACCACCAGGGCGGCCTCTCCGCGCAGGCGGCGGTTCAGCAGCCCGTGGTGCACCGCCGAGACGGCTAGCAGGCTGGGAATGGGCGCTCGGCGCTGGTCGGCCTGGCGGTCGGAGAGGATCAGCAGCGAGGCGCCCTGGCGGATCGCCTGCTCGGCGGCATCGATCAACTGTTCCAGGCCGCGATGAAGAGCCTCTCCGGGGGCTTGCTCGTCGGCCTCGAACAGGGCATCCAGTCGAACCACCTTGAAGTCCTCGCGGCGCGCCTCGCCTAGCCGCTGCAGGTCGTCGTTGGTGAGGATCGGATGGGCCAACTTGAGCTGCCGGCAGTGCTCGGGGGTTTCCTCCAGCAGGTTGCGCTGTTTCCCGGTGAAGCTCATGAGGCTCATGACCAGCCCCTCTCGCAGCGGGTCGATCGGCGGGTTGGTCACCTGCGCGAATCGCTGTTTGAAGTAGTCAAACAGCAGCCTGGGCCGGTCGCTCAGCACCGCCAGCGGCGTGTCCGTGCCCATGGAGCCCACTGGTTCCTGGCCGTTGGCGGCCATGGGGGTCAGGATCACCTGAAGGTCTTCGCGGGTATAGCCGAACAGCCGAAGGCGCCGCGCAAGGGTCTGCTCGTCGCACGGAACGGTCTTGGGCGGCCCGAACAGCCCCCGTAGCTCGATGCGGTTCTCCTCCAACCAGCGGCGGTAGGGCTTCTGGCGGGCGATCTTGCCCTTGATCTCGTTGTCGACGATCAGCCGGCCCTCGACCGTGTCCACCAGGAACATCTTGCCCGGCTGAAGACGCCCCCGGACGCGGACCTGCTGAGGCGGAAAGTCGATGACTCCCACCTCGCTCGCCAGCACCAGCAGGTTGTCGGTGGTCAGCACATAGCGGCAAGGCCGCAGGCCGTTGCGGTCCAGCGTGCCCCCGACCAGCCGGCCATCGGTGAAGACCATCGCCGCCGGGCCGTCCCACGGCTCCATGATCGCGGCGTGGTACTCGTAGAAGGCCCGCTTGTCGGTCGAGATGTGATAGCTGGGCCCAAAGGCCTCCGGGATCATCATCATCACCGCATGGGGCAGCGACCGGCCCGCCCGCACCAACAGCTCCAGCACGTTGTCGAAGCAGGCGCTGTCGCTACCGCCAGGCGACAGCACCGGCAGCAGGTCCTCCATCGCCTCTTGTCCGAACACCGGACTGGACATCAGCATCTCGCGGGCCCGCATGCGGTTGATGTTGCCCGAGAGCGTGTTGATCTCCCCGTTGTGGGCCACCAGGCGGAACGGCTGGGCCAGCCGCCAGTTCGGGAACGTGTTGGTCGAGTAACGCTGATGAACCACCGCCAAGGCCGTCGCCATCCGCCGGTCGGAGAGGTCGGGGTAATAGTCGAACAACTGGGGGGCCAGGAACATGCCCTTGTACGCCACGGTCCGGCACGACAGCGAGCAGACGTAGTAGTCCTCCCCGACCGGGCCGACGTGCCGGCGGACCAGGCGCTCGCAGCGCTTGCGGGCCAAGTACAACCGGCCCTCCAGCGTCTCGTCGGTGAATTGCCGGCCGTCGACGAAGACCTGCTTGATCGACGGTTCAGCCGCCCGGGCCAGGTCGCCCAAACACTCCGGGCGGACCGGCACGTCGCGCCAGCCCAGCACGCCCAGGCCGTAATGTTCCAGGGCCTCCTCCAGCAGGCGGTCGCAACGCCCCCGCACGGCCGGGTCTTTGGGCCCAAAGACCATCCCCAATCCGTAGGACAGGGGGTCTGTCAACTCGAAGCCCAACTCTTGGGCCGTAGCGGATAGGAACTCATGGGGCAGTTGAAAGAGGATGCCGGCCCCATCGCCGGTGGCCTCGTCGGCCCCGGCTGCCCCGCGGTGCATGAGGTTCAGCAACACCGCCTTGCCCATCTGGAGGATGTCGTGGCTGGGCTGGCCCAGGATATTAGCCACGGCGCCAACGCCGCAGGCGTCGTGCTCGAATTGGGCGTTATACAGGCCCTGGTCCGGTGAGGACACGTAAGTGTTCATCTCGTCTTAGGCTGCTCCGGCCGATGCCCTTGCCAACGGCTGCGTCGGCCTAACGTGCACTATCTTATCCCCGGCATCGGCGGGTCCGAGCTAGAAATGACGCTTATAATTGTTATACGAATCATGATCTATGCTAATAGTATTGTCCGCCGGTCGCAGGCTAAGGTCGCCTGGGCTTGCACATCCAGCTGTGGTATCATCCTGGACGGCGCCGCTGGTCTGACTGGGCGGCCCGGGAGATCGTGATGGCACAGGTCGATGCACAACTGGGGACGGGGCTGGCAGGCCTGGACCGCCTCCTGCGGGGCCTGATCCCAGGGGACAACATCGTCTGGCAGGTGGACACCGTGGACCAGTACGCCCCGTTCGTGGGGCCTTACGCGCGATTGGCCCGGCAGCGAGGCTACCGGTTGATCTACTTCCGCTTCGCCCGCCACGAGCCTCTGCTTGGCCAGGCCGACGGGGCTGAGATTCACACCCTCCGCCCCGAGGCGGGCTTTGAGCAGTTCATCAGCGATATCCACCAGGTCATCCAGCGCACCGGACGGGGCGGGTACTACGTCTTCGACTGCCTCAGCGACCTGGCCGCGGACTGGTACAGCGACCAGATGCTGGGCAACTTCTTCATGCTCACCTGCCCGTACCTCTACGACATGGAGGCCATCGCGTACTTCACGCTGCTGCGGGGGCACCATTCCGTCCACGCCACCGACGCCATCTCCGGCACCACGCAGATCTTCCTGGACGTCTACCGCCACCGCGGCCAGGTATACCTGCACCCATTGAAGGTCCAGCAGCGTTACAGCCCCACGATGTACATGCTGCACGTCCAGCAGGATGAGGACTTCCGGGCCGTCACCCAAAGCGCGATCATCAGCGAGATCATGACCTCCACCACGACGGTCCCGCTGGGTTCCGGCAATTACGCGCTGGGCATCTGGCACCGCGCGTTCCTGCGGGCCCAGGAGGTGCTGGAGAACGTCCGCGAGGGGCATGCATCGGCCCAGCAGGCGCGGGAGCAGTTCCATCGGTTGCTGCGGATGGCCGTATCGCGCGACGAGCGGGTGCTGGGGCTGTTGGAGAGATACCTGGATTTGGAGCAGGTAATCGCGATCGGCCGGCGGATGATCGGCACGGGCCTGATCGGGGGCAAGAGCGTGGGGATGCTGCTGGCGCGGGCGATCCTGGAGCAGTCGGATCCGGCCTGGTCGGCGCTCCTGGAGCCGCACGACTCGTTCTACATCGGGTCGGACGTGTTCTACACGTACCTGGTGCGCAATGGCATTTGGTGGATCCGCCAGCAGCAGCGCGACCCGGCCAATTTCCTTCAGGGCGCCGAGCGGGCCCGCCAGCGCATGCTGACCGGCGCCTTCCCGGATTTTCTCACCCGCCAGTTCGAGGCGCTGCTGGAGTACTTCGGGCAGTCGCCCATCATCGTCCGCTCCAGTTCGCTGCTGGAGGACAACTTCGGCAACAGCTTCGCCGGCAAGTACGAGAGCGTCTTCTGCGCCAACCAAGGCCCCTACCAAAAGCGGCTGGAGGACTTCCTCTCGGCCGTGCGGACCATCTACGCCTCCACCATGAGCGAGAAAGCCCTCACCTACCGCCACCAGCGCGGCCTCCTCGACCGCGACGAGCAGATGGCGCTGCTGGTCCAGCGGGTCAGCGGGGCGGTGTACGGCAAGCTGCACTTCCCGCAGATCGCCGGGGTGGGCTTTTCGTTCAACCCGTACGTGTGGAACGCCGAGATCGACCCGTCGGCCGGGATGCTGCGCCTGGTGTTCGGGCTGGGGACCCGCGCGGTGGACCGCGCCGACGACGACTACACGCGGGTGGTGGCGCTGAACGCCCCGCAGCGCCGGGTGGAGTCGAGCCTGGACCAGGTCCGCCAGTACTCCCAGCGGCGAGTGGACGTGCTGGACCTGGAGGCCAACCAGTTGCTGTCCAAGAGCTTCACCGAGGTAGCCGGCCAGGACGCGGACCTGCCGCTGGAGGTGTTCGCCTCGCGCGACCCGGAGCTGGCCCATCGCGCGTCCGAGCGCGGCGCCGGCGGCGCGTGCCCCTGGGTGCTGACCTTCGAGAACCTCTTTGCCCAGACGCCATTCGTCGAGGACATGCGCCGGATGCTTTCGACGCTTCAGAAAGCCTACGACTACCCCGTAGACACGGAGTTCACCGCCAACTTCTTCGGGCCTGGCGCCACAGATTACCGCATCAATCTGGTCCAGTGCCGCCCGCTACAGGTCAAGGGCGGCGGCGCGACCAGCCAGCCGCCCGCTCACCTGCCGCGTGAGCGCCTGATTCTGGAGGCCCACGGCGCGGTGATCGGGCAGAGCCGCGTGATCAGCATCGACCGCCTGGTGTGCGTGGTGCCGTCCGTTTACGGGCAACTGCCGATCGGCCAGCGCTACCAGGTGGCGCGGCTGATCGGCAAGCTCTCGCACCTGCCCACATCCCAGCGGCCCGAGACCGTGCTGCTGATGGGGCCAGGCCGCTGGGCCACCACCACGCCCTCGCTGGGCGTGCCGGTGGTGTTCGCCGACATCAATACCGTGTCGGTGATCTGCGAGATTGTGGCCATGCGAGAGGACCTGGTGCCCGACGTGTCGCTGGGCACGCATTTCTTCAACGAGCTGGTCGAGATGGACATGCTTTACCTGGCCCTGTTCCCGGCCCAGGAGGGCAACTTCCTTAATCTGGAACTTATTGAGGGGTCCCCCAACCGCCTGGATAAGCTGATCGACGACGCGGCCCGGTGGGAGTCGACCATCCGCGTGATCGACGCTGCCGACCTGACCGGCCGAATCATCCTCAACGCCAACGCCCTGACCCAACGCGTGGTGTGCTACCTGGAGTAGGGGTAAGCCCCCACCCCGTCGCCGAATGCCACGCGTACGGACGGCGCATGTCTGAGCAGGCGCCGGTGGAGTGAATCTTGACGTCCCGGCAGAAAGTGCTATGATTGAATTGGCGGTGAAGGGCGCCACCAGGTCTGCGGGAAGGCCTCAGGCCACCTTCGGGAAACACAACCGGACCTTCTTTTCCGCCCAGTGCTAGCAGACCCCCGGGCATGGATGAAAGGAAGGTTGCCATGTCTCGTCGTCTGCCTCCCCAACCCAGTCTCCGCCATCTGCACAACGAAGCCAAGGCTCTGCTGAAGGCCCACCGGAGCAAGGACCCTGCCGTCTGCCCGCTGCTGCGGCGGCTGAGGCAGTTCGCGCAGGCAAGTGACGCGGAAATCCTGGCTGTCGAGGTGACGCTGGCCCAGGTGCAGTACGCCCTGGCGATGGACTATGGGTTCGACAGCTGGGCGGCGCTCAAGGCGCGGGTGGATCGGTCGGCCCCGCCGATGCGCCTGGCGCCCACTGGCAGGTGGTACCACGGCAGTTCGATCCGCCTGGACGTGCTCAAGGCTGGTTCTGCCGTGACACCTGTGCCGGAGCTGGCCCGTGCATTCGCACACCGGCCCAGCCGGGTGGAAATCCGCGTGCACGAGAACGACGAAACGAATACCCGCCGCCTGGAGATCGAAGGCAATGGCCGGAGGGGCGGGTACCTGTACGAGGTGGAGGTCGCCGATCCACAGGTAGACTTGGAACCTCTGCCCGGTTCGACCATGGCCCCCGGCGACGAGATGCTGACCACCCGCGACCTGCCCGTGCGGCTGATCGAGGAACTGCCCCAGCCGACGGGCCAGCAGGAATTCATAGAACCCCTCAGCCCGAAAGAGGCGATTATGACCCCGACGCCATACCAGATACAAGTGTTCGCACCGGGCGACGCTATCCCCCCGCAGATGCAACAGATGTTCGCCGCTGAGTTGGCGGAGTCGCGCGCCGCCGTCGCGCGGAGTGATCCCCGTGGCCCGTGGAGCTTCGCGTGCACCTGTGCCATCGACGCGGGGGGAAACGTGCTGGGGGGGGTGCATGTCGACATGGGGCCCATCAACGACGGACCCCTGGCCCGTGACAAGGTGGCCGTGCTGGAGCGGGTGTACGTCCGCCCGGAGCATCGCAGACGCGGCATCGCCACGGCGCTGATGAACCGGGCGATCGAACTCGCCGGCCAGGCCGGCTGCTCGCACATGCGATGCAACAGCCGCTGGGACAACCCCGCTGAGATCGCCCTGTTTCGCAGGTGCGGGTTCGCTCTGACCGACATCGGCGAAGAGGGCGCCAACCAGTACTTCACCGTCCGTCCGCTGAATACCGGCAGCACAAGCGGGTGAGTCAGGCCAAAACGCGAACGCTAGCCCCCAACAGGTGGCGGTACAGGGCTTCGATCTGCTGGACCATGCGGCGGTGGTCGAACATCGTGCGGCATAGCTCCCGGCCGGCCTGGCCCAGGCGGCGGCGAAGGTCGGCGGAGCCGGCCAGCGTGCGAATGGCGGCGGCCAGGCCCGCCACGTCGCGGGGGGCCAGCAGGATGCCCGTGCTGGGGCTGACCACCTCGCGGGCGCCATCGACATCAAAGCTGATAACGGGCAGGCCGGCCAGCATCGCCTGCGGCAGCGCGCGGGCCAAGCCCTCCCGCAGGCTGCAATGAACCAGCGCGTCGCTGGCGTGGAGAATGGCTGGGATCTGCGCGGGCGGCAGCAGGCCCGTCAGGTGCAGGCGGCGTTGCAGGCCGCGCCGGGCGATGTCCGCCTCGATCCGCCGGCGGTAGTGTCCGTCGCCCACGAAGCAGAAGTGGATTCTCGGGTCATCCAGCCGCTCGGCGGCTTCCAGGATGTACTGGTGGCCTTTCAGCTCCGCCAGGCGGGAGACCTGCGTGAAAAGGACATCCTCGGTTGACAGGCCCATCGCCGAGCGCCACTGGTCGGCTTCCGCCGGCCGAGGGATGAATTGCCACACCTCCATGCCGCTGTAGATGGTGGTGAACTGCCCTGGCCGGCCCACTCCGGCGGCCAGGGCGTGAGCGGTCATCGCGTCGGCGACGCTGACCAGCGCGTCGCTGACGGCCGCCGCGCGCCGCTCCAGCGACACGTACAGGCGGCGGGCCAGCCAAGACTGGTAGGGATGGAACGGCAAGCCGTGGATCGTATGGACAATCTTGATCCCCCCCACCTTGGCCGCTGCGCGGCGGGCGAGGATGCCGGCCTTGGACGAGTGCGAGTGCATGACCTCCGGCCGCAACTCCCGCAGCAGGCGCACCAGACGACGGTAGGCCCGCAGGTCGCTCCAGGGGTGTAGCGGGCGCACCAGGTCCGGCAGGACGATCACCTGATAGCCGCCGCGCATCGCCCGGCTCATCAGCTCGCCCTCAGGCCCGCGCGGGGGGCCGGTGATTAGCGTCACTTCATGGCCCAGCCGATGGAGTCCCTCGCAGGTCAGCAGGGTGTTCTCCTGCGCCCCGCCCAGGATCATCCGGGTGATGACGTGGCTGATCTTCACGGCCACATGGTCGCAAGGGCCGGGTGGAGCGGTCAAGCCCCCGTCGGCCGCCGCAGTGGCGTAGCCATGGGGTTTTTCGCGGCGCTACTACCCGTGGAGGGGGCGGCAAGGCATAATGGGCAGCCAATGGGAACGGAGTCCGCCCGCGAGCGGGAGCATTTTTTCGGAGCCGCCAAGGTCGTCGCCGGCCTGACGGTGGCGTCGCGCGTGCTGGGCATGCTGCGCGACATGGCCATCGCTTCGCTGGGCGCCGACCGCGCCACGTCGGCATTCCTGGTGGCCTTCCAGGTGCCCAACCTGTTCCGCCGGCTCTTCGGGGAAGGCGCTCTGGCGGGGGCCTTCGTGCCGGTGTTCACCCAGACGCTGGAGGAAAGCGGGGCCTCCAAGGCCGCTCGGCTGCTGGCCAACACCCTGGGGCTGCTGGGGGTGTTCCTGCTGGGACTAATGCTGCTGATCCAGGCCGGCCTGATCGCCTGGGGACTGCTTTGGCCCGGTGGATGGGACCGCCAACTGCTGATCCGCCTGACGGTGATCATGTTGCCCTTCATGGTCACTATCTGTCTGCTGGCGCTGGGCTCGGCGGCGATGAACTGCGGGGGGCGGTTCGCCTATCCGGCCGCGGCGCCGATCCTGTTGAATGTCTTTATCATTGCCGCCGCCTGGTGGGCCGCCCCGGCCCTGGCCGCCGACGCCGCCGACCGGCTTTACGTGCTGGCCGGCAGCGTGACGCTGGCCGGTTTGGTCCAACTGGCGATTGTCCTGTGGCTGCTGCGCCGGCTGGGGTTCTCCATCCGCCCGCGCCTCAGGCCCATCGAGGCAGGCATCCGGCCGATACTGCGGCTGCTGCTGCCGATGCTGGTGGGGCTGGGGTTCCTCCAGGTCAGCCCCTTCTTTGACTCGGTGGTGATCTGGATCCTCAGCGCCACGCCGCAGGCCCCGTCGATTCACCTGTGGGGCTACGAACTGGCCAAGCCCCTGACCGTTGGCGCGCAGATGCACGTGTACACGGCCCAGCGGCTCTACCAGTTCCCCATGGGGGTGCTGGCCATCTCGCTGGGCGTGGCGGTGTTCCCGCTGTTCTCGCGCTACGCCAGCCGCCGGGACCACGGCGCCCTGCGAGATAGCGTCGCGCGGGCGCTGCGGCTGTCGATGGCCGAGGGCCTGGCCGCCGGGACCGGGCTGTTCGTGCTGGCTGAGCCTATCACGCGGCTGTTGTTCGTGCGTGGGAAGTTCACCGGCGCCGACGCGGCCGCTTCCGCGCAGGTGCTGCGGATGTACGCGGTGGGCATGTGGGCCTATTGCACCTATCAAATCTTCGCGCGGCTGTTCTTTGCCCTTCAGCGTCCGCGGGTGCCGCTGATCAGTTCGGCCGCCCTGGTGGGGGTGAATATGGCGCTGGTGCTGGCGCTGGTATGGGCGCCCTGGCTGGGGCCGCAGGCCTTTGGGCTGGCAACGGCGCTGACGTCCACCGCCAATGTGCTCATCCTGGCGACGTTGGCTCGGCCGTGGATCGGGGGGCTGGGCGGGTCGGAGCTGGCCCGGTCGATTGCCCGCAGCGTCCTCGCCAGCGGCGCGATGGCGGCGGTGCTGGAGTTGTTGCTGTGGGCCCTGGCCGGAAGGTCCAGCGCGGTGATCGTGGCGGCGGGCGTGCCGGCGGGGGCGGCGACGTTTGTAGCCGTGCTGAGGCTGCTGGGCGGGACGGAGCCGGGCGAGCTGCTGGGGTCACTGCGCCGGCGCACGCCGCCGGTTGCCGAGGGCGGCGACGTTGGGCCTGTCGCGGCGGATTCGTATAATGAACCGCGTCAGGAGAGTTAGATGCCGATCCAGCCGCCGCTTCCGGAGCGATATCAGGCCATGCCGTCCCGCGAACTGGCCCAGCGCGTCCAGCGGCGCAAGGCCCAGCTCGGCGGCGATCTGTGCATCCTGGGCCACCACTACCAAAGCGACGAGGTCATCCAGTTCGCCGACTTCACCGGCGATAGTCTAAAGCTCTCGCAACTGGCCGCCCGGCAGTCGGCGCGGTTCATCGTGTTCTGCGGCGTGCACTTCATGGCCGAGTCGGCCGACGTGTTGACCGCCGCGGAGCAGGCGGTCATCTTGCCTAACCTGCGGGCCGGCTGCTCCATGGCCGAAATGGTCGACGCCGCGGATGTCCAGACCGCCCTGGCGGAGCTTGCACGGCTAAGCGGCGGGCGGCGGGTCGTGCCGGTGACGTACGTGAACTCCACGGCGGCGGTCAAGGCCGTCACCGGGCGCTCGGGCGGGGCCTGCTGCACCTCCAGCAACGTCCGCAGCGTGTTCGAGTGGGCGATGCGCCCAGCCGACCAGGACGGGGCGGGGGCGGAGATGATCTTCGCGCTGCCGGACCAGCACCTGGCGATGAACACGGCCGAGGCGATGGGCTACGGTCCGGATGACTGGGTGCTGTACCAGCCGCAGCGGCCGGATGGCGGGCTGACGGCCCAGCAGGCCCGGCGGGCACGATTTGTGTTGCTGGGCGGGTTCTGTTACGTGCACGTGCGGTTCACGCCGCAGGACGTGACCGAGGTTCGCCGCCGGCACGAGGGGATCCAGGTGATCGTGCATCCCGAGTGCCCCCGCGAGGTAGTGCGCCTGGCGGATGCCTCCGGGAGCACCGAACAGATCATCCGCGCCGTGGAGGGCTCGCCGGCAGGCAGCCGATGGGCTATCGGGACCGAGGCCAACCTGGTCCACCGGTTGGCCAAGCGCCTCCCGGACCGCCTCGTCCGCACGCTTTCGGACACCCCCAGCACCTGCTGGCAGATGGCCAGCATCGACCTGCCGCACCTGCTGTGGGTGCTGGACAACCTGGCGGAGGGCCAGGTGGTCAACCAGGTGAAGGTGGATCAGGCCGTGGCCGCCGATGCGCGGCTGGCGCTGGAACGGATGATCCGAATCAAGGCCCGCCAGGACATCACGCGCATCAGCCGATGACGGCGGCCCCAGCGCGCAGACACGCCCTATTGCCTCGTCCTGGGCGTCTGAACCTGCATGCGATCGATGGCCTGATGTTACTGCGCCGGCGCGGGGGCGATGGTTCGGCTTACGTTCTCGGCCTTCAGGCCCTTAGGGCTTTGCACCAGCTCAAACTCCACCTCTTCCCCTTCGGTCAGGGTGCGGAAGCCCTCGGCCTTGACGGACGTGTAATGGACGAAAATGTCCTTCGCTTCCCCGTCGGCCTGAATGAACCCATACCCCTTAGCGTCGTTGAACCACTTTACTTTACCCTTTGCCATGGCCGGACAACTCCCACTGAAAATGTCAAAACGTGCCGCGAGCCTTCTCGTACTCACGCCCAATGCGGCTACCCGACGTGTTCACTGCATGCGCCATCCACTCATGTCCCGCACGACCCGCCCATCCGGTCGATATGCGAATATCGGGAGTAAGTGTAGATCAGCCTGGCCGATTCGGCAATCAAAAAACCGCCAGCCGAGCGGAATTCCGGGGCTGTCCTCAGAACTCCTGTCGGTAAGCTTGTGGACGAGGCTCCCAATGGATCTGCCGCACCGTCAGGTCCGTGATGCGGACCATGCTTTGGTAGGCCTCAAAGCCCACATGCGCGTGCCGAGACGAGTCGATCGGCTCGGGATCGCACATCTCCAGGCGTAACTGGTCGTCCACAAAGATGAAGCAGTGCCCGTCGATGCTCCCGGCCTGGACGTGGTAGAGTTTGCCCGGCTCGAACCACGGGCACGGCGCCACGCACAGCAGCTTGTAGTCGGGGGATTTCTCGAAGCCGATCTTCTTGTCCCACCAGCCGGCAATGCCCGCCACATAGGCCGCGCCACGGCGGTTGGCCTGCTCGTCCCAGCTCATGTTCCACATCACGTCGATGTCGTGGGTCGATGGGGCGACCGTCTGGGCGTGGAACTCCAGCAGGACGTTGCCGGGGAATTCCCTCCGGCAGATCACGCAGCCGGGCTGGGCAAGAGGGTTCTGGCCCAGCAGCGAGCCGTCCCGCACGGTCCACTGGCCCGATCGCCCGATCCAGTCCCGCGTGAAGGTCCGCGGGGAGAATGGCTGGCGGTACAGCACCGGCGAGGCGGCCAGGTCGATGCGCTTCTGTGTGATCAGCAGATCGTCGGTCATGGCGGGCGTTTACTCCAGGGGCTTAAGCACGAAGCCTGTGGCCGGCTTGGGGTAGAAGTACGTGCTCTTATGCGGCATGGATGCCCCGGCCCGGGCGATCCGCTCGACGGCCTCCAGCGGCGTGGACTGAAGGCACACGCCCAGCGTCGTGGGCGACTGCCGGCAGGCCGCCAGCACCTGTTCGGCGCGCGGGGTGTATTCGATCTGCGTGGCCTGCATCCGCCACGCTGCCAGCGCCCGATCGACGATCAATTCGTGCAGGATGGCTACATCAAGCCGCCGCCAATCCTCCGGCTGATCCGGCGCCGCCTGCGCCATGGCTGAGGGATTCCGAAGCCGGGCTACGTGCATCCGCGGCGATCCGCTGTGCAAGAATCCCATGGCCGTCGTCCCAAACCGGGCCAGGAAGGCGTCGGCATCATCCAACTGTCCCGGCTGGTAGTTCACCTCGTTCCAGTCGAATGCAACGGCGCCGGCTTGGAGCTGCCCGAGAGAAAAGCCCGGCCCTAAGTTGCGGATAATGCGGTGGGTGGGAAGGATGCGTAGGCCGGGGTCACGGCGCTCGACCAAGGCAAACAGCACGAATCGGGCTGGGTGGTCGGGGGGCACCTCCTGCTGGAGCTGTAGCTGGTGAAGGTAGGCAAGGGCGGTGCTGTAGCGGTGGTGGCCGTCGGCGATGAACACCGGCTGGCCGGCCAGGGCGGCGGCGATCTCTTGGATGTCCGGCACGTCGCGGATTACCCATAGCCGCCCTTGCACGCCCTCCAGCTCGGCGCGGACATCGGGAGAGGTGGACAGGCGCCGTGCCAGGAGCTGCGCCACCTTGCCGCTAGGCTCGTTGTGGAACCCGAAGATCGGCGAGAGCTGCATGCGGGTCTTTTGCGTCAAGCACAGCCGGTCGGCCTTGGGCCCGGCGAACGTGTGCTCATGGGGGATGACGTCCTGGCCCAGTTCCGTAGCCCGCACGCCCGCCAGGATCGCGCGGCGGGTGTACGGTTGCCCGGCCCAGGCGTAAGTCTGCTCATAAGCGTAGACGGCCGGCGCCTCCTCCTGCACCAACACGCCCTGCCGCATCCACTGCCGAAGTTGCTGGGCCGCCTGATCGTACTTGGATGGCGGGCCTAGGTCATTGGGGGGAACGTGGGGCAGGTCCACCGCCACGATGTTGCGGTCGCTGCGGCGCAGCAGGCGGTCCTTGTCGGCCTGCGTGAGGATGTCGTAGGGCGGCGCGATGAAGGGGCTGACGTCCCCGTTGCTGCCGAGGTATCGCCACCCACGGAACGGCCTGATCTCCATGGCCTTCTCCCTGCACCGGCCTTGCGCCGGATGGGGCGAAAGTCTAACGGAGCGCCTCCTGCAACGCCAGCACCGCGTACGCCGTCACTGGCACGGGACTGCCGACGACCAGCCCATCAGCAAACACCCCGCAATAACCGGCAGGACGAAGCGATACCTGGAACCTCCCTCCATAAATCCGCGCGCCAGGCGTCTATCGCTGGCGGGCCAGCACAAAGAGCGTCAGCGCCAGCATTTGTCCGATTAACGTCACCTGGCCCCACATGAGGGCCTGGCTGGTTTGAGCGTCGATAATGCCCCAGAAGGTCATCACCAACCCCAGCAGCGTCAGGACCTGGACGATCCCGCCCAGCAGCCTGGCGAGGTTAAACTCCTGGTGGCCGTCGGCGCGGGCGATCTGGCGGACGTAGCCCAGCAGCTCGCGGCGGAATGCCTGATCGTCGAGGCGATCGGCCGGCCCGGCGGCGGCCGGCCGCTCCGGCTGATCCGCCTTCGCGAGGGACGGCGGGACCGCCTGGCCCGGCGCGGCGGGCGGCTTGGCCTCTTGGCGGTCCTGCTGAAGGACGATCTTGGCGGCCTCAACCAGGTTCCGCGCGGTGTAGTCCGCCTGGGCCGCCTGAATCTCCTGCTCGTGGTCCTCGTGCCCGCTGCGCAGGCGGATGGTGCGGCAGCCGGCGCGCTGCCCGGCCTCGATGTCGCGCGCGGCGTCGCCCACCATCCAGCAGGAGCCTAGGTCCAGGTCCCACTGCGCCGCCGCTTTAAGCAGCATGCCCGGCTCGGGCTTGCGCAGGTCCGACTCAATGGCGTATCGCTCGACCGTTCCCTCGGGATGATAGGGGCAATAGTAGATCGCGTCCAGGCGGGCGCCCTTCTCCTGCAATTGGCGGCGCAGCTCCTGGTGCACCTGCTCCAACTGGGCCTCGGTGATCAGCCCGCGCGCCACGCCCGACTGATTGGTGACCGCGATGACCAGATACCCCGCCTGCGCCAGCCACTTCAGCGCCAGGTCCACCCCGGGCAGCAGCTTCACCAGGGCCGGATCGTTCACATAGCCGGGGTCCTCGATCAGCGTGTGATCGCGGTCCATGAACACCGCTCGGTTCGCCATGGAAGCCTCCTTGCGATCAATGACCGCCCGAGTTGTTGAGTACCCGGTTGATGATCTGGGTGGTGCTCGACCCTTCCACCACGCCCAGCCGACGGACCTTCCCGCCGTAGTCTTCCACCAGCTCCTGGCCGACGATCTGGGGCGTCGTGCCGCCCTTGACCAGGATGTCCGGCCGCAGCAGCTCCAGCAGCGGTATAGGCGTGTCCTCGTCGAAGATCGTCACGTAGTCCACGCACTCCAGCGCGCCCAGCATCTCGCCGCGCTCCTCCTGGCCGATGACCGGCCGGCCAGGCCCCTTAAGCCGCCGCACGCTGTCGTCGGAGTTGATGGCCACCACCAGACAGTTCCCCAGCTCGCGGGCCTGCCGCAGGTAGCGCACGTGGCCCATGTGCAGCAGGTCGAAGCAGCCGTTGGTGAACACCACCGTCTCGCCGCGCTGCCGGCGCCGGGTAAGCTCCTGCGCCAACTCCTGGCGGGAGAGCAACTTGGAACCCCGCAGGCCCACCAGGTGCCGCAGCTCGGCGGCCAGCTCCTCGCGGCGGATCGGCACGAAGCCGAACTTCTCCACCTCCAATCCGCCGGCTAGGTTGGCCAGCTCGATCGCTTGCTCATAGTCCCAGCCGGATGCGATGGCGACTGCCATCACCGCCAGTGTTTCATCGCCGGCGCCGGTGACGTCGTAGACCGCGCGGGGCCGCCGGTGGGGGATGCGCCGGCCTGGCCGGCCTCGGGGGTGCAGATACATGCCCTCCTGATCCAGAGAGATGACCACGGCCTGAGCGTCGGCGATCTCCAGCAGCCGCTGGGCGGCGGCGGCCAGGGAGGCGTCGTCGCTGATGTGGAGGCCGCTGGCCAGGGCGGCCTCGTAGCGGTTGGGCTTCAGTAGCGTGGCGCCGCGGTAGCGGCGGTAGTCGGCCACGATGGCCGGGTCCACCAGCACGCCCTTGCCGGCCGCGCCGGCGTCGGCGATCAGTTGGGGCGTCAGGGCGTCGCTCAGCACGCCCTTGTTGTAGTCTTCCAGCACGACAATGTCGGCCTGGGCCAGTTCGTCGCGCACGGCCGATCGCAGCTTTGCCTGCGCGCGCTCATCCAGGGGTTCCGGCGATTCCTCATCGACGCGCAGCATCTGCTGCTGGTGGCGGTGCTGGGCCAGGCCCACGTAGCGCGTCTTGACGGAGGTCGCCCGGCCGTCCAGGCGCGCCAGGCCGGTAATCCGCGCGCCGGCCTCGCGCAGCAGGCGCGACAGCTCCCGGCCCGCCGCGTCGTTGCCGATGACGCCGACGCAGGCTACCTGCGCCCCCATCGCCGGCGCCGCAGCCGCTACATTGCCCGCCCCGCCGACGGCCGCCTGGCTGCGCACGGTCTTCAGCACCGGCACCGGCGCCTCGGGGTTGATCCGTTCCACGTCGCCGTAGACGTACCGGTCGAGGATGAAGTCGCCCACCAGCAGAATGCGCGGCCGGCCCAGGCGCTCCAGACGTTCAATAAGGTCCTGCATGGACGGGATTCTAGCCACGCCAAGGGAGGCTGGCAATCGCGGAGCCGGCAAGCCGGCTCTTATCACCGGGAGGCGGATTGGAGGCTCCCCAAGCGGACGCTCAGGATACGGTCCAACAACGCCTGGCCGCCCTCGACGAATTCCAGGGCGATCTCCAGCGTCCACAGGGGCAGCGGGGGCAGGCCTGCCGGCGCAAAAGCCTGGTCAACGCCGGGCAGCTTCACGCGATCCTTGGCCGTGGTCACCAGCAGCTCCGCGCCGCACGCGCGGGCCTGTCGGGCCAGTTTGGCCAGCCGGGCGGCGTCATAGCGGGCGTGGTCCTCAAAGGCGACCTCCCCGGCCAGATCGGCCCCCAGGCGGCGCAGGGTGTCAAAGAAGGCGTCGGGATTGCCCAACCCGCAGAAGGCCAGCACTCGCCGGCCGGCCAGGCTGTTCACGTCG
>Ga0315289_10003747_pt1 | contig 22920 bp, 24 predicted proteins | sample YL17G11_40_MG_FD_203452 | JGI IMG/M metagenome (GOLD analysis project Ga0315289, IMG submission 203452) | Sediment microbial communities from Yellowstone Lake, YNP, Wyoming, USA - YL17G11_40 | ecosystem: Environmental > Aquatic > Freshwater > Lake > Sediment | place: USA: Wyoming | collected... | reverse complement strand
ATGAGATCGTGGAGCAATGGATTATTTACCGGAAGGAAAGGGAGCCGGTCTATTTCTTCAAGTTCGCCGAGCAGGCGATGGTGAAAAAGCACCTGGAGAATCTTATGCGACGGGGGATGATCAGAACCGAAGGTTTAGCCGGGAAAGAAAGGTATTTAAAAAATGACTAATGTCTAATTTCTAATGACTAAATAAAATAATCAAAAACCAATTTCTAATGAATCCACAATCAAAATTATTGAAATTTCCTGTTTGGCATTGGGCATTTAAAATTGGGCATTGATTAGAAATTCGACATTAGAAATTAGGAATTAGGCCTATCCCGCTACCGGCGGGGTTTCGGCCTTTTCCGGCGTGTTTTCCCGGTGGGAAAGCGCCTCCTCCATCTGGCAGTTGCCCTGGAAAATGACTCCTTCCTCGATCATCAGGACCGGGGTGGTGATATTGCCGTAGAGCCGGCCCGGGGCCAGAACCTCCATCTTGTTCAGGGCCCGGAGGTTGCCCACCACCTCCCCGGAGATAATAATCGTCCCGGATTCGATGTTCGCCTTGACCTTGGCGGAATCGCCGATGATCAGGATATCCTTGCTGAAAATCTCCCCGCTGAATTTGCCGTCGATCCGGACGGTCCCGGTGAAGGTGAGCTTGCCCTCGAATTCACTTCCTCTGCCTAAAAGGGCGTTAATCTGGTCCAGCGGCCTGGTTTCGCGGGGGCTGAACATGCTTTCCTTTTCTCTTTTCGTCATTCCGGTTCCTTTCTTTCTGGGTTAGGTTAAAATCTGGTCGACCACCCGGGCCAGCTCCTCTTCCGAGGAAAAATGGATGACCAGTTTCCCCTTTTTGCCCCGGGATTTGATTTCGACCCGGACGCGCAGTTTACGTTTCAGCTCCTCCACCACGTGGCGGATCTGGGCTTCCAACGGGGTCAAGGGGCCCGCGATTTTTTTCTTTCCGGTTTTCAGCCGATGAATGAGTTCCTCGGTGGCCCGGACCGAGAATCCCCGGGAGATAATCAGCCGGGCGATTTCCCGCTGGGCCGGGGCCCCCTCCAGGGCCAGGAGGGAACGGCCGTGCCCGGCCGAGAGGGTTCCTTTCTGGATCTCCTTCCGCACTTCCTCGGGGAGTTTCAGTAAACGCAGGAAATTGGCCACGGTGGCCCGGTCCTTTCCCATTTTCTGGGCGATTTCCTCCTGGGAGAGATGAAACTCCTCCGCGATCCGGGCATAACCCTGCGCTTCCTCAAGGGGATTCAGGTCGTTCCGCTGGATATTCTCGATCAGGGAGAGCATCAGGGATTCCGCGTCCGTCACCTCCCGGACGATCGCGGGCACATGGGTCAGCCCGGCTTCCCGGGCGGCCCGCCAGCGCCTTTCTCCCGCCACCAGCTCGAAGCCCGCGGGGGTGCGGCGGACCGTAATCGGCTGGATCACGCCGCTTTCCTGAATGGAATGGGCCAGCTCGGTGATTTTCTCGGGATCCATCTGCCGGCGGGGCTGCCAGGGGGAGGACAGGACTTCGTCGAGGGCGAGGGAAAGAATCTTGTCTCCGCCCGAGGCGGGGAATTCCGGGATCAGGGCGGCGATGCCCTTGCCTAAGGCTTTGCGGGCACTCACTTTTTCCGGACCTCCTCTCTTTCCAGGAGCTCAGAGGCCAGTTCCAGGTATCTCTGGGCCCCGGCGGACTTAATGTCGTAAAGCAAAACGGGTTTCCCGAAACTCGGGGCCTCGGAAAGGCGGACGGAGCGGGGAATCACGGTGCGGAAGACCTGGGCCCCGAAATGCGAGCGGATTTCCGAGGTAACCTGGTGGCTGAGCGAGAGGCGGGTATCGAACATGGTGAGGAGGATTCCCTCGATCTTCAGGCGGGGGTTCAGGTGTTCGGAGACGAGCTGGATGGTTTTCAGGAGCTGGCCCAGCCCCTCCATGGCATAGTATTCGCACTGGATCGGGACGATCAGGGCGTCCGCCGCCGTCAGGGCGTTGACCGTCAGGAGTCCTAGGCTGGGCGGACAGTCGATGAAAATGTAATTGAAATTATCCTTGATCTTGGCCAGGGCCCGCTTCAGGCGGGTTTCCCGGGAGATCGCGCCGACCAGCTCCACCTCCGCCCCGATCAGGGCGGAGCGGGAGGGGAGCACCTTCAGGAATTCGATCTCGGTGGCGTGGATCAGCTCTTCCGCGGTTTTCTCCCCGATCAGAATCTCGTAGACGGAGGGCTCGCCGTTACCGAGGGCGATCCCCAGACCGCTGGTGGTGTTGGCCTGGGGATCCAGGTCAATCAGGAGGGTTTTGCGCTCGGCCACGGCCAGGGAGGCGGAGAGGTTGATGGCGGTGGTGGTTTTCCCGACCCCTCCCTTCTGGTTGGCGATAACGATGATTTTCCCCAAAATCTCTCCTTCAGTTCTTCTCAAAAACCAGGATGGTCCGGGGGTTTTCCCAGAAGGAAAAGCGATAGGGTTTACGCTCCGCGAGATTTACCCCCCGGGGGAGCGGATCAAGCCGGGAAAGTTCCTCCTCGGCCTTGGGACCCTTGAAAACCAGGAGTTTCCCCCCCCGTTTCAAAAATGGCGGGCCGATCGCGAGAACCTCCCGGAGCTTCCCGGTGGCCCGGCTCAAGACCGCGTCGAAGGTCCCGGCCAGGACTTCCCGGATCCCGGGGGTTTCCGCCTGTCCCTGGATCACCTCAATTCCGGTAAGTCCGAGGGTCCGGACGACCTGCCGGAGGAAAACCGATTTTTTCTGCCTTTGCTCGAGCAGGACCATCCGGATCTCGGGCAGGGCCAGCTTGACCGGGATGCCCGGGAGGCCGGCCCCGCTGCCCAGATCGAGGGTGAAGTCCCGGGGCCGGAGCAGGGAAACCGGGGCCAGGCAGTCCAAAAAATGCTCCGTCAGCAATTCCCGGAGGTTATCAGTCCCGACCAGGTTGATTTTTTCCCCCCATTGTTTCAATTCGGAAAGATACTGGAAAACCTTTTCGACCGTGGCCGCGGGCAGGCTGATCCCCAACTCCTCGGCCCCCCCTTCCAGGACCTCCCGCAATTTCGCGGAAGAGTTAACCGGATCCCCCGCCGGATTCAGGGGTTTTGATTCGGGAGCGGTGGCTTCTTTCAATTTCCGCCATTTCATCCTTGAGCTTGAGCTTGAGCTTCTGGCATTGCTTTTTTTCCAGTTCTTCTTCCGGGGTCAGGTATTGTTTCTGGCTGAACTTGCCGATCTTTTCATCCAGGAGTCGGTGCTCGGCCTGCAGGGCCTGAAAGCGGGAGTCCTCGCTCAGGATTTTTTCCAGTTTCCGGGGATCAATGGCTTTCAAGTTTATTCTCCTTTCCTCCCCCATCCCGGTTAGTTTCGGGGTGGGTTAGCTCAGCTTCTGATTTCCGGATATAGTTTGGCATTAACGTTCTCGGGTCGTCGGTTTCCCCCCGGGCCAACCTTTCCCCCGCCAGGATTCCCACCTGGCGGGCGCAGGGATAAGCCAGGCCGGGATCCCCGACGCGGGCCTTTCCATCCTTCCAGGCCTCGATCGCACGGTGGTAACGCAGGGCGCCGGTGCCCAGGAAAATCGCGGGAAGGGTAACCGCTTCCAGGATCTCGGCCAGGGGTGACACCTTTTCCTCCGCGAGCGCCGAGAGGGTGCCGTTTTCGGAACGATAAAGGCTCCAGTAAATCTCCCCTTTGCGGGCGTCGATCAGGGGGCAGACGGTCCCGGAGAAAAAGGGAAGATTTCCAGCCAGGGCTTTCAGAGAGGAAACCCCCAGGAGCGGGATCTTCTGGGCCCAGGCCATCCCCAGGACCGTGGCCATCCCGATCCTTAATCCCGAGAAAGAACCCGGGCCCACTCCCACCGCCAGGGCCTGAATCTCGGAAAGGGGGGTCCGGGAAATCTTCAGGATCCAGTCCAGGGCCGGCAGGAGCCTTTCGGTATGGGTGATGCCACCTCCGAAACAAATCTCGGCCAGGGTTTCATTGTGGTTGAGCAGCGCGATACTGCCAAACTCGGTTGAGGTTTCGAGGGCAAGAATTTTAAATGTTTTCTGGTTCATCCGGTGAGGGTTCAAAACCAACGTTTAAAAAAGTTGACAATATCATCCTGAAAGCGGACGAGATCATTATACACAGCCAGGGCCATGATCAGAAGCACCAGGGCGAAGCCGATTTGCTGGGTGATTTCCCGGGTTTTTAAGGAAAGCGGGTGCCGGATGATGACCTCGACCAGGAGGAGGAGAATCTGCCCGCCGTCGAAGATGGGGATGGGAAGCATATTCAGGATTCCCAGGTTGATACTGATTATGATCAGTAGAAACAGGTATGGGTACCAGCCCGAACGGGCGGAATCCCCGGCCAGCTTTACGATCAGGATGGGACTCCCCACGTTTTTCCAGGAAATCCGGCCCTGGATGAGAGAGACGATCCCGCGCACGGTGAGGTAGGAAAAATCCACGGTTTTCCCGGTCGCCTGGACCAAGGCTTTGATCGGGTTTTTCTCCCGCAGTTTGATCATCCGGCCCGGGGTATACTCCAAATAACTCCTGATCCCGATCCGAAAAGTGGATTTTTCCCGGGGCGAATCGGCCGCGGTCTCGGCCTCCGGGGTGACGGAAAGGTTGAAAAGTTTTCCCTCCCGTTCCACCAGGATTTGGCGGGGGGTGGTTCCTCCCGCCTGGACGATTTCAACCAGTTTTTCCCAGCGGGAAAGCGTTTTTCCGTCTGCCGAAAGGATCCGGTCGCCGGACCGGAAGCCGGCCCGGGAGGCGGGGGAGTCGGGGAGAACGTCGGAGATGAATAATTCCGGGGCCAGGATCCCCAGATCAGCCCAGCTTTTTTCGGAAAGCGGAGATTCGGGAAGGGGCAGATTCAGCGAAAGATCGGTTTGATTTTTTCCTCTTTGTACTTTCAGACTCAAGGTTTTTTCGGACCGGCTCCGGGAAATCATTTCCGCCCGCATCTCCCGGAAGGTATTGACCCCGGTTGGACCCACCTGACTAATCGTGTCGCTGGTTTTCAGGCCGGCCTTTTCGGCCGGGGACCCGGAACTGATCCCCACCCGGCTCGAAATTTCTCCGGGCAGGATTCCCGCATCGCCTTCACGGACCGGTTCCCCGAGCAGGTTTCTCCCTTCCTGGAGCTCGGGGGTCAGGCTAAACGCGAGTTCCTTTCCCTGCCGTTCCAGCTGGACCAGGATTTCCTGGCCGGGATGTTTCTCGATGATTTTGATCAGTTCCTCGAAGCTCCGGATTTTTTCCTGGTCCGCGGAAATAACCAGGTCCCCGGTTTTCAGGCCGGCGGATTCGGCGGGTGAGCCGGCATTGACCGTGCCGATTTCCGGCGCTACCGTCGGCTGGCCGAGAATGGCAATCAGGAAAAAAATCGGGATCGGGAGCAGGAGGTTGGCCAGGGTGCCGGCGATAAAAATAAAAAACCGGGCCGGGGCCGACTTGGCCGGAAGGGAGCGTTGGTAGTCTTCCGGGGAAATCTTCTCGCCGGGTTCTTCCCCCAGGGGTTTGACATAGCCCCCGAGCGGGAACAGCGCGACCCGGTACAGGGTTTCCCGGCCCTGGTAGGAAAAGAGCTGGGGGCCGAAACCGATGGAGAAGCGCTCCACCCTCACCCCGGTCAGGCGGCAGGCCAGGAAGTGCCCGAGTTCATGAAAAAAGATCAGGGCTCCTAAAAGAATCAGCGGCGCGATAATCAAGGTGAGCATATAATTTTATCTCCAGCGTTGAATGACTGCCTCGGTTTTCCTCCGGGTCCAGATCTCCGCGGCGGCGATGGCTTCGAGGCTGGCGGCCGGGTTTTCTTTCCAGGCGTCCATGACCCGCGCCACCAGTTCGACGATCCGGGGAAAGGAGATCCGCCGGGAGAGAAAAGCCTCCACGGCGATTTCATTGGCCAGGGAAAGGACGGCGGGCATGGTTCCCGCCGCGTCCAGCGCCGAATAAGCCAGGCGCAGGGCGGGGAAACGCTGGGGGCGGGCTTCCAGAAAAGTCAGCCCTTTCAATTCCGGGAGGGAGAGGGCGGGCAGCCGGAGGGGCCAGCGGTCGGGGTAAGAAAGGGCATAGGCAATCGGGATCCGCATGTCGGGGATTCCGAGGTGGGCCAGGACCGCGCCGTCTTTAAGCTCCAGGAGGGCGTGAACCCTTCCCTGGGGATGGATTAAAACCTTGATCCGCCCGGGTTCGGTCTGGAAGAGATAGCGGGCCTCGATGACCTCCAACCCCTTGTTCATCAGGGTCGCGGAATCAACCGAAATTTTTTCCCCCATCTTCCAGACCGGATGGGAAAGGGCTTCCTCCGGGGTGACCCGGGAGAGAGACCGGGGATCCCGGTTTAAGAAGGGGCCCCCGGAGGCGGTCAGGAAAAGGCGGACGATCTCTTCGGAATTCTTCCCTTCCAGGAGCTGGAAGAGGGCGCTGTGCTCGCTGTCGATCGGGATCAGGGAGTTGCCCAGACCGCAGGCCGCTTTCATCAGGAGTTCGCCTCCCATGACCAGGGCTTCCTTGTTGGCCAGGGCCAGCTGCTTGCCGGCCTGGAGCGCGGCCAGGGCCGGATGGAGACCGGTGGAACCGGAGACCGCCAGCACGATCTCATCCGCCTCCTGGTCCCGGGCCAGGGAGACAAGACCAGGCGGCCCGGAAAGGATGTCGAGTTTTTTAGATTTGAGCCGCGATTTCAGGGCGGGGATGAGGAGAGGATCTCCCACCGCGACCCGGGCGGGGCGGAATTTTTCCACCTGGCGGGCGAGGAGGGGGAGGTTCCGGCCGGCGGCCAGTCCCACCACTTTCAACCGATCGGGGAACTTCTCCACGATTCTCAGGGTGTTGACCCCGATGGATCCGGTGGAGCCGATGACGGAGATTTTTTTGATTCTAGGTTTCAAACTTTCCGTGCGCTGGATTTTATCTGGGCGGAGGTCATCCCGAAACGGCGTTCCCGGTGCTGGTATTCCCGGATGGCCTGTTTCAGTTCCCGCGGCTGGAAGTCCGGCCACAGGGTTCGGGTGACGTAAATCTCCGCGTAGGCAATCTGATAAAGGAGAAAATTGGAAACCCGGAATTCACCCCCCGTCCGAATCAGAAGGTCGGGATCGGGACACCCACCGGTATAAAGATAGCGGGAGAAAATTTCCTCGGTCAGTTCTCCGGGCTTAAGTTTTTTCTTTTGGACTTCCCGGGCGATTTTTTTCGCGGCTTCCACGATTTCCGCCCGACCCCCGTAGCTGAAGGCTACGTTAAGTATGTGTCCCCGGTTCGGCCGGGTTTTGGCCAGGATCTTTCTGACCTTGACCCGCAGGTAAGGGGGAAGGTCGAGGAGGTTTCCGAGCATCCGGAAACGGAGCCCCCGCCTTCTGGCTTCGGCCAGGTTCTCCCGGGTCAGGTTTTCGTCGAGGTATTTTGAGAAAAGGGCCTGGAGTCCGTCCACCTCCTCCTTGGGCCGCTTCCAGTTTTCCTTGGAAAAGGCGTAAAAAGTGATACAGGGTATACCCAGATCCAGGCAGGTGTCTGCGATTTTCCGGAGGGCCTGGTAACCTTTCCGGTGTCCCACCAGGCGGGAGAGGCCCCGCTGTTCGGCCCAGCGCCCGTTCCCATCCATAATAAAGGCGATGTGCTTGGGCCGGGACTTTTTCGGGGATAAAGGCTTACTCATGAAAAATCGCTCTCCTGCCGGATGTCATCATAATTCAATTTGGTAAACTTCAACAATTCGCTAAACCCTAACATAAAGGATATTTTATTCTCAATCCGTGCATTTTTAAAATTTTTTCTTGCCCTATTGACAGGGCTTGGTCAGGTTTGATACACCCATATACGTTTTAACCGGGCAAATAAAGAAAGATTATTATCATGTTGGAAATTCGGTTTCATGGTCGGGGCGGTCAGGGGGCGGTGACCTCCGCCGAGATGGTCGCCCTGGCGGCGATTGACGAGGGCAAATACGCCCAGGCCTTCCCGAGCTTCGGACCGGAGCGCCGGGGGGCGCCGGTCCAGGCCTTCAACCGGATCGAGACGGAGCGTCCGATCCGGGTCCGGGGGGAGATCCTCGAGCCGAACGTGATCGTGGTGCTCGACCCAAGCCTGATGGACGTGGTGGACGTGAAGGCCGGCCTCAAGCCCGGGGGCATCGCCGTGGTCAACAGCCGGAAAACCCCCTCTGAGATCCGGGCCAAGCTGAAATTGAACCCCGACCAAAAGGTGGTTACGGTAGATGCCTCCAAGATCGCCAAGGAGATCCTGGGGGTTCCGATCACCAACACCACCATGCTCGGGGCCCTGGTGAAGGCCACCCAGGTGGTGAAGATTGATTCTTTGCTCAAGCCCCTGGAACACCGCTTCGGGCTTCTGACCGAGAAGAATGTCAAGGCCATGAGAGCCGCTTACGATCATACCCGGACCGAGGAATAATATGGCGGACGGACCCTTAACCTGGAAAAATTTTATCGGCGGTTTCGTGGTGGACAAACCGGGGAACGCGGCCGAATACCAGACCGGGGGCTGGAGATCGCAGAAGCCGGTCTGGGACAATACGAAGTGCATCAAGTGCGGGGTGTGTTACATCTACTGCCCGGAACCCTGCATTCGTCAAACCGCGGAAGGTTACTTCGAGTCCGATCTTTTTTACTGCAAGGGCTGCGGGATCTGCGCGCGGGAATGCTGGACCAACGCAATCAAGATGGTCCAGGAGGAAGAGGTATGAGCCACCGGACCGGTCTGGAGGTTTCCCACGCGGCGGCCGAGGCGGTCAAGCTCGCCCGGGTCGAGGTAGTCGCCGCTTATCCGATTACCCCCAACACCCATGTCCCCGAGCGGATCGCCGAGATGGTGGCCAACGGGGAACTGGACGCCGAATTCATCCCGGTCGAGTCCGAGCATTCGGCGATGAGCGCCTGCGTCGGCTCCTCGGCGGCGGGGGCGCGGACCTTCACCGCCACCAGCGGCCAGGGTCTCGAACTCATGCACGAGGTGATGTCGGTGGCCTCCTCGATGCGGCTGCCGATCGTTCTCTCCCTCGCCAACCGGGCCCTCTCCAGCCCTTTGAGCGTCTGGGGGGACCATTCCGACGTGATGGCCATCCGGGACTGCGGCTGGATCCAGGTTTTCGCCGAGAACGGCCAGCAGACCTTCGACCTGCTCCTCTGGGCCTTCCGGGTCGGCGAAGACCCCCGGGTTTCCTTCCCGGTGATAGTGAACTTTGACGGCTTCCACGTCACCCACGTGATCGAGCCGGTTTTCATCGCGGACCAGGCCGAGGTGGACCGGTACCTGCCCCCGTTCAAACCCAACGCGGTCCTGGACCCGCGGCGGCCGGTGACCATGGGGGCCTACGGCCCGCCTTTTATCTACAGCGAAACCAAGAAGGCTCAGGATTTCGCCCTGCACCAGGCGAAAGAAGTCATGCTCCAGGGCTTTGCCGAGTTTGAAAAGATTTTCGGACGCAAATACAACTTCGTGGAAACCTATAAAGCGGAGGGGGCCAAGGTCCTGCTCATGGTCATCGGGAGCTTCGCCGAAACCGCGATGGATCTCGTGGACAAGCTCCGGGAAAAAGGCGAAGCGGTCGGACTGGTCCGAATCCGTCTCTGGCGGCCTTTTCCCCAGGAGGAGCTGCGCCAGGCGGTCCGGGGGGCCGAGACCCTGATCGTGCTGGACCGGGCGATGTGTTTCGGCACGCTCGCGCCGGTGGTTTCGGAAGTCAAGGCCGCCCTCTACCCGGAAGAGAAGCGGCCGAGGATCGTCAGCTTTGTCGGTGGACTGGGCGGACGCGATGTCCGGTTGGAAGAATTTGAATACATGGTGAAAAGAGGGATCGAACTGGCCCAAAAAGGCCAGGAAGAGGCCTATGAGACGATCGGGATAAGGTAAATTTCATGGAAAAGTTCTCCATTTACGCCCCGCGCCTGGTCAACCCGGAAGAGAACTTCGCTCCCGGGCACCGGGCCTGTATCGGCTGCGGGGAGGTCCTGGCGGTCAGGTACGCGCTCAAAGCCCTGGGCCCCAACGTGATCGCCGCCAACGCCACGGGCTGCATGGAGATCATCTCTTCCTGCCTGCCCACCACCTCCTGGAAGATCCCCTGGATCCACGTTTTGTTTGAAAACGCCTCGGCGGTGATCTCCGGGGTCGAGGCGGCCCGTAAAGTCCTCGCCCGGCGGGGAAAGATTCCCCCCGGCCGGGTCTTCTGTCTGGCCATGGGCGGCGACGGCGCGACCAGCGATATCGGGCTCCAGTCACTCTCCGGGGCCCTGGAGCGGGGGCACGATTTCCTATATATCTGTTTCGACAACGAGGCCTACATGAACACCGGGGTCCAGCGCTCGAGTTCCACCCCCTATGGCGCTTCGACCACCACCGCCCCTCCCGGCAAGCTCAGTATCGGACAGTGGAGCCAGAAGAAAAATATGGCGGCGATCGCCGCGGCCCACAACATTCCTTACGTTGCCACGGCCTGTTCCAGCTATCCCTTTGACCTGATGGCCAAGGTGAAGAAGGCGGCCGAGGTTAAAGGCCCGGCATACGTGCACGTGCTTTCCGTCTGCCCGACCGGCTGGAGACACGCCACGGATATCACCATCCAGATGGGACGGCTGGCGGTGGAGAGCGGGATCTTTCCCCTTTACGAAGTGGAAAACGGCAGGTACAAGCTGACCTTCGATTTCCCCAAGCTCCGGCCGGTGAAACAATATCTGAAACTCCAGGGCCGGTTCCGCCATTTGAAAGATGAGGAGATGGACAAGATTCAAAAGCAGGTGGACAAGGAATGGCTGAAGTTGAAATCCCTGGTGGGAATGGCCGGGGAGAAAAAGCCGGTCCCGGTCCCAGCCCAGGTTGAGGGCAGAGCGCAAAGGGCAGAGCGCAAAGGGCAAAGCGCAAAGGGCAAAGCGCAAAGGGCAAAGCGCCAGGGATTAAAAACATCTGGAACCAAGACCACGCCCACCCGCCGGCCGAGAAAAAAGTCTAAAAAAGTTTCCCGCAGAGGTAAGAAATGAAGAAAGCAGCGGTCGATAAGATTATCGATTCCTACGGGGCGGACCGCTCCCAGATCATCGCGATCATGAACGAGGTTCAGGACGAGGAGCGGTATCTTCCCGAGGAAACCCTGAAACACATCGCCCAGAGACTGGAACTCCCCCTGGCCCAGCTCTATTCGATTTCCACCTTCTACCGCGTTTTCAGCCTGGTCCCGAAGGGAAAGCACCAGTGCACCGTCTGCATGGGGACGGCCTGCCACGTGCGTGGGGCCGAGCGGGTCCTCTCCGAACTCGAGCGGGTTTTAAAGGTTAAATCGGGCGAGACCACCAAAGATAAGCAATTCAGCCTGGACACGGTCAACTGCGTGGGGGCCTGCGCCCTGGGTCCGATCGTGATCATGGACGGCGAGTATCACGGCCAGGTCACCGCCGCCAAGGCCCGGAACGTGCTCAAGAAACCGGAAGCGAAATGAACAAGGCCAAAGCCTTAAAAAGCGCCGAGGAGCTGAAAGCGCTTTTCCAAAGCCTCTCCTCCGAAAAGACGGTGGGCAAGATCCGGGTCACCATCCCCAACGCCACCTGCAGCATCGCTCGGGGGAGCGCGGGGATCATCCGACGCCTGGAAGAGGTTTTAAAACAAAAGAAACTTTTCTCCCAGGTCGAGATCAAGGTCACCGGCTGCCGGGGATTCTGCCAGATCGAGCCGGTGGTGGTGATCGAACCCCTGAACGTCCTTTACCAGCGGGTTTCCGCGGACGACGTTCCCGAGATCGTCGAAACCTCGCTCGTCCAGGGTCAGGTGGTGGAGAGACTGCTCTACCCCGTTTCGAAGGAGAAGCGGGCCCGGACCGAGGCCGAGCTTCCTTTCTATTCCCTCCAGAAGCGCTTCGTGACGGAAAACTGCGGGGTGATCGACCCCACCAGCATGGAAGATTATCTCCTGACCGGCGGCTACCAGGCCCTGGCCCGGGCGCTGAAAATGAAGCCGGAAGAAATTATTAACGAGGTGGAGAAGGCCGGGCTCCGGGGCCGGGGCGGTGGAGGTTTCAACACCGCGCTCAAGTGGAGAACCTGCCGGACGGCCCCCGGCGAACCGAAATACGCGATCATCAACGCCGACGAGGGAGACCCCGGCGCATATATGGACCGGAGTTTGCTCGAAGGCGATCCCCACCGGGTCCTGGAAGGCCTGATCATCGGGGCCTACGCGATCGGCTCCTCCCAGGGCTTCATCTACGTCCGGCACGAGTATCCCCTGGCCCTCCGGAATTTCCGGACCGCCCTCAACCAGGCCCAGGAATACGGTTTCCTGGGGAAGAACATCCTCGGGAGCGGGTTTGATTTCGAGGTCCAGGTCAACCAGGGCGGAGGGGCCTTCGTCTGCGGGGAAAGCTCGGCCCTGATGGCCTCGATCGAAGGGAAACTCGGCGAGCCCCGGGCCAAGTACGTGCACACGGTCGAGCGGGGGATCTGGGACAAGCCGAGCAACCTGAACAACGTCGAAACCTGGGCCAACGTGCCCCTGATCATTAATAAAGGCGCCGACTGGTTCGCCCAGATCGGCACCGACCGCTCCAAGGGAACCAAGATCTTCTCGGTGGTCGGCAAGATCAACAACACCGGCCTGGTCGAGGTGCCGATGGGGGTGACCCTCAAGCAGATCGTTTTCGATCTCGGCGGGGGCATCCCCCAGAAGAAGAAATTCAAGGCGGTTCAGACCGGCGGCCCCTCCGGCGGCTGCCTTCCGGAAAGCCTCCTCAGCCTGCCGGTGGATTTCGACCGGCTCACCGAGGCGGGCTCGATGATGGGCTCGGGCGGAATGATCGTGATGGACGAGGACACCTGCATGGTGGACGTGGCCCGCTATTTCCTGAACTTCCTGAAGGATGAGTCCTGCGGGAAGTGCACCCCCTGCCGGGAGGGGATCAAGCAGATGCTCGCCATCCTCAACCGGATTACCGAGGGGAAGGGCCAGGAAGGCGACGTGGAACAGCTCGAGGAGATGTCGGGGGGGATCATTGACGCCGCCCTCTGCGCCCTCGGCGGCACCGCCCCCAACCCGGTGATGAGCACGATCAAGTATTTCCGGAATGAATATGACGCCCACATCCGCGACCATAAATGCCCGGCCGGGGTCTGCAAGGCGCTGGTAACCTACGCGATCGATCCCCAGAAATGCACCGGCTGCGGGGTCTGCCTCAAGAATTGCTCGACCGGGGCGATCAAGGGCGCGAAGAAGAAACCGCACAAGATAAATCCCAAGAAATGCATCAAGTGCGGAATCTGTTACGAAGTCTGTAAATTCGCTGCCGTGAAACGGAGCTAAGGCGGAAAAAATGAGTCATCAGGCCACCACCGCGAGCGAGATCAAGGTATTAATCGACGGGCAGGAAGCCCGGGTCAAGCCGGAGACCACCATCATCCAGGCGGCCAAGACGCTCGGGATCTCCATCCCCACGCTCTGCTCCCACCCCGCGGTCGAGCCCTACGGGGCCTGCCGGGTCTGCACGGTCGAACTCAAGCGGGGCAAGCGGTCGCGAATGGTCACCGCCTGCAATTACCCGCTCCGGGAAGAGGGCCTCGAGATCCAGACCCGTTCGGAGCGCGCGCTCCGGGCGCGGAAGCTGGTGCTCGAACTCCTGATGGCCCGGTGCCCGGAAGTGAAAATTCTCCGGGACATGGCCCGGGAAGTTGGCCTGGAGAAGTCCCGCTATCCGAAGGGGGACGAGAAGGAACGCTGTATCCTCTGCGGGCTCTGCGTGAATATCTGCAACCAGGTGGTGGGGGCCAACGCCATCGGCTTCGTCAGCCGGGGGGTGGACCGCAAGATCGGGACGCCCTTCCTGGAAAACTCGATGGACTGCATCGGCTGCGGGGCCTGCGCCTTCGCCTGTCCCACCCAATGCATCTCCATGACCGAGAAAGACGGCGTCCGCAAGATCTGGGACCGGGAGTTCAATCTGGCGGTCTGCCCGGTCTGCGGGAATTATTACGCCCCGATCGACCAGCTCGAGACGATCCGGAAGCAGGTCAACCTGCCCGCCGATCATTTCAAGGTCTGCTTCACCTGCAGAGGTTTAAAACTCTAAACCTCCAGTTTCTGGTTTCGAGTTTCGGGTTTCTGGTTTAAAATCCCTAAAAATTCGATTCATTTATAAAAAGGTTTTTCTGTCATTCTGAGCCCCGAGTTTGTCGAGGGGCGAAGAATCTCTCTTTTTCTGGAGAAGTGGTAGCCGCAACCTTCAGGTTGCGTTTATTTTTTCGGTAATGATACCCTTATATTTCCTTCTCCCTTCCGGGGAGAAGGTGAGGATGAGGGGAAATTTATTTTCGCAGGCTGAAGCCTGCGGCTACCATTTTATGTTTTTTTTATTCGTCAATCATTACTTGGTTTTCACTTGGACCCTCGAACCCATGTCCTCCGAAGCCTTGGCGAAGGAGGATTGAACCCTAGGACCCTGGTTTTATGATAATCGTCAGCGCATGTCTTCCCGGCAGTCTCATTTTATTTCCCTCCCCCTTGAGGGGGGAGGGCCGGGGAGAGGGTGAAATTCATAACACTTTGAAGTTTAGAATTTAGTAATTGGAGCTTGCAGCAGTTGATCATTGTCAGCGCTTGTCTTTCCGGAAGTCTCTGCCGCTGGGACGGGAAATCCAGCCTCGATCCGGATATTAAACGGATGGCCGAATCCGGGGAAGCTATCGTGGCCTGCCCCGAGGTCCTGGGGGGCCTGACCGTTCCCCGAGAGCCGGCCGAGATCGTAGGCGGGGGAGGGGTGGAGGTTTTGGAGGGAAAAGCCCGGGTAGTAACCAGATCGGGTCGGGACGTAACCCGGGAATTCATGATCGGGGCCAAAAAATTCCTGGAGATCGCCCGGAGAAACGGCGCGACCCGGGCGATCCTTAAAGAAAAATCCCCCTCCTGCGGATTTACCTGCCATCCCGACGGGACCTTTTCCAAATCCTACCGTTCCGGTCCCGGGGTAACCGCGGCTTTGCTGGTAAAAGAGGGAATAGAAATTATATCGAAGTAGATGTTCCTGCCTTTGTAATCGCTCAATCCGATATGGAGTGCAGTAGCTTGCTACTGCAATTCATCCCGCCAAGGGCGGGATGCACTCCATAGAATTAACCTGAAAAGTGCGGTCAATATTTTCCGTTTCTCTGTAGTCGCCCGATTTATCGGGCTATTTTTAAAACCGCCGATGAATCGGCATACTACAAATCCGCCCCGGAAAAACGAAGGGACGAACCCAACTGAGGATTCCGGGTTAATCCTTCTGATACCAGAGAATTTTTGTTTGGATACCGGTGATGGGATTGGGATATACTGGGAATGATTATTAATAATTCCCTTTTAAAATAATTATTTGATATAATCGAGCAAATTAGGAACAATTGATTCCCTCGAAATGAAAAAAATCATTGTCTGGCTGACCATTTTTTCCTTTGTTCTTGCGATTTTCCCAGCGCTAACGCATCGGCCCAGCCCCCGCAAAATCCAGAAAAGAAAATCTTCCTGGCTGTTTTGGATTTGAAAAATAACGCCGGATTGAAACCCGAAGAATGCTCAACATTGTCTGATGCCTTCCGGCAGGAGCTCTTTTCGACCGGCAAGTACCGGATCGTGGACCGGAAGAACATGGACCAGATTTTAAAAGAGCAGGGTATGCAAGTTTCCGACTGCACCTCGGAAGAATGCGTGGTCAAGATTGGCCAGTTGTTAGGCGTGGAGAAAATGGCCTTCGGTTCGATTGGGAGATTGGGAGAGAACTACGTAATCGCCATCCAGCTCGTGAATGTCGAGAGCGGGGAGATCGAAAAGATGGCCAGCCGCCGTTCCAGGGGGCCAGTGGGTGAGCTTATGACTCCCATATTCTGATCGATATTTAGATCAAGAACTGCAATGAATGTCTGTTTTTGAGCAAGAAGAGGAGTTGAAATGAAAAGAGACGTCAGAACGGCAAGTAACATTTTCTTCATTTCCTCTCCTTTTTGAAAAAAAAACGGCCTAAGCTAAAAGCTCAGACCGTTAATAGCTTCAGATACTGCTTGGCTTCCAACCCCTAGATAGCGAGCTAGAGATTGCAAATCCACATGGTCCAGCACTTCAGCTATCACAGGAAGCGGAGTTCCTTTCTCCATCATCTGAGTTCCACAGGTCTTCCTAAGCGAATGGGTAGCCACTCTGCCAGCTAAAGACGCCTTATATTATTCTACTACTTCCAAATAACCATAAAATGTAGTCATGTAAGATGCAAAGCCACTGAAATCAGCTATTCCGTTTTTAAAATAGACAATGTCATTTTCACCAGCTCCTTGCATAATAAATTCAATATTATGCTCATTAATATTTTTCCAGAGAATTACCTTATATTTCCAACTCCGATCTCCACTTATAGAGCCTGAATCTCCTGTTTCTATAAAAAACGTCCAATCTTCTGTAATATCTGGGTTGCCCATTGAAAAGTAAAAATGAACCTTATTGCGAGAAGTGCCCACATTAGATTCCGAACCACAATTACAGCACCATAGCACATTTGCCATTAGTATAATGGTAAGAAACAAACAACTACGTGTTTTAATTAGTAATTTATTAAATGTTTTCTTGTCATTTCTCATTATTTTTGACTCCTTTTTCAAAAGGATTTATTGCCGAAATCGCTTGTTTCACAATGGATTTGGCTTCTTCTCCATAACTAAAAATACAAACACAACCCCAGATGTCTTCCTCAGGGAATGGATAACCACCCTACCAGCCAAAGACGCCTTTTTTGCCGTTTCCGTTATGATATTATGGGTTTGATAGAAAGTCAACTAATTTTCCTTCATCGTCGATAAAGCCTGGTCTATACAAAGACCCAGCCACCTTCGTCGGACAGGTCCGCGGAGAAGATGTCTGGATCCCTGCTTTCGCAGGGATGACGGAAAAAGAAATGAAATATTTCTTGACAATTAATAATATACAGATCAATATATAGATACTGATCTATTGAGGTTTTAAGATGAAACTGACGAAGAAAGCCATGATTCTGTTCGACCCGGAGGAATATTACCAGGTCGAGAAGATCGCTAAGAAGCAGGGGGTCTCAGTGGGAGCCCTGGTCAGGGAAGCGGTAAAGAAAACGATCCTGTCCCGCGAGGATACGAAAAAGGAATTCAAAATGAAAGCGGCGCAGAGATTTGTCCAGGCAGAGGAGGAAATACCTGAGTGGGAAGAGATCGAGAAGATTATCGAGAAAGGCCACCTTCGGTGAATATGCTTCACCAGTGTAGTGATTTGTAAATTCCTTAAGAGTTATTGTCATTCCGGGCTTGAACCGGAATCCAGATTTCTTTCCTGGATTCCTGCTTTCGCAGGAATGACAGATGATAGACTGGATTCCCGCTGGAGTTTATCCCGCACTCTGATGCGGGACGGGGATGACAAAAAAATGAGGATGGGGATGACAAAACGTAGTTGCCCGATTTATCGGGCGATTTTTAAAACCGCCGATCCCGCCCTTGACGGGACACGTGAATCGGCAAACTACAAAAAATACGTTTATGTAAGGCGGCAGCGAATGACGATTTTGCTGATTACCGCGATGGGGAAATAGTCTTTGTCGAGTCATAGAAAAATCTTCCTTGATACCAACATCTTTCTCTACGCCCGGGGAAAGGGCCACCCGTATAAAAATCCCTGCGCGCGGCTGATCCTCGCGATCGCGGACGGGTCCTTCGCCCGCGAATGGGGCGCTCCGGCGGTCGATTCGGAGGTCTTCCAAGAGATCCTTTATTTTTATTCCCAGAGAGGAAACCCGCGTTCGGGGCTCGAGGTCTGCCGGGACCTGCTGGTTTTTAACCTGGAAATATTCCCGATCGGTTCCCTGGAAGTGGAGAGGATGATTGAGCTGGGGGAGAAATACCTCGGAAAGGGCCTGCCCCCGCGGGACCTGATCCACGCAGCGGCGATGCTCACCCACGGGATCGAAAATATCATCTCGGCGGATACGCATTTTGACATTATCGAGGGGATTCGCCGGTTGGATCCGGCTCACCCCATTCCGTCATTCCGCACTTGATGCGGAATCCAGGGTTTCCTGTGAAAACAGGAATCTATGGTTCCCTGCCTTCGCGGGGACGACGTCTGGATCCCCGCTGGAGTTTAACCCGCACTCTGATGCGGGACGGGAATGACGAAAAGGGAACGGGAATAACAAAAAAGAGTCTGGATTCCTGCTTTCGCAGGAATGACGGATGAAAGGCTGGATTCCCGATGGAGTTTATCCTGAGCATAGTCGAAGGGCGGGAATGACAAGCAAGGAGAACGGATTTAAAACACTAATGTATTAACAACTTGATCAAATCGTAAATCTGGGGCAAAATGACATAATTAAATATATGTTTAAAAAGCCTATATTAGTAATAATTTCAGCCCTGGCATTTCTAAGTCTCAGCCCGGGGCTTTCCCCAGCCCAGGTCCCGACCGGGGGGGAAGAGCTCGCGGCCTGGGAGAACCTGGTCGCCCCCCTGGCCCAGCTCCGGGCCCTGGAAGTCCAGGCCCTGAGCCGGATCCGCAACTCGGAATGGAGCGAGGCCGAGAACGCCCTGAACGCGGTGGAGGAATCCCGGGTCAACCTGGGGCAGGAGAACCTGACCCTTTTCGCGCAGGCGCTCTGCCGGGAGGCGGTCGAGTCCGGGACAAAGAAGAAACAGGGAGAAAAGGCCATGAAGATTCTGGCCTGGGCGGAAAGAATGGCTCCCGGGCTTCCGGACGTGGATTACACCCGGGCCCTGTTGCTGGTGAAAGGAAAGGTTTTTCGCCCCACCCAGGCCATCGAATCGCTAATCGACGGAATTAAAAAGACGATCAAGGAGACTTCCGGATCGGCTTTTTTAACCTTGAATCTCCTGACCCGGGTTTTGATAGCCCTGGCCCTGGTGTTTTTGTTGTTCGGTCTGATTTTAATTTCCAGAAATCTGAAATGCCTGAATCATGATTTTTCCCATCTTTTTCCATACGGAACCGCTCCCGCAGTAACCTGGGCACTAACGATCCTGATCTTTCTGGCTCCCCTGATTTTCCGGATCCCCCTGCTCTTGACCCTCGGGATCTGGATTGCCATCGGGATCTGCTATGCCCGGCCATCCGAGCGCTGGGTGGGGGGGCTGGCCCTCATATTTTTGGCCGGGCTGCCTTTCGCGTTAACTTCCCTGAGCACGCTCCTGGTCAATTTAAACGAACCGGGACTCCGGGGGATTATCCAGATGGAGGAACGGGAATGGGGAAGACGGGACGTGGAACAGCTCGAAAAATGGGTGGCTGATCACCCCTCCGATCCGGAAGCCGCCTTTGCCCTGGGTTCGGTGCTGAAAAAATTGGGTGATTGCACCCGGGCCCTTTCCCTTTTCCAGGTGGCGGAGGGAAAAAAGCAACTGGCGGCGGCCGTGGCCAATAACCGGGGTAATATTTATTACGCCCTGGGGGAAAAGGATCGGGTTATTCCCCAGTATCAGCAGGCGATCGGTCTTAATCCGAATCAGGCCTCCGCTCACTACAACCTGAGCCAGCGGTTTTTTGCCGAGGCCCGTCTTTCCGAGGGGCAGAAGGAGCTTTCCCGGGCCAAGGAGCTCGATCCGGCGATGGTGGAATGGTTCAGCCGGGTGGGGAACCCCCGGATCGCGAACAGCTACCTGGCGGACGAAAGTATCCCCCGGAGCCTGATCCAGAGCCGTTTGGGGGTTCGCAGTGAGAAACAAGCGGAGCTGGAAGAGTTGCTGCAGACCCGCCTCTTCGGCGGTTGGGTGCCCCAGAAGGTGCTGGTTTTTTATGCGGTTCTGGGGATTCTTGCCCTGGTGTTCGTCTTCGTTCTTTCCCGCCTGGGTCGTTCGCTGGCCTGCCCCCGATGCGGGATGATCGCCTGCCGGCGCTGTCACCGTTTTGCCCAGGTGGAAGGTCTTTGCTCCCAGTGTTACTTCGTATTCGTCCGGAAGGGGGGGATTGACCCCCAGGAACGGGTGATCAAGGAATTCGAGATCCAGAGATACAACCAGAGGAAGAAGTGGCTGGCGCGGTTTCTCAGCCTGCCCCTTCTGGGTTGCGGGCATTTTATCCGGGGTAAGTGCGGCCGCGGGTTACTGCTCAACCTGATTTTCTGGCTCTTGGTCCTCAAACTGGTTTTGCCCCGGGAGATCTTTCCCGGACCGTTCTCCCTGGCCTTGGGAGCCGAATGGGCGGGGATGGTCGGGTCGATCGCCGGCCTGGTAATTATTTACCTGATCGGGTTGGCCAGCCTGATTTCCGGGGAGGAAGAATAATGGCTTTAAAGGGGACCCTGAAAGATTTCGGGATCGCGGATATCTTTCAGCTGATTGCCCACCAGCAGAAAACCGGGATTCTCGACCTGGCGCGGGACGAGGAGCAGATCCAGATCGTTTTCGAGGACGGATTCGTGATCATGGCCGAACCGAAAATGAAGCGCAAGGGAGAGAAGCTGGGTGAGCTTTTACTCCGGAGCGGCTTGATCGCGGAAAAGGACCTGGAGGAATCCCTGGAAGTCCAAAAGGAGACCCTGCAGAAACTGGGCGATATCCTGATCGAGCGGGGGGTCTTGAGCAAGGACGGCCTGCGCAAGGTCCTGCGGCTGCAAACGGAAGAAACCCTCTTCTCGGTTTTACAGTGGACCGACGGGTTGTATGAGTTCCATCAGATGCCGGTTCGTTACGAACGGGATATTTACCGCCAGATCAGCGCCGAGCACGTTTTGATGGAGGGCTACCGCCGGCTGGATGAGTGGAAGGTGATCCAGAACGATGTTCCCACCCCCGAGATCGTCTTCACCCTGGGTGACGAATCTCTTCCCCACCTGGAGGAAGGGAAACTGAACCTGGAACGGCGCGAATTCCGGAAATTAAGCGAGGAGGAAAAGAAAATCCTCAGCATGGTGGACGGCAACCGGACGGTCCGGGAGATCCGGGATTTAAGCCTGCTGGGGGAGTTCGAGGCCATGAAAGCCTTGAGCAATCTCCTGAAGGGAAAATATGTCGAACCCGTGCGGCAGGAAGCCGAGGGAAAAGCAGAGGGGGCGGCTCCACCCCTGCAAGCCCCGGGCTACCTCAAAATTGCGGCGGGTACGCTCCTGGTCCTCGGGCTCTGGCTTCTGGTCCTGGGCCTGGGTTTTTCTCCCGCCTCCATTAAGCTCGGCCCGGGGGTCCCGGAAATGACCCGACCGGACACTCTGAAAATAATCTGGGTAAACGGAATCCGGGATCAGCTGGACAGCGCCCTGGAGGTTTACCGGATCAGCGAGGGAGGTTACCCGCTGAAACTCGACGATTTAGCTCCGGGAGGAATCTTCCGGTTCCCGCGTTTTTACGGGGGCCCGGCCCGGAATTTATTTTACCTGAACCGAGGGAATAATTACCTCCTGCTCCTCCCGAAAATTTAAACCCGAAGCTGAATCATAACCATCGGAATCATTGGACAATTTACAGGAAGATTGTTTGTCTAGGACTACTTTCTAAAATTAAAAAAATGAGCCCCCTCACTTTGATCCTCTCCCCCGGGGGGAGAGGGAAGGGTGAGGGGGAAAATTTAACTTGTGACCGAGATAAATTCCAATCCTGACGCGACATGCGAAATCGCGTTTGCCGGGGACAATCTCTTCCGGGAAATCTTCGGAGAGCGGGATGAAAATCTCCGCTTCCTGGAGGCGAGCTTCCAGGTTCGGATCGGATTCCGGGGGGAAGAAATCCGGGTCATCGGGGAGAGCGAAAAGGTCAGGCGGGTGGAAAAAATATTCCAGGATTTTCACACCCTCCGTAAACAGGGGATCTCCCTGGCCGCGATAGATTTTCAGTACGCGGTCCGGACCCTACAGGAGAATCCGGAGGCGGATCTGGCCGGCATTTTTTCCGACAACATTTTCATCTCGATCAAGGGCCGGCGGATTACCCCCAAGAGCTTGAACCAGAAACGTTACGTCGAGGCGATCCGGAACTGCGATATGGTGATCGGGATCGGTCCGGCCGGGACCGGGAAGACCTACCTGGCCATGGCGATGGCCCTTTCCGCCCTGCTCCGGAAAGAAGTGCTCCGGATCGTCCTGGTGCGGCCGGCGGTGGAAGCGGGGGAGAAACTCGGATTTCTCCCCGGGGATATCGCGGAGAAAGTCAACCCCTATCTCCGGCCGCTTTACGACGCCCTCCATGACATGATGGATTTTGAACGGGCCAGCCGCCTGCTGGAACGGGGGGTGATCGAGATCGCACCCCTGGCTTTCATGCGCGGTCGGACCCTGAACGAGAGTTTCGTGATCCTGGACGAGGCCCAGAATACCACCTCGGAGCAGATGAAGATGTTTCTGACCCGCCTGGGGTTTGGATCCAAGGCGGTGATCACCGGGGATATTACCCAGGTCGACCTGCCGGGGGAGAAGATGTCCGGCCTGGTCGAGGTGCAGGGGATTTTAAAGGAGGTCGAGAAAATCCGGTTTGTCTATTTTTCCGAACGGGATGTCGTGCGACATCCGTTGGTGCAGGAGATCATCAAGGCTTATGAAATTTTCGAGACCAACTCCCGGGAAAGCTCCGGACGGGGCAAGGGATCTTCCCGAGAACCGAAACGAAGCTGAAACCCAGCGCCTGGTTTGGCCGCCGAGCCGGCTCCAGGGGATGAAAAACTGGGCGAGGGAAAAACTCCGGGCGGATACTACCCTCAACCGCTGGATCCTGGCCGGGCTGATCGCCGTTCTGGCGGCGATCATCCTGAGCCCCAACCTGAGGTTGCTGCGGGTCCGTTATCAGGTGGGGGAGGTGGCCGACCGCAATATCAAGTCCCCGGCGGATCTTCTGCTTGAGGACCGGCCCGCGACCGAGAAGAAGAGGGCCGAGGCGGAGGAACTGGTCTCCGCGGTCTTCGATTATGATGCCGGGCTCAAGGATCGGTCCGCCGAAAAAGTCCGGAAGATGATGCAGACC
>Ga0315289_10003745_pt1 | contig 22924 bp, 18 predicted proteins | sample YL17G11_40_MG_FD_203452 | JGI IMG/M metagenome (GOLD analysis project Ga0315289, IMG submission 203452) | Sediment microbial communities from Yellowstone Lake, YNP, Wyoming, USA - YL17G11_40 | ecosystem: Environmental > Aquatic > Freshwater > Lake > Sediment | place: USA: Wyoming | collected... | reverse complement strand
AGGGTTGATGGATTTACCTTTTCTATTAAGTGGTGGAGCCCAGGAGCTGTGGGCCCTTCTAAACGACCCTGGATTCAAAGATGTGCGGGACGCTGCTTGGGATAACCCTCTAAATAAATGGAACCAGTTCGGACTTCTCACCTTTGGTTACACAGAATATGGATTTGGGGGTGTACTGGTTAATGATTTGAAGGACTTAAAAGGGAAAAAAATGAGGGCATCTAGCCACTGGATTGTGGAGATGCTGAAGGTTGTAGGTGCTAGTGGTCATAATGTGCCCATGAATGAAATGTTCACTGCCCTCAAGTCTGGCGTAATCGACGGCGCCTGTACAGGCTTAGTTACCTATCAGAGTGGGGGCTTGATGGAGGCTGCTCCCTACTATACTATTGCACCGTATGAGCCAGGTCTTATTGGGTTGACAATTAATAAGAATTCCTTGGCCAAATTGCCTAAAGACCTCCAGGGAATAATCTTAAAAACATGTGCTCTCCAGGAGCCTGTCGTCAGGGAACATTTTCAGACGGGGTATTTGTCGAAGGGTCTTATGGATTCGATTCTTAAGAATTACGGCACAGTGAGAGCAATGCACCCTTCTGTTGTTGCAAATTTTCGTAAGCTGTGTGAGCCTTTGTGGGATCAATGGGCTCAGCAAGTGGGTCCTCCCGCGGGGGAAGTTCTCAAGAGAGTAAAAGAATTTGATAGGAAATGGTCAGAAAGCAAAAAGTAGTCCGGGTCACTGTAGACCGGTTAAGGATTGAATAATTTTGGCTGATTAGAAAACCTAATCGGAGGGGATTTATAGGGTTAGGTTCTTAGGAGGCACAAAGATGGGCAATGAAGATGCAGCAATCGTACTCTCACGGAATGTTGTACGTACAAAATACGAAGACATACCCCCTGATGCACTGGAGGTTAGTAAGAAGTTGGTTTTGGATATTATAGCTACTACTTTGGGAGGGGGCAAAGCGAGAGGATGTAAGGAATTGGTAAAGTTGATTAAAGATTGGGGGGGAAAAAAAGAAAGTACTATTTTAGGCTACGGTTATAGAGTACCAGCTCCGAATGCTGCCCAAGCCAATGCTTCAATGGCTCATGCCTTAGACTATGATGACACACATGACGGCAATATTGTACATGCCAGCGTCGTTGTAGTTCCAGTATGCTTTGCTGTCACAGAAATGAAGGGAGGAGTTAGCGGGAAAGAGTTTATTACTGCGGTTACGTTAGGTCTTGACCTGAGCACTAGACTATCAGGTGCCACAAAGTTTAAGACGGAATTATTGTATGATGGCTGGTGGAACACTTCACTTTATGGTTACTTTAGTGCTGCTGCAAGCGCTGGCAAAATATTAAAGGTTGATGAGGAGAAGATGGTCAATGCCTTTGGTATCGCCTATGAACAAGCAGGGGGCACTATGCAATGTTCCCTCGAAGCTGCCTTAACCAAGCGGATGTGTCCAGGCTTTGCCGCCAGGGGCGGTATTGTTTCGGCTCTTATGGCTCAAAGAGGTATCACCGGTGCTAAGAATAGCCTAGAAGGCAAGGCAGGTTTGTTTACCATCTTTTACTCAGGTGGCTGTGATCGCGAATATTTAATTCGCGATCTGGGGAGAAAATTCGAGGGGGCAAATCTTAGCCTCAAGCCCTATCCCACCTGTAGGGCTAACCATCCGGCCATAGATGCCACCTTGAATCTGGTCCATGAACACGCGATAAAGCCCGAGGATGTCCAAGAAGTCACGGTCTCTGTAGGCAGGGGGGCATACACTTTTACATGTACGCCGTTGGAACTGAAACGCAAGCCAAAAACAATCGTTGATGCGCAGTTTAGTCTCCCTTGGACTGTTGCTACTGCTATAGTGCATAACAAGGTGGTAATCAAAGATTTCAGTGACGAAGCTATTAAGGATCAACAAGTTATCGAGATAGCACAAAAGGTGACCCCAAAACTTGACGACAATCTCACTGTGGCAGTTGGAGTGGAACCTGAAATAGTAGAAATCAAAACCGGGGACGGCAGGTTACTTTCAAAAAGGGTGGACTTCCCCTATGGGCATCCCAAAAAACCAATGAGCTGGGACTCATTAGTTGATAAGTTAAAGGACTGTGCTCTGTATGCTACAAAACCAATATCTATGACGAAATTGAGGAAGATTGTAGACGCAGTAATGGGAATTGAAAAGATGGATAACGTGAAGTCTATCGTCGAATTTCTCAGTTAGCAGAAATCTAAGGTCTAGTGTGCTCATCAGACTCTGAGTAGCTAGACAAAATAAACTGACTATTAGCAGACATCCTGTAGCTGGATTAGCGCTGAAAGCTGTGAGACCTTAGGGAAGGAGGTGGAGAAGGCAAAAGGACCATTGGGCAGCGATAGTACTTTATAATGCATAATCAAATTGTTAAAGGAGGAAAAAATGGAGTTAACATACGAAAAAATGATGGAATTTATGCAGAAATACTTTGACATGCTTCAGTCGATAAATCCTAAGACAGACCCGAAGATAGTGGACAAAATAAAGGGTTTTTTCTCATCAGACTGCATCGTACGCTGGGGTATTCCCCCTAAGCTTAATAACCGAGATGAATGGGTGGACCATCTTTGTGGCCATGCTGATGAGTACAGGGCAACAGTAATTTATAGCCCCGATCCTTTTTACATGTTTGTTGATGAAAGGAAGAAGATGGCTGCCTGTTTTGCAAAGGAGGAGATGAGAGATCCGAAGTCGGGAAAGCTTCTGAAGGTTTTCCTTTTGAATGTTCACTATGAATTCACATTGGAGAACAATGCTATAAAGTTTAAGAGGGAGCTTATCAGTCATATCCCGGCGAAATACTCATCCGATATCTCCCCAGAGTAACAATACGGAAAGCTGTTTCAGCCCTAGAATCTTGACTTTCAAGGCGTGCTTGTAAGATCGTTCTGAGAAATTTTGGACAGGTTCCCCAATAAAAGGAGGTTCCCAAGAAAATTTCAGGAGGAGATGAATGACGGATGTTAAAAGTGTGGCAGTTATGGGTGGAGGTAATGGCGCGCATGCCATGGCAGCTGATTTGACGATGAAAGGTTATCGAGTAAATATGTGTGAATCCCCCGAATTTAAGGAGAGTCTGGGCACAACGCTCGAGCGGCAAGCAATAGATCTCATCGACGCATGGGGAGAAAAGCACACTGTTAAAATAAATAGAGTAACGACAAATTTTGCGGAGGCGTTGAAGGGGGTCAGATATATTATGTTGACTATCCCCGCCATTGCGACAAAAAGTTTTTTTAATTTAATGATGCCGCATTTGGAAGATGGCCAGACGATCATCAAATGGTCAAGCAACTTTTCCACATTATTATTTGCCAACATGTTAAAAGAGAAAGGAATAAAGAAAAACATTACACTTGCTGAGGCACATACCCTTCCCTGGGGGTGCCGGCTAAAAGCACCGAGTACCGTAGAAATAATGGTCTGGGTTACTAAGCTTCTTTTTGCCACTCTACCTGCAAGGGATATGAATAAGGTGATTCATGAGGTGGAAAATATGTATCCCGTAGTGGCCGGGGAAAATGTTTTGGCCACTTCTTTAAATAATCTAAACCCGATTGTACATCCCATTGGTACCGTAATGAACGCAGGGTGGGTAGATACTATTGGGAAAGATTTTTACTTTTACAGAGATGGAAATACCTTGTCAATATCAAGAGGAATCAAATCGATTTTTGATGAGGTATCCAGGTTAGCCAATGCAATAGGCGTAAGAATGCTTGAATATCCCGAAGAGGACTTCTGGAAGAAAAGTACAATCATGTCAACTTACGGTAGAGCTGTTTTTGATAAAGAGGGTGCAGTGGCAGGGATATCCGGTCCCTCATCTGTGAAAAGCCGATATATCACAGAGGACATTCCGTTCGGGTTGGTACCGATTAAGAACCTGGCAGTCCAGTTCAATGTGTCCACGCCCGTGATCGATGCCGTCATTCAGTTGGCCTCTATCATTAACCAGACTGACTACATGAAGGAGGGCATTTCCACCGAAGAACTCGGGATCGCCGGCATGGATCGTGACAAACTGATGAAGGTACTCAGCGAAGGGTTCTAACCAGCAACCGCCGCGAGTGAGTGGCACTGGGAAAATACAAGAGGAAAGACGTAAGTTTTCTTGTCGGTCAACTGGGCCGAAGTGAAAAGTAGTCCCGATGGACGATGCCTTGAGGTATCTCGTTCTTTTGGGGGACAGCCAGCAAAGGCTCCATGTTTCATTAGAAAACTTTGCATTCCTCGTCTTGGAGGCGATGGGCTTGGTCAGACTCAGGAATCTGACCGATGGAAATGGAGGTTTAGGATGAACAAAATCGCGATGCTCGGTGCTACGAAAAGAACAGTTTTGTTAGGAAAGATCGGCAGAATTCTAGACAGACTGATCGTCAAAATGAGTAATGTGGGTGCCGCGATAGGAGTCGTCGTGATCATCATCATGATCTTCCTGGTTACTCTCAGCGTGCTTCTACGGTATATCTTTATGATAGGACTGCCATTCACTACGGAGTATTCCGAATATTTACTTCTAATACTCGTGTATATGGGGCTTGCGTATACAACAATAAAAGAAAAACATATCACTGTAGACTTCGTTGTCAAGCGACTCTCAAAAAAGGTTAGGAGTGGTTTGGAGATAGCAACTACGTTCCTGGCGATGACTATGGTGGTAATATATTTCTGGTATGTATGGCGCTTCTGGATAAAAAATGTGGAGTCAGGCGCTACGGCCCCGTCCAAGACGGTGACGCCTCTTTGGATACCTCAAATTTTCATGTGGGTTGGTCTGGGCATCTTTACCCTGGCGATAGCTGCGAGTGTAGCCCATAAGTTAATAAATTTCATGAAAAAACCAAAAGAGGAGACCAGCGAGTAACTTAGAGTTGCCAGATAAGTCTCTTCGTTAGGAAAGGAGTGAAACCATATGGAGTTAAGTCCCGGTGAACTAACGATAATAGTTTCCGTAGCAATGCTGATCTTATTAGCTAGCGGGATGTGGATTTCGGCAGCACTGGGCTTACTCGGCATGGGCCTGCTTATTTTCCTGGTAGGAGGTGGCAGAATAGGCATGATTGGCCTGATTCATTTTAACGCCATAAATTCTTTTTTGCTGACCTGCGTTCCTATGTTCATTTTCATGGGGGAGGTTATCATGTACAGTGGACAGGCTGATAGGCTTTACAAAGGTGCCACATCCCTGGTGGGCTTTCTTCCCGGTGGCTTGCTTCATACCAATATTGTGGCTTGTGCTTTCTTTGCTGCCGTTTGTGGTTCCAGTTCAGTTACGGCAGCTACCATCGGCACCATAGCTATTCCTCATATAGAAGGGAAGGGTTACAATAGAAGGCTGCTCTTAGGCTCACTGGCCAGCGCAGGCACTCTTGGGCCGCTCATCCCGCCCAGCTTGGTCATGATTATCTATGGAGCAACTGTTGGTGAATCTGTGGGTAAACTCTTCATTGCTGGTGTAATCCCTGGCATTATACTAACCGCCTTCTTTATGGCCTATGTTGTAGGAGTCTGTTCACTTCGCCCAAGCATGACGCCAGAACGATTGAAGTTTTCTGTAGTTGGATTGGGGCGAGGCCTGGCGGAGCTGTGGCAAATAATTGCACTCGCACTTCTGATAGGGGTTACGATTTACGCGGGACTAGGTACACCCACAGAGGCCGCAGCCGTTGGCGCGTTTTTGAGCCTTGTATTCTGTGCTCTCAACAGGAAGTTAACCTGGGACGTCTTAAAAAAATCCGCACTTTCCGCTCTCGAAACGACTTGTTGGATTCTGCTCATTGTAATAGGCGCGAACATCGTTTCAATGGCTCTTTCTGCACTACATCTGCCAGCACAACTGGCTTCGATGGTAACTTCTTTGGGGTTGTCTCGGTATGTAATCCTGTCTCTGGTTGTTCTCCTCTATTTCATTTTGGGCTGTTTTATAGATGGTATATCTATGATGTTGCTCACCCTTGCCGTGGTGTTCCCTATTATCACAGCCGCGGGCTTTCACCCCATATGGTTTGGCGTCGTCCTGGTAATACTCATCGAGATCGGGTGTGTTACACCCCCATTTGGGATCAACCTTTACATCATTCATGGTATCTCAAAAGGTAAGGATATCATGGATGTTATCATAGGAATGATACCGTTTTTGATATGTATGTTTATCTTGATTTTTCTGCTTGTCTTGTTTCCTGAGTTAGTTATATGGCTACCGGCACACATGGGCTAATTATAATTTTAGGGATAATATATGATATGTAAATCGGGCATCATATGGAAAGGGGGTGTAGAATACAAGAAAGTAACAAAATCAGGAAAGTAACAAAGGTAGGAAAGTAAAGGGCAAATAATCTTAAGACAGAGGAGGAACATATGAGCAAGAAAAAAATGTCGACAAAAATAGCGAGCATTGGACTGGTACTAATACTGACTACTCTATTCTTGATGCTGGCCGCTGCCCAGGCTGCGGAGCAAAAGGTTTACAACTGGGATTTTATTTCTTCAGTTCCGAAGACGGAGGCATTTCGAGATTGGTCTGGTTACATCGAGGCAATAAAAAAAAGGACAGGAGGTCAGTTAATAATTCATTACATGGTTGCGGGTGAACATCCCTTCAAGGCAATCGATCTTCTGGGTGCGGTAAGAGACGGTTTTGCCCAGATGAGACATGTTGTTTGTACTGAGGACGCAAGCTCTGCACCTCTGCGCCAGCTGACTGACCTACCGTTTCTACTTAGGGGAGACGAAACCTTTGCATTGTTCAACGATCCCGAGTATAAAGATGTGGTCAGTGCAATTTATTATGATGTTTTTGACCAGTGGAAGCAGATTGCTATGCCTGGCCTAGGCGGTTATCCGGACAACTGTATGGCTACGAGGAGCACCTTTATTGACCGTATGGATTGTCTGAAAGGGAAACGTATGAGAACGCGTACTCCCGAATTTACCGCAATGTATGAATCACTTGGCGCTACTTGTGTGCCTGTAGACTTTGGGGAGCTGTTCATGGCGATACAACGGGGAATCATTGATGGCCTTGACACCTCTCTGTACTATGTAAGAGCCCTTCGTTTAGCCGAAGTTGCCAGGTACATCACCCTCACCCAGCACTACTTTGCACTTTTCAGCGTCACAGTTAACAAGGATGCGTTCAATAAGCTGCCTAAAGATGTCCAGCAGATCCTGAAGGACACCACCGCAGAATGGATGGAAAAGAGCTGGAAGGCACAAAGAAAGCAATACGAAGAGGACGTCGTCAAGGTTAGTACTGAACAGGGTGCCACTGTAAGGGAGCTGTCGCCAGAGCTAAGGGAGCAGATCCGCGATGCCATGATGCCGGTCTATGACGCGTGGGCAAAGCGTGTCGGATCTCCGGCACCACAACTGCTTAAGCGAGTGCATGAATTCCATGCGAAGTGGCTGAAATCCCACCGATAGATTTCTGTGTGGAGATCAAGACGATCGACGACACACTCCCTTCGGAAAGGGTGGAGTACCCCTGTGGGCATCTGGACAGCCCCATGAGCTGGGAATCCATCATTGGTGAGCTCATGGGTTGTGCGTATATGTGATTAAGTCCGCATCTGAAGAGAATCTACGGAAAGTGGGTAAGATGGTCAAGAAGACGGGAAAACCGGATGATATCGGAGCCCTAGCGTACCTGGTTGTCTGAGAGACTATTGGATCGTCATATACTTCTTTTTCGGGTAGTGACATTACGGCTGATCCCAGGATACTTGGCTCTGAGGAGGTAAGGCGATAATCAGAGATATAAACGCGCTCGATGAAAGGAGACGAAGATGGATGCGGCAATCAGTCTGGCGAAGAACGTCGTCACAATCCGATATGAAGATATCCCATCCGATGTCATAGAGATACATAAAAAACAGACACTCGATATCCTTGCAACCGCCATTGGTGGTAGTGCTGCGGCCGGATGTAAAGATCTGGCAGAGCTCATCAGGGAGTGGGGAGGGAAGGAGGAAAGTACTGTGATTGGTTACGGCGATAGAGTTCCAGCACCACATGCGGCGCAACTCAATGCCACTATGGGGGATGCTTTAGATTATGATGATACCAGCGACACAGGCGGAGTACACTCAGCCACCACGGTTATACCTGCGTGTTTTGCGGCGGCAGAGCGACACGGGAGCGTAAGTGGCAAGGAGTTTCTCGCTGCCGTTGCCGTTGCCGTTGACCTCGTTCAGAGGATGGGACTGGCCACCAAGATCAACCCCGATGTGGGAATACCACCCTGGAACGGGTGGGAAATCACCCCACTTTATGGTTTTTTCGGGGCGACGGCGGCTGCCGGTAAAATATTCAATCTTGGTCATGAGCGGATGATTAACGCTTTCGGCATTGCCTACTCTCAGGCCTCGGGCAATGCACAGTGTGTTGATGAAGGTAAGCTCACCAAGCGGATACAGCCCGGTTTTGCCGCCAGGGGAGGCGTCGTCGCCGCAATACTGGCAGAAAAGGGGATCACCGCCGCCAACAATAGTTTTGAGGGTAGGAATGGATTATTTCCCGTCTACCATCAAGGGGTTTACGATCGCGAGGCCCTAACCTCTGAGCTGGGGAAGCGGTTCGAGGGGGCGATTGTTGCCTTCAAACCATGGCCGTGCTGCCGCGGCAACCACACCGCCATTGATGCAGCCCTGTCGTTACGTCGTGAGCATTCGCTCGGACCAGGAGATATTTCTCAGGTTACGGTTACTAGCGGCAGGGTAACAAGGGAGGCTGTATCCAGGCCGTTGGAGGTAAAACGCCGACCGAGAAACGTTGTTGATGCCCAGTTCAGCATCCCCTGGACGGTGGCCGCTGCCCTTGTCTACGGTAAGGTGCAAATCAAGCATTTTACCCTGGAAGCTCTCAATGACCCCAACATACTGAAAATTGCTGAAAAGGTGGCCTTTGTGTTTGACGACAGTCTCAGTATCAATGTTGTTGAGCCGGCTATAGTGGAGATCAAGGTCATTGACGGCAGGATACTGACCAAGAGAGTGGACTTTCCCTACGGGAATCCCAATAACCCTATGAGCTGGGAGTCTATCACCGAGAAACTTAGGGACTGTGCATTGTATGCAATAAGACCCATTCCTGAGGATACATTGGGAAAAGTAGTCCAACTGGTAAGGGGCATGGAAGGGCTGAAGGATGTCGGCAGTGTTATGAGATTGTTATGTTAGGAACCGTTACTGGAAGACATACTACATTGGAGGAGACGAATGCAGGGAAAGATTGATCCCATCACCTTGGAGGTCATGGACCATCGGCTCATGTCCATTGCCGAGGAGATGGAAATTACGCTACTCAAGAGTTCATTCTCCACAATAGTCAAGGAAGGTGGGGATTGTTCAACTGCCATATTCAATGCCCATGGATACACTGTTGCCCAGGCCGTCGCCATACCAACCCATCTTGGTACTCTGATGGAATCGGTGCCACAGATACTCAGGAAATTTCCTGTCTCGGAGATGCAGGAAGGCGACGTCTACCTTGCCAACGACCCGTACACAGGTGGAACTCATCTTAATGACATCACCCTGGTGATACCGGTTACCTATCAGGGAGAGGTAATAGCCTTAACCACTAGTATGGTTCACCACCAAGACATAGGAGCGATGCTGCCGGGCTGTCCCACCAGCAGCACCTCCATTTACCAGGAAGGACTCAATCTCCCCCCCCTCAAATTCTATGAAAAGGGCAAACCCGTAAAGGTTGTTCATGATATTATCAGAAACAACGTGAGAATTCCGGATACCGTGATCGGTGACTTGAGAGCACAGGTCGCAGCCGGAAATGTGGGGAAGCTCAGGATCCAGGAATTTATGGGGGAGTTTGGCAAGGATATGGTTTTAAAAGGGATGTCACAGCTCATTGACCGGGCAGAATTCCTGACTCGTCAAGAACTCAGAAAGATCCCTGGTGGCCGTTACACGTTCGTAGACTACGCAGACAATGATGGGGTCGATATTAATCAGCGTATTAAGATACAGGTTGCGGTTACCATAAAGGGTGACGAGTTTATCGCCGACTTTACAGGCTCCAACCCACAGGTAAGGGGGCCATTTAACGTCCCTCCCTCAGGCACGCTGGCCGCCGCCTGCTATGTGATTAAGGCAATCACGGGTGGCCATACCATCTCCAGCAATGCTGGTGCCTTTCGCCCGATAAAACTCATCCTCCCTGAAGGGAGCATCGTTAACCCGCGACCTCCTGCTGCCGTTGCTGCAAGGGCAAGCACTATCTTGAGGATTACCGATGTCCTCCTAGGTGCCATGGTCAAGGCTGTGCCCGAACGCCTGCCTGCTGGCGACTCACACCAGCTGGTTGTCCTCTACATCGGAGGTCATGACCCGCTCACAGACAGAGACTATGTCTGGGGCGACATCGCTGTGGGTGGAACCGGCGGTAGGCCGACCAAAGATGGTGTTGATGTCATCCTTCAAGGGATGGTGAACGGCCAAAATATTCCGGTGGAGGCCATAGAGGCAGCGTATCCGCAAAGGGTCTTGAAGACTAGTCGTATTTGTGATTCCGGCGGAGCGGGAGAATACCGCGGCGGACTGGGCATGCAGAGGGTGCTGGAGGCCACGAGAGGTAGCGTCTCGATAACCTTCCGGGGAGAGCGCCATTATGTGAGACCGTGGGGTCTCTTTGGAGGTCTCCCAGGGGCTAAGTCTCGAGCCTTCGTTCTCCGCAAGACGGGAGAGGTAGAGGGAATTCCTTCCAAGAAGGATCTGGTTTTACAGGAAGACGACCAGATTCACTTCTACACATCAGGTGGCGGTGGTTATGGGGATCCCCTCAAGCGAAAACTATCGCTGGTGCTTCAGGATGTGGTTGAAAACAAAGTATCTGTTAGGGGGGCTCGCGATGATTACGGTGTCGTCATTGACGAGAACTCTATGACCTTAGATGTCAAAAAGACGGAAAACCTCAGGGAGGAACGAAGGGGGTCGCGGGGGGGCATCACCTGGACCTTCGACCGTGGTGTCGATTTTGGCAAGGAATAACTGGCATTACGTTCTCACATAAGGAGACTGGTACATGGCTTTATCAATCGGAATAGACATTGGCGGAACCTTCACGGATATCGTTGCCCTGGATGATAAAACCGGCAGACTCACCGTCACCAAGGTGCCCTCGACACCCCGGAATTTCGCCAAGGGTTTCTGGAAGGGTGTTGACAAGATTCTCAGCATGGTAGGTGATTCCCCGGGGAATATTGTGCGCCTGATTCATGGTACCACCGTTGCGACCAATGCCATTCTAGAGCGTAAAGGAGCAAAGATTGGCGTACTGACTACTGAAGGATTTCAAGATGTGCTTCATATTGGACGGTGCTTCAGGTCGGAAATGTATAACGTTTTTCACGAAGCAGAGACCCCTGAGTTTCTCTGTCCGCGCCACCGAATACGAGGCATCAGAGAGCGTGTGGGCTCCGACGGTGAGATCCTAACCCCTCTTGATGAAGCTCAGGTACTGGGGGAACTGGAGTATCTCGTTAAGCAGGAGGGAGTCGAGGCGATTTCGATTTGCTATCTCTTCTCCCACGTCAATTCGCAGCATGAAGAGCGTACTGCCGAGATGACACGTGAGAAGTACCCGAATGTGAGGGTTTCCGTATCTTCCCTGGTCAACCCCAGGTTTCGAGAATATGAACGGGGGGTTATTACTGCCTTTGACGCCTATGTCGGTCCCGTCATGGAGAATTATATTCGGAAATTAGAAGAAGGGAAGCATAGCCGCAACATCTCTCCAAAGCTGCAGGTAATGCAGTCCAGGGCCGGTATCACCAGTGCCGAGATGTGCATGGAGAAGCCGGTGGTAACGCTTCTCTCCGGACCTGCCGGTGGCGTTACCGGCGGTATCTTTATCGGTAATCTTTGCGGTGTGAAAAATATTATCACCCTTGACATGGGGGGCACCAGCAATGATGTGGCGCTCGTGAGGGATGGAAAACCTTTCCTGTCTATTGAAGGTAAGATCGGAAAGTACCCTCTCAGACAAACGATGATTGATATATCCACCATCGGTGCGGGAGGGAGCAGTATCGCCTGGGTGGATAATTACGGGGTACTAAAAGTCGGTCCTGAGAGCGTCGGTGCTGATCCCGGACCGGCATGTTACGGGCTCGGAGGCGAGCACCCCACAGTTACCGACGCGAGCGTCGTATTAGGGTATATCAACCCTGAATATTTTGCCGGAGGTGAAATAAAGCTCCAGCAGGAGCTGTCTCAAAAAGCCATTCAGACGTATATCGCCGAGCCACTGGGTATGGATATCAGGAAGGCAGCGAGCGGTATTCATAGAATTGTCAACAATAATATGGCCGACCAACTTCGACTTATCACGGTGTATAAGGGGTATCACCCTAAGGACTTCAGCCTCGTTGCCTTTGGTGGTGCCGGTCCGATGGTAGCCGGTAGACTGATGCAGCTGCTGGGTATCGAGAGGGTAATTGTACCTGTCAGTCCGGGGGTTCTGTCTGCCTTCGGCTTACTTGTGGCGAATATAGAGCACGAGGAGGTGGCAGGTTTTAAGGCCGGTTGCAACACGGTCGATCCAAAGGAAATCATGCAGGCGTATAGCCGAGTGGAAACACGTTGTAAGCAAAAGAGGGAGGGGGTTGGGATACAGGCAACCCGGCTTCGCGTCAATCGTTCTGCAGAAATGAGGTATATCGGTCAGTCTTATGAGCTTGAAGTCCCCTTTCCAGAAGGAGGAGATGAGATAACCATGGAAACTATCCTGGATATTGTCAGACGCTTTCACGAGATTCATCAGAATATCTACCAGCACAGTGCTGCGGACAGTCCGGTGGAATTTCAGGCCCTCCGCATGGTTTACTGGCAGGAGCCGGAGATCGCTCCGAGGCTCCAGCAGCTTGCTGCTTCCGATAACGTGGCCGGTCCAAAATGCCATCGCTGCGCCTATTTTGATGAGTACCAGGATTTTATTGATACCCCGGTTTATGAACGGAATGCATTGGTACGCGGACAAAAACTTGCTGGCCCAGCCATCGTTGAGCAGGTAGACACCACCACCGTCATTTATCCCGGCCAGAAAACTACGGTTGATCAGTGGGGCAATCTTATCATGATTAATGCAGGGTGAGGTCTTCCCTGATGAGGGTCTGTTTTGTCTTTCCCTCGAAACGTTTTTCGTTTTATATGATACAGGGGGCAATAATGGCATCAACTCGATAAAAGGTTGTGATAATTCCAAACATTTCTATAAAATGAATAGCGGTAACAGCAGACAGCAAAAATAGCCCAACCAAGAAGGGGGGATTAGGTTCACTGAAGACTTTTTTGAATAATCGGTCTTTAAAAGATAATGCACATCATTGCACGGATCTTTGTAGAGAAATGATTGGCTAGCTCTATTCAAAGAGCAAAAGATAGTCACTTACGAGCATAAATAAGGTAAATGACGAAGGGAGGTGATGCGTTAGATCCGAATCACAGTAATTAGAAATCGGAATAGTTCAGAGAGGTAAATTTGATTCGAAATGAAAAGGAGGTAATGAAATGGAATTGACCTATGAGAATATGGTGGACCATTTAAATAAATACTTTGATATGATACCTAAAATTGACCCAGCATCTGACCCAGACATTTATAAAAAGATGGAAAAATTCTTTTCAGATGACTTTCAGGTTCGCTGGGGTACGCCAGTAAAATTCTTTAATCGAGAACAGTGGATTGATCACCTCTGTGGGCATGCTAATGAATACCGTGCCCTTATCCATTATAAAAAGTCTCCTTATTATTTTATTGTCGACGATAGAAAAAAGATGGCAGCCGGTTTTATCCGAGAACAGATGACACATCCTGAGAGTGGAGCGATTATTAAAGATTTCTTGATAAACGTCCATTTTGCATTCACATTGGTTCATGGCAATGCAAAATTTAAATATGAGATGATTTCTCAGATTCCGGCCCTGTACCATGTTGATAGCCTAACCGAGTAGCTCTTCAATAATGTAAGGATAGGTTAACTGGAAGAGAGCATTAGGGAGGGGATTTTATCGCCCTATCCTCTTCCGTACGTTCTTCATATCCCGATATCGAAAAGGGAAAATTATTCCCCACACGATAATAAGCGAGATAGCATTATGACTCATGATCAAATCGTACTCGTGGATATGGGAGCGATTTTTTCGTGGTGAGGAATCCATGAAAAAAGATTTGATAGGTAAGATCCTAAATGTAGATCTGTCAGCGAGGCAGGTCAGAGCAGTAGAATTAGAAGAAATGGTCATATACGATTACTTGGGTGGCCTCGGCCTCGGTGTTAAAATTCTGTATGACGAGGTTGGCCCTAACGTCGGCGCACTTAGTCCTGATAACGTGATAATCATTGCACCGGGTCTGCTTAGCGGGACTTCTGCACCGACAAATGGGAGGGCTCAGATTGTCACAAAGTCGCCATTGACTGGAATCCTTGGAACGGGAAATTTCGGAGGATTTTGGGGCCCCCGATTAAAACTCGCCGGTTTTGAGGCTCTTGTAATTAGAGATAAGTCAGATATGCCCGTTTACCTATGGGTAGATGATGGCGCAGCTGAGTTGAGAAGCGCAGAACATCTATGGGGTAAGGACACCTGGGAAACAACGGATATCTTAAGGGGAGAACTAGGAAATGATGTAAGCGTGCTTTCAATCGGTCAAGCTGGCGAAAACCTGGTTAAATTTGCTTGTCCTGTGATTGATTATTATCATGCGCCTGGTAGAAGTCATGCCGGATGCGTGATGGGGAGTAAGAAACTGAAGGCAATAGCTGTAAGGGGAACAAAGAAAATAGCCATCGCTGATCCAGAGAGATTCAGCGAGGCAGTGAAAGAGGCCATAGGTAGAATAATTATCCATCCAGAGCGGAAGGAAAGAAAAGAGTCGAAGTTTGGCATTATGAAGAAAATAGGCGCTTTAGTAAGGGCGGGAGTGATCAGTTGTAAGAATTTCCAAACAACGAGCTTGTCACCAGACAATGAACTTTTGAATCTCCCCGAAGCCGTATTACCCCATCTGGCAATGGGTAAGTTTTGCTATCACTGCCCAATGGGTTATGGCTGTGATCTCGTGGCAAATGTTAAGACGGGTTCGTATGCAGGACTTAGGTTAGGCGGAATAAATTGTTATATTTCGTATTGGGGGGGATATAGTGGGATCAAAAGCTTTCCAGCTTCATGGAAGTGTAAAGAACTTTGTCAGCGATATGGGATGGATCAGGGAGGTCCGATACCTTTTGCAATGGAGTTATTTCAAAAAGGAATTCTTACAAAGGAGGACTTGGATGGTCTTGAGTTAACTTGGGGTAATGAGAAGGCTATATTTGAGCTGATAAGGAAAATCGCATTTAGGGAGGGAATAGGAGATATACTGGCAGAGGGGAGTGCCAGGGCTGCAAAAAAGATTGGCAGGGGCGCTGAAGATTCGGCGATGGTGGTCAAAGGCATGGAGATGTTTGGAAAAGATCCGAGAACAGCACCATTGGTTAATACCCTCGGTGTCATGACATGTCTAAGAGGAGCAGATGAGAACCTTAGTACTTCTTCCATACCATTTAGCTATCCTGCGTGGGCAAAAAAAGCGGGGTGGAGTACCACTGATTATCTCAAATGGCTCATCGATTACATTGACATGCCTGATAACGTGAAGAAAGAGATCTTTGGAGAAGATCCCTCGACAAGTATCCTGGACCCTCATGAACTGGATGGAAAGGCATTTCTGGCAAAATGGTTTGGGGACCTTGTAGCCCTATGTAACTCCATAGGGCTCTGCGTGATCGCTACAAATTTCTGGCCGGTAATGGGACCGAGCCACTATGCCAAGCTCTATAACGCCTACACCGGTCATCAAACGACTGCTCAAGAAATAATGAAAGTAGGGGAAAGAATTGTTAATTTGATGAAAGTGTACGCAATCAGGTGTGGAATTAGCAGGCAGGATGATGTCTTACCAGCACGGTTCTATAGAGAACCGCTAACTGACGGGCCATTCAAAGGTACTCTTTTGCAAACAGATAGACTAAACCGATTACTTATCGAATATTACGAGAAGAGGGGATGGAATACGGAAACCGGGGTACCTACAAGAGGAAAATTAGTTGAATTAAAATTGATCGATGTGGCTGATGAGTTATCTAAGCTGGGCTTACTCGGCATGAGCGATTAAGAACCTGAGTCTTGAGGGTCCTTGCGCAATTTTTTTTGGTTTACTATGCTAATAAGGAAACTGCTTTGAAAAATAATGTCATGAGCAATGTGTATCGTTACCCAAGTTCAATAACTAAATATTCTTATAACTCAGCCTTTCATAAAATTAAAAAGACTATAATACCAGATAGTTACGGAGCGCAATAATGACTATCTCCTAAACCACAAGAACCCTAACATTATCAGCCGGTTAAAGAATTAATGATCAACTCATAATTCAAGTTAAACCGATTTTTACTTAATCCTTTAGCAGCCATTTGGGCCGGTATAGGAAGAGGTATTTTGGGGAAGACCCCTTTCATCGTACCTTTAGCTTATTGGGAGTTATGGATAATCATTTCCTAAATCGCTGAGTGCTGTTATCATTGGTCGGAAGGTTTTTGGCATATCTTCCCAGAAATGGAGGATGCCATGTACCAACGTTGTCTTATACCACCAGAGTCAATTCCTCCGAGTACCAAATACGAGAAGCTCTTTGAGAATTTGCCTGACATCACTCAAAGAAAGGTCCAACGCGGCAGCCCGCTTATTGCGAGAGAAACTCTTTTAAAGGGGTTGATTTATCGCAATCTCAGAGGCATCGATAGACTGGTAGAGCTTGAATTTGAACTGCGCAACAATTCGTCAATCGCCGAAACTTTAGGCTTACCGCTTTCAAGGAGACCACCTTCTGATGAACTGTTTTCTGAATTTCTGCGCGTTAATCCAAATGGGTATTTCCGGAACATACGAAAACCCTTGGTTCAAGCACTCATCAACGAAGGGGTTATCTCCGGCAATGCAATTGCATTAGATTCCTGTTCTATCGAAGCGTCTCTAAAAGAGAACAATCCAAAGACATCGATTAAAGAGCATTATGAAAAACATCACCTCCCCTCTACAGACAAGGATGCACGGCTTGGGGTCACCATTCACTTTTTCTTTACGAAGAGGATTCACTATCTTTGGAGTTTCCGAAGTGATTTCGTCAATGATCTGGAATTAGAACTGCCTCTTTATGAAATTACCCTCCAAGCCAATAAGAGCGAAAAGAAACTGGGACTATCAATATTGAAAGAGGTGCTCCAACATCTTTCCCCACCCATAGAAGTAGTTGCTGGCGACGCCAATTACGATATCGAAGGTATTCTTGAGCATATTGTCGAACAAATGCAGACTGAGGCCATCACACTAAGGAGCCCAGGGAATCCTCAAAACGTTCCTTAAGCCTTCAAAAAAGACAAGATATATTGTCAAGCGGAACCTTCCATGTATCGAAAAGGGAAAATGACCATCAAAGGGATAACCTATTGCCAGTATAGTTGCCCTTTGCATTGGTCCAAAGGGATCATTGGACACTATCTCCTTTGCCCAACGGAACATCCAAAGTTCTTTGCGCAGAGAGGCTTTGACGGTTTTACTCCTTTCAGTCCCAGCATTCGAGAGAAAATCAGCTATCGCACGCTAACATTCAAACACGTCTACTATAAAAGAACATCGGTGGAACGAGTATTTTCCAGACTATTGGCTATTTCCATGCAAAAGCCAACGGTCAAAGGTCTCACGGCGGTAAGAAACCATTGCACAATTGCTCATATCACCGTCCTGTTAGTAGCGTTAGCAGCCCACAGAATTGGATGTGAAGACAAGATACGGTTTGTGAAATCGTTCGTGCCGAACTTCATGACCCAGTAGCATTAGATATCCTAAGGGTCCGAAACCTGATTTTTGGGAAGTCCTATCATACCTAGGGTAATTAAGGCTATGCGAGCAAGGATGTCTTTTTCCCTTACATAAATGATCACTTAGCACATAAGGGTGAAGGATAGAAATCAAAAAGGGTGGGGGCTTAATCAAGACTGGGGCCGGCTTAAGTAGGTGGAAGGGGCCCAAGCATTTATGTTTCCACGGGATTCATGAAAGTTCGCCATTTTGGTCTAATGGGTTTTTCTTGTTTAGTTGAGAGATAGTCGCACCTATTGCTAAGCAGATTAGCAAATCTGTGTCTCTCTCGAAAGGAGGTTATTATGGACAAAATAAAAGTGATTCAGATGGGAATCGGATCTGTAGGGAAAGGGGTAACGAGGGCATTATCACGTAACAAGGGAATCGAGATTGTTGGGGCTTTGGACACTGACAGGGATATGGTGGGGAAGGACTTGGGTGAGATTGCGGGAGTGGGCAGAAAACTGGAAGTCGTAGTGACCGATAACTACTCCCTTTTTTCCGAGGTCGCTGCAGACATAGTTATCCATACAACAAATCACCAGTATCTCAATAATGTTTTTCAGGAAATATTAGAGCCCATCACCGCGGGAATGGATGTAATAACGGCAAACCTACAAGCTTCCGATCCGTATTTTTTTAATCCTACCCTCGGAGCAAAGATGGAAAAACTCGCGATAGAAAATAATGCCACTCTCCTTGGAACCGGCAGTGTCCAAGCAACGGATCGTCTGATCATCGGGCTGACGGAACAGTGCAACGAAGTGGAGAAGATCATATTCAGCGCTCACAGGGACGTGGGGCAGTTCACACCTAAATCGAATTGCCTTGCCTTTGGTATAGGCTTAACCCTCCCACAATATCAGGAAAGAGATCAGAAAAGTGATGATAAGCACAGTACTATCAGGTGGGAGATTGATGCAATTGCGGAACGTATAGGCTGGACGCTCGATGAGATATCCCTGAAAGGTGTTCCTCTCATTGATGATAAGGGCATAGTCATTGGCGAGCAGAAGATATGCCAAGGATTTGAAAAAGGCAAAATGAGAATCGCCATGGAGGTTACATCCACCCTTGATCCAAAGCATGAGTACTATCACAAGATAACCATACAAGGGATTCCCAGCATTAATGCACTTATTCATTATTCACCTGATCGGTCTTTGCAGGGTACAATAGGGCCTTTGGTAAATTCGATTCCCCATGTGATTAATGCCCCTCCAGGAATCCTGAAAGTATTGGATATGCCCATCTGCTCCGTTTTGCAAAAAGATGTGAGATTGTTTTTATTTTAACCCGGAGATCGCAAGTATGATGAAGCAATACTTCATCCACACCTTGGAAGGGATTTTCTGTCCAAATGGGACCGCATAGCGTTTGCCCATGAACCCCTCACGTAAAGAGAGCTAAATCTACTCTGAGAAGGGGATCATCGGTTGTTATAATTATTTGAAGAGCGACTAACAGATATGTGTGTATGGGCAGACCGGCCAAAGAGTCTTAGTATTATGTTGCCCCTCTGACATTGGGGATCTGAGCCTTCTACTTGGATATCCGCTCTGGATATCTTCCTGGGAATCTTCTACCAGAGATGGTTATTACATGATAAACAAGATAGCCGCCAAAAGATAGCATGTTGTAAGTTGATAAGGGAATGTAAGGACATTCCCTTGTATTCCTCGTTTCTTTCGGATAAGGATTTTATTGTCTGGAATAAATTTGCTAATGTTTTTACCGAAGAGGTTAGCATGAAAGGTTTCTTTAATAAAATTCTGAGGATCAATCTCGAGACGAAAACTTTCCGGGAGGAGAAAATTCCTGATTCTGTTTGTGAAGCCTATCTCGGCGGAAAGGGGCTTGGTATTTATCTCCTAATGAAGGTAAATCCAGCAGGAGTCGATCCTTTTTCGCCAAGAAACAACCTAATTCTCTCTCTGGGACCTGTGACAGAAAGCCGAATCTATGGGTCCTGTCGGCATGGTGTTTTCACCAAATCTCTCCTCACTGGAATCTTCTCAGAATCCTATTCCGGAGGAAAGGCCGCAGAATCAATGAGCCGGACTGGTTATGATGCCTTCATTTTGGAAGAGGCATCCAAAGGCCCCGTCTGGATTGAAATATCCGATCAAAAGGTCACCTTTCACGATGCGAAAGACCTCTGGGGTAAGGATACCTATTTTACAGAGAATGAGGTTTTAAGGAGAGTCAATCAAAAAGGTGCAGCTGCCCTTGTCATTGGCCCTGCTGGAGAAAATCTTGTTCGCTATGCCGTCATTGAAAACGATTATTGGCGGTCCCTCGGAAGAACTGGAGTCGGTGCTGTGATGGGCTCCAAAAAGGTCAAGTCTATCGCTTTTTATGGAAAGAAAACACGGGAGCCCGCCTACCGTGATCGAGTCGAACAATTTGCAAAGGAGACCTTAGATCGTGGCAAAGATAGTCCCGGGGCTCAAAATTATAGGCGGTTAGGTACCCCCATGCTTGTGGCAATGGCCAATGCCGTCGGAGGGTTTCCTTCAAAATATTGGCATCTTGGAACATTTGAGGGATGGGAGAAGATTAGTGCAGAGGCGCTACTTGAACGTTGCCGGGTGAGACCGAATGCCTGCCTCCGCTGTTTCGTGGCTTGTGGAAATCTAAGCGAGGTCAAGGAGGGAAGACATAAAGGCCTCAAAATCGAAGGTCCAGAATATGAGACGATCTATTCCTTTGGTGGCCTCTGCATGGTCCATGAGATTGAAGAGATTGCTTATCTCAATGACATCTGTGATCGCTTGGGTATAGATACTATCTCCGCCGGAAGCCTCTGTGCCTTTGCCATGGAAGCGGCAGAAATGGGACGCGTCAAGGAAAAGATTAATTGGGGAGATGTGGATAAGATTGCTTCGCTCCTCCATGACATCGCCTATAAGAAGGGCATTGGAGCAATATTGGCTGAAGGGATCAGGCATGCCGCAAAGGTTTGGGAGATGGAGGACGTTGCCATCCATACCAAAGGATTGGATCCCGCGGGTTATGACCCGAGAATTCTAAAAGGGATGGGGCTGGCCTGTGCAACATCAGATCGCGGAGCTTGCCATCTGAGGTCAACCTTCTATAAAGCAGAGCTCTCGGGGATGATTCCATCGGATCAGATAGAGGGGAAGGCAAAGCTCTTTCTCGAATTTGAAGACCGTTTTAACATTCACGATTCTTTGATCCTATGTCGATTCTATCCGGATATCTACTGGGACTGGAATTACCTTTCGGCGATCGTGGAGGTTACAACAGGACTCAAATTGGATGAGAATCGATTGAGGAAAATCTCATCCAATATCCAAAATCAGACTCGAAGGTTTAACCTCCGCGAGGGCATGACTTCAAAGGAGGACACCCTCCCAAGAAGATTTTTCGATGAACCCTTGGGCAAAGACCGGAAAACAATTCGGAGGGAAGATCTCCAAAAAATGCTTCAAGATTACTATGCCCTGAGAGGGTGGAGCCCGGAAGGAGTTCCAGAATTTTAATGACCAAAAGGAAGGAAGAGCGAAGCTTTAGAAATCTTCTATGGGATATGAGGGTAACATTACCATTTGTCATCTACCTTCTATTAATTATGGAATTTGTGGGACCTCGCTCCGTCTTGGAGCTAGATTTACAGCCGAGGCATCGTCAGAAATGGCTCTGATTTATGCACATTTCAACCAGTAAGTGCGCCACGAGGCTGCACAAGGAGATGAGGGTAGGCCCCTCGGAGCCGGCTTGCAGGAATTGGCTTCAAACCACCTTAAGCTGCTCTGGTCAAATGCCAGGGTGGTGAGGGTTTACGTCACATCTCTTGGGCCTAATCAAACCATAGGAATGCGGGGCAGTCGTTGTATTCTTGTCATATTTGGAGATAAGGATCTTCGCGGAGTTGTAGAGGCCCACATTTTGTTTCAAAATGATGGTATAATTACTCACACGTATAAGAATGAGAAATCATGGGCTGAATGCCAGTGATGAATATAAGGTCGGGCCTTAGCAACCACGTGCAGCGGATCCGCCATAAAGCGGGCCTCCCGCTGATGCGTTCGGCGCAAAGAATGATGAACCAAATTAACGAAATAAGGTTTTAAGAATGCTACTGAGCCTTATTCTCTTTCTTGGCGTTTTTCTTGTTGGTCTCATTGGCGGATACTTTGTAAATCTTATCCTCAAGAGATTTCAGGCAAAATTTAGACTGTATTTGGAAGAACTTAAAGAAAATAATCCTCATTTTAAAACACAACCATACCAAGACATCAGCAGGCAACAGCACTCTTTATCATACGTCGGAGAAAACATACCACGTTTCTTGGTTATTATTCTTTCCACATCTATTTTAGAGGCGATCATAAATTTTATCTCTAAGGGTTATGTCGAGTCTTTTTCTTATTTTACTTCGGTGGCCTTGGCATTCTACATGGTTTTGCGATTACCGTTATTGATAGAGTTTTTTGTCAGAAGAAATCTTTACGAAGCAAGCAATATATTAAGAAGTATGAGAAAATCCGATATAATACCTGAAAAAAGCGTGAAGAATATTGTTTGATATTTAAAAACCCTTAAAACACTGGAGATTCTGGCTACCCATTTCTGAAAAAATTTACAAATTGGTCGAAATCTATAATGATTTCATCTTTCTGATATTTTGGATGACATGATCCAAGGTCTGTTTGGAGATATACTCGCTGTGTGAACCAAGGGGTCAGCCCTTGACACGGGACAGCTTCTCCTCCAGGTTCCTGATCTCACCTCTTAGCCTCTCATCCTCTCTCTGAGCCTCGTCCCAATCTTCGTGACCCCGGAGTAGGTGAGCCCACCAAAGTATCTGCCTATCTCCGCGTTCGAACATGGGGTGTGCTTCCTCGAAAGATAGATCCCATATCCCCTATAGGGGTAAGAGGAAAGGATCCTTTCTTTCGGAACCTTGAAATGAACGCAGAGAAGACGAACAATCTC
>Ga0315289_10003744_pt1 | contig 22925 bp, 14 predicted proteins | sample YL17G11_40_MG_FD_203452 | JGI IMG/M metagenome (GOLD analysis project Ga0315289, IMG submission 203452) | Sediment microbial communities from Yellowstone Lake, YNP, Wyoming, USA - YL17G11_40 | ecosystem: Environmental > Aquatic > Freshwater > Lake > Sediment | place: USA: Wyoming | collected... | reverse complement strand
TCGCCTTGGCGCGGACGGTGAGAGTCAACGTGCCCGAGGCCGGCACGAAAATCTGTCGGCCGATTCTGACGTTCTCCGCAGGAATCCGGCATTCGGAGTTCTTTTCCGCGACGACCGAGGGCTCCCAGATCAGTGCGTCCGCTCGCAGCACAACCGGGACAACGGGACAAGCGCCTGCCGCGACCCAGAGAGGCTGCTCTCTCGCGGCCGGAGCGATCTCGTCGATGTAATCATACCCGTAGTCGTATCCGCCCGGCTTATAGCCCGTCGGATTGGGATCAATCGCCTGGCCGGGCTCGATCTGAGTTCCCTCGTGCCATTCGTTCCAGGTTTCGATGAGCATGAACCGGTGATGCTCTCGGCTGGATGTCGCTTCCTCCCAGCCGGAAGAGAACGCACTTAGAGATCGTGGCAACGCCGCGGTGGCCTCGGTCACACCCCAGAAGCCGGGGGATACCCAAGCCGAATCGTCAACATCCGGCAAGGCGCGCGTGGAACCGTGGTAGATGACAGGCATATAGCGGTGAACAGCGTCCCATGGGTCAGGCGCATTGGCGGGCCCGGCATCGCCCGTATCGGCGTTGAGGTAGACGAGGTACCCCTGACCGGCAAGCCTCGCTTTGGCATCGCGCCACCGGGCGGCCGTTTCGTTCCCATGTGCCCCATAGACAAATACGAGCCATTTATTGTCAACCTTGGCATAGTTGCGCGTCGGGCCGTACCGGTCTATGACAGACTTGATGTCCTGGAAGATCTTCTGGGCGGAGGGGTCACCGTAAGCCTCCGCCTCATAATAAATGCACCACTGGACGCTCTTGCAGGTGCGGATCGCCTTGGCCAGAGCCAGGTCTTCGGCGGAGCCGATTCCCCACCAGCTTGAGATGGCGATGTCAATGCCGGCACGTGCCATCGCTCGATCCTGCCAGCGCAAGACCTGCACATTTCTGCTGTCATACAACTGGACCGCCGGATTCCACGTGGAGTCGGGATAGTCGGGCAAGTAACGTGAAGTCCAGGTCCGTGGCGGCTGTTTGCCGTCGCCTTCCCAGTGGCGCCAGCGACTGCTCGTATTGGGGTTTTCGTACCAGGGATAGAAGAACGCGGCAACGATGTCGTCCCGGCGCTCCGCGTCATTATCCAGGTCGAGGTCTGCGGGGACATTGGGATACTCTGCGGCTCGCCGGACATCCTGGACGTCCGGCACCCCGGCCTGGTCGAACAGCCTGACGAAACCACGGTAGTGATCCGCCGGCAGGTAGTGCCTCACCCAGGCGGCGGCATACCCGCTTGGGTCTCGTGCCAATACGTCGAGGCTGCCGTCCCGGGTCGGTCGCGTCGACTGCCACGGCACCGTCAAACCCCAGGCACGTCCGTCCTCTGTGAACGTCACGTCTCGGCCGCTGTCCCACGGCGCCTCGGCGGCACTACATCCCAGAACCGACATTGCCCCCTCAACGCCCCAGGTGGTCCGACTGCCGTCCGAGTGCCCTTGATAATAAATGGGGATGTCAGCATACCAGACCACCTTCCCCCCGGCGTCCAGGTACGCGCGCAGCGTGCAGCTCGACAACATGCGCTCCGCGACGGTGTCGGGCACGATGTCCTGACAGAAAACGACGACACTGGGCGCGCCATCGGAAATACGGGCGGTCATCCAGGCCTGAAGCTGGTCGGCATCAAGAATTGCGTATCCGGCATATTCCAGCACGTCCCGGATAGCAGTGCCGGAGGTCCAACACGTCGGATACCGCGCATCCCAATAGGCGGCACGCCGCCAGTCCACGTCGGACCCCGCAAATAGACTGGGGCTATTCATGGCGAAGGACAACAGGACGGCCACACGCGCGGCAAAGGCTGGTAGTCTCATTGGGGTTCTCCTTATCAGCCACGTGAAACCTTCGATCGTGTCTTCTTTGTCTGAGGTTGTCAATGTAAGAGAATTGTAGCCGCGAGCTGTCCTGAAATCAAGCCTAAAAAGCACAAACCACGAGACATGGTCAGCCGTCAGTTGTCAGCAGGGCTGTTGGATCAACGAACGAGTTGGGCGCGACAAAGAACGCCGGCTCGGCCCGACCGGTGGACACACCGCTCCCCGCCAAGAGGAAAGCCGGATCTCTCTTCACGACCTGCTCTTCCGTAACTCCCACTCACCGGCCTCCGGACAAATCGAATGGGCCAATCTGCGTCGGGACTGGTCCGCCAGGAATCTCAATACTCCCGGTTCTTGAGGATGCCGGGCTGCGGCATCGGGTATTTGCCGTCAGGTCCGGCCGCGAGAGGTGCGGGCGAGTTCATGGTCAGCTTGTCGAGGTCGGGGGCGAACTCGTGCTCGCTGTTGAGCATCTCGTCGTAGGTCACGATCTGCCCGGTATGGACGGCCCGGCGGGCCATCGTTGTGACTAAGCTGGCTTCCGTGCCGCGCTTGGCCTCATTGTAGGGCTTGTCGTGGCGGATGGCGTCGATCAGTTCGTCCCACTCAAGCTGGTACGGGTTCGGCTCCGGCTGCGGGAACGCCCACACGAGGTTCTCTTTGGCGAAGTCCTGCCCTTTGTAGAGGCGGCACTTGCCAGGCGTGTGCATGTACGTCGAGATCACCGCCGAGCCTTTCGTGCCGTGGGCATAGCTGGCAAACTCCTCGTGACAGCCGGGCATATTGCGGGCGTTGAGAAAGAGCTTCGCGCCGTCGGCAAACGTGTACTCGACGTCATAGTGGTCGAAGTTCTGGTCCACGCAGTTGCCGCGATTGCTGCGTCCGCCGGAGCCTTGGGCGCGGACCGGCCAGGCCTCTTTCATCCAGCAGCATTCATCCACGTTGTGCGCGACGTAATCCTGGACGAGCCCGCCGCTGGCCCACATGAAGCTCAGGTAATTTCGAATCTGCCAGAGCAGCTCGCTGATGTTGCCCTGCCTCGGTCCCGTGAATCCGACCGGTCCCTGCTGCCGGTACGTGCGCAGCATGTGCAGCTCGCCGATCGCGCCGGACTTGATGCGGTCGTAGAGTGCCCAGCGGGCCTTGCAGTGGCGGCACATCAGCCCCACGCCGACCTTGAGGTTCTTCTTGATGGATTCCTCCGCGAGCTGGAGCATCCTGCGTGTGGTCGGGCCGTCGACCGTGACGGGCTTTTCCATGAAGACGTTGATTCCCTTTGCGATCGCGTAGCGGAAGTGAACCCAGCGGAAGGCCACGGGCGTGGTGAGGATCACGACATCGCCCGGCCGCAGACAGTCCATCGCTTTCTGATAGGCATCGAAGCCGAGGAACCGCCGCTCCGGCGGCACATCGATTTGATCGGCTTGGTACCCCATCACCCAAGTGTCGGCCGATCCGCCGGTCCGCGGGGCGCTGGCCGCTTCCATCAGGCCGTTGTAGCTGCGTGTGAGCCGATCCTCGAAGATGTCCGCCATGGCCACCAGCTTGATAGGACCACTCTTCGTGGCCAACGCGTTGGCCGCCGCCCCGGAGCCGCGTCCGCCGCAACCGACGAGCGCGACCTTGATCGCGTTGTCCTGCCCCGCGTAGATGCGCGGCGCGACCGCCGCGAGGAATGCCGACCCTGCCGCGACCCGGCCCGTACTTGCCAGAAACTCACGACGTGACGTATTTCTCTGAGTGTCTCTTCTCATAGCCGGCCTTCTCCGATTGCGCCCATCAAGATTCAGATTGCCTACTTGTCCGGCGAGCCGCCCTTTGCCCTCGGCTCACATCCGTCCCATTATCCCCGCCAACCCGTATTCGACAACCTAATTTTCCGCCCGTCACCCGTTTGTCAGGCGACTCTGCGATTGCCCTGGCCCGCCATCCCGCCGCTCGTCCGAGCGATGCAGTTGTCCGGTGATTACCGTATTTCACCTACGCACAATTCGCCTCGTGCCTATAGGGGAGTCTTCGCAGGCAGGATATCTTTTGGCGTGAGCCTCGCCCCGACACTCGTTCAAAGCTTGGACGATGTCCGGAAAGGACGAGTGTCTTGCGTGATGCGAGGGGGTACGATGGACGCGCCTATATGCCTGTTCATGTGCGGCGATGTCATGACGGGCAGGGGCATCGATCAGATCCTGCCCCACCCGTGTGATCCGCGGTTGTTCGAGCGTTACGTGCGCGACGCTCGGGACTATGTGCGCCTGGCGGAGGCGGAACACGGCCCAATCCCCCGCCCGGTCCCCTACGACTACATTTGGGGCGACGCCCTGGACGAGTTCGACCGGGCGGGCACGGACGGGCGGATCATCAATCTCGAAACGAGTATTACCACGAGCGCCAACCACTGGCCGGACAAGGAAGTCCATTATCGCATGAATCCGCAGAATATCGGGTGTCTGACGGCCGCCCGGATCGACTGCTGCGCTTTGGCCAACAATCACGTGCTGGATTGGGGATATGAGGGTCTGGCCCAGACGTTGGCAACGCTGAACGACACGGGCATCCAACACGCGGGAGCCGGCGCCAATGCGGCAGAGGCCCAAGCCCCCGCGGTGCTGGAGACAACGGGCAAAGGGCGCGTTCGCGTGTTCTCGTTCGGCTCCACTACCAGCGGCATCCCGCCGGAGTGGGCCGCCGCAGAGGATCGGCCCGGCGTGAATCTGCTGCCTGATTTGTCGGAAGAAACGAGCCGTCGTGTGGCAGCCCGGATACGGGATCTCAGAGCCCCCGGCGATCTGGCGGTGGTATCCATTCATTGGGGAAGCAACTGGGGCTATGAGATTCCCCCTGCTCAGATAACGTTTGCACACCGCTTGATCGAGGAGGGAGTTGACCTGGTTCACGGCCATTCTTCCCACCACGTCAAGGCATTGGAAGTGTATAAGGGGCGAGCGATCCTCTACGGCTGCGGCGACTTCCTGACCGACTACGAAGGGATACACGGTTACGAAGCGTACCGGGGCGATCTGGCGGTGATGTACCTCGTCAAGCTGGCTCCTGCGCAGGGCCAATTGGTGGAGCTGCGTCTGATTCCCATGCAGGTCAGGCACTTGCGGCTGAACCGTGCCTCGGCGGCGGATGCCCAATGGCTACGTCAGATGCTCAATCGAGAAGGCGCACCGTTCGGCACGAAGGTCGCCCTGAACGGCGACAACTCGCTGATCGTCCGATTACCTTGAACATCATCCTGCTGTCTGAGTCCGGGGCAGAACCAACGGTCTTATACGGATTACTTCTGAAAAATTCGTAGGCACTCGTTCTGCTATTGTCATTTCGACCAAGGCCGAAGGCCGCGCGGAGAGGGTTCCCAAACGCGTTATTTCGCGTTTGGGGTCCCAGACATCTGGCCCCGCACGCACGCTGCGCCATATTCGAGGCCAGATTTCTCGACTGCGCTGCGCTCCGCTCGAAATGACAAACTCCGACTCGCCACGGCGCTCCAGGTCTAGGGCAAGCTACGAAAAACCCAGCCGTAAACGGTATTAGGGAGCCGTCGCTACGGGTTTTTGAATCCGATAGCCGTCCGGGTCCTTGCCGCGCACCCGCCGCCACCAGACCTGGAACGTCGGTATGTTGGTCGTGATGATGAAGAGCTTTCGCAGGAGATCCGGGCGGGGAGACTGCAACGGCCGCACACCATGCCAGGAGTGTTCCGTCCGCTGGAAAAGCAGGCTCGCATTGCCCCGCGGGTCCAGCGACTGGGCGACCTTCAACTCGTCAAAGCTCGGGCCCGAGTGAGCTTTGAGCCGCCTCTCGTCGTCCAGGATCAGGATGTGACCTCCCCAGTTCGCGTCCCAATCCTCTTCGGTGTTGAAATAGAAGATATGAGTGGCCAGCTTGCGCCGGGCATCGCAATGCGGTGACACGCCACAGCCTCGCCACGCGTAGTACCACTCCATACTCAGGATCAATCGTTTGTCGGCCGGCACGCCGAGCATCCGACGAAGGAAGGACTCGTACGGCTTGCCCTTGAGCTCGGCGATGAATTCCTTCCAAGGCTGGGGCAGATTCAGGTCCGGCTGATAGTGCAGGATGGCCCGGTCGTGGTAGCCCTGGCCGTGGCCGCGCTTGACCCCCACCTTGCGTTGGAACTGCGAGATGTCGGGCAGGGTCGTGCGGAGCTTCTCATACCCTTCCGGCGTCAATGTGTTTTGCACGTTGACCCATGGATACGGATACTGCTTCTGGAATGCCTCGGACGATAATCCCTCGATGCAACTCAGATTCAAGTATTGCATAATGCCTCCCTGGCTCCTGCCGAGTCTCACCCCCGGACCCCTTTGCCATTCCACACAGGACCACCGCAGGCCATGTCGGTCGCTCCACCTCTTGTGGTGCCGCTCCGATAAATCAATTCTCCGGTCGTGACTACCGCACGATTGACCCACTTACATAACGGAATCGGTGCGGCCCCGATCAAACGGAAACCGTATTCTTGTATGGTGTTGGCGCTATGGTAAACTCTCACACAGGCAGTCTGCTTGTGTGCCATGGTAATCGCAACGCGCCGCCACACAATAGGGAATTTACCTAATGAGTATGCCCGGACCGTTTGCAGCATCGAGGAGATTATTCAGCAGCGGAGGAACGCCGACTCCTTAGGCTGGTGAATGTGGCTAAGATGCGCAGGAAATTCGCATGAGTACGCTGCTGTTTACGATGTTTGTTTGGCACGACAGATTGCCGGAGAGTCAGTCTGGATGCACGTATTGTCACGGCAACAGGCGAATGGAGCAGAAGCCGTACGGATTCACTTTGGTTTCGATCCGTCCATCTGCCACCGGCAATTCGCCCTGGTCTCGTTCGAGCAAATCGGTCGTGACCGCCCTGCTATAGCCTCTCAGCAGGATGCGGATGGGATCGGACGTTCCGGCGGTCTCCCACACGCGAAGAATGAAGCCCCCGGAACCATCCCCGTCGGCGGGCTTCAGGCACGTGGCGATAGCACGTGATCTATCAAGCCGGATCGCAGGGCCAGCCTTCCGTTCATTCGGGATGGTGCCCTGTACACTCAGGAGAGGTGTCGCCACGCCTCGGCTCCAGGCCACGGCTTCGGTATTGCGATAGCCGTCTGTGTGTGCGCACAGGACATAGCGGAACCGGAAGTCTTGAACGCCGTCCTGGTCCTGAGCGACCTCGCGATAATTCTGATCGTTGCCCAGAGCCTCAAAGGTCAGAGGGTCCAGGTCCATTCTTAGCGCGAATGCATCGAGCGGTGCGACCGTGACGCCCACGCCGCCAGGCAAGGAAGCATCGACAAAGCCTTGTACCGCGAACCGCCGCGTGTCGGCACCCGGCAGCAAATCGCCCTGCGGCTGCGGGTGAGGACGAATCACGGCACCGGGCGTCTCGATTCGAAGCTCGGCGAGACCTTGCACGACCGGGAATATATGACACAGCCGCTGCTCTCCGGTCGTGACGGGCTTGTGTATGTGTAGATCGAAGTCCACCTGGTCCAGCTCATCATAGACGGTGATGCAGTTTGTGACCTCAATGCCCTCAACCGCGCCCGTGACCTTCACCCGCGCCAGCACCGGACCACTCGTAACGACCTCCGTCTTGACGTTCTGCAACGTGTGCTCCCGGCCGTCGAAGAAAAACGTCTGACAGACCCCGCGCGAGCCTGGGACACGCAACTCTTGCCCCGAAGCCCCATGGATGAGGCTTGCGACTCCGCCGGTTCGAGTATCGATGGTCAGACGGTAGTAACGGCTCTCCAGGCTGGCGGCCCCGGCCGACAATTCATCGGCTTTGACATCCATGTCCTGTTTGGATCGCAGTTGGAACCGCTCGAATGAAAACGCGGGGACCTCGGGCGAAACGAAATACAGGACGCGTTCATCTCCCTCACGTAAGACCTGGCATGGGACCGGCCGCCCATCAGTCATAACCGCATTGATATCTTGCGTTACGGGGACGCGTACAAGTCCCCTACGCGAAAAACTCAGACTGTTGAATACCGTGACCGCTTGTGGATCGGACCTCACGTCCATAGCCGCCCAGCCCTGCTCCAGCAGCCTGGCCGCGAGCTTCATGAACTCCGCGTCCCAGTCTCTTCGCAACTGGGCGTTGTGGCGTCTGTTCTGCTCGCTGTTGCCGTTCCAGGCATGGTCGCCGAGCATGGCCCAGCACCATTCGGCCCGCTCGCGGTCCAGCCGCGTCGCCTCGCGAATTGCCGGACGATCGCTCGCCGCAATAGCCAAGAGCGTCTCGGCAGCCAGGTACGTCCTTTCCGCCTGCCGCATATCCGCCGCGTACTTCGCCAGCGACACGGGCCACAAATCCCAGGAGTGCCCGAAGCAGCCACGCAGTGTCGGAAGAAAGGGTCGCTCCGCTTGAATGCGGTCCACAGCCTCGCAGAATTGCGGAACCGTCGCATTGGCCAGCTTCGGGTGCGCGCCGCCGCCGGCATTGTAATTGATGATCGAGTCCGCAAAGCCTCGCACCTGGGAGCCGCTGTGAGGTGCGATGTCGCCGTGTGTCCCGCTGGCCAGGATCGCGCAAGGCGGATAAACGTTCCCAAGGTCATGGTAATGTGGCAGCCACTCTCGCATGATGCTCTCAGGTTTCAGGAGAATGGAGGCCCCCTGCATATAGCTCGCCTTGTTCGAGGCCCAGGGGTCCATGATGACGCGCAGCCGGCTGCCGTCGGGCCCTTCGAGCATAAACAGCGGCGGATTCGTCAGTTGACCGAAGCCCGAATCGTAATTGTAAAAAGGCACGGACAGCCAGCGTATGCCCGCCCCCGCCAGGATGGGCGCTATTCCCCAGGGCAAAGATGGCTCTTCGATATGCTCCGCCACGTCGATTAGGATCCCCCATTTCTTCTGGAGGCGGCGGGCCGGGTAGAGGGTCCGAATCGCACATTCCGTGCTGTGGAAGGCCCACAGCGAATTGCACAGGAAGGGACTCACGAAGACGCGGCCTTCCTTGATGCGGCGCACCAGTTCGGCCTCCCGCTCCGGATAGCGTTCGACGAAACAGATCGCCTCCTGCGTCACGGCCATGTTGTAGCGGTCCTGGTTCCAGGACTCCTGCCCGTCCGTGCGATTCATTTCGTCGAGGTGCGCACGGACGATATCGGCAAAGGCTTGCCGGGTCTGCTCCTCCGTATAACCCCACGTGTAATCCGGGCAATTGTCATTGGTGATATAGAGCGTCCATGCGCCCGAATCCGCCGTTCCAGGAGATACGGACAGCCACAGCATAAAAGCGACCGCTACGGTCCACATCTCGATGCCTCCCTTAATACTGTGCGATAATCTCCTGGCGACCTTCGAGGGTGCCCGGCAGGATGATCCACTCTTTTTCGCGGTCGAGCTTGTCGTAGGACTTGCCATTGACCAGAACACTCTGGAGAGGCTTGGCCTGGGGGTGGCGGATACGCACGTAAATGGTCTTGGGCCGGTTCCGCGCGGGGGGCTCGAGAGTCACGTTGACTTTCCCCTCGGCGGCGTGCGACTCGTAGCGCAGGGACAGCGGGCCAAAGTGCGAGGCGGCTCGCTCGATACCGATCGTGCTGCCGTCCGCGAGCCAGTAGCGGGGGATGGCCTGGCCGAGGTAAAGATCGTCGCCCTGCTCGTTCACGAACATCAGCCGCAGCCACGAGGTCGACTGAGACTCGTCGGAGCTCTTGAAGTGGTCGCCCGCCGGGTAGCCCAGTTCGGGAAGCGAATGCTCGTTGCACATGCGGATCTCGGGATAGAACGCCGAGGCGAGACCGTTGAAATAAGCCCGGATGTAGTGCTTGATGTCGTCGCGCCACAGGTACGGCAGCGGGCCGTCGAGCAGGTTGGCCTGCATGGAGAACCCGCCGCGCGAGAACCAGAACGCGTCGTAGGCCGGGATCGAGTAGCCGTAGCGGTCCGAGATATAGAGGTTGTCTTCGTAGTCCTTGAGAATCCACCGGGTCTCCGGCGTGCCCGGGGCCAGCAGGCCGTAGGCCGGCAGGAAGAGCGAGCCCTCCAGCGTCTCCCGCAGCCAGCCGTGGGCCCGCCCGCGCTCGTACAGCCGCGAGGGAATCTTCGGGACATAAGTGCCGTCGCGCAGCCGTACCACGGGGCAGAAGATGCGCGCTTCCGTGATGCCACGCATGAAGTCGTCGTAATAGGCGCGGGCCTCCTGCTGCAACCGTTGGCCGTCAGGATGGCCGAAATCCGCCAGGGCGTCGGCCAAGGCACGGAAGCCCCAGACCGTCGCGCTGTTCGTCGCGAGCCAGTGCCAGTAATCCGTCACGTCCTCCAGCGAGCCGGTGGGCAACCAGCCATACTCCAGCGGCCTGCTCCCGTCCGGATTCGTCGTCATGGAGGCCTTGCGCTCCCGGATGACCCATTCGCAGGCTTTCACCAGACCAGGGGCTGACTTGCCCATCCAGTCGCGATCGCGCGTGAACCACCAGTGCTGGGCCACGCCCCACATGACGTAGCCGTGGCTCTTGTTGTAATCGCCGGTCTCGTGGCCGCCCGCCCCGTAGAACTCGCCTTCCGTACTCTTGAAGTTGCCGGTCATGGCGACCGTACCCTGGTAATGGAGAAAGGCATCGTAGTTGTGCCGGGCCTGCTCATGATAGCCGCGCCGGTCCAAGTCGCTGATCATCATGATCGACTCGTTTGGATACACCCCGTAATGGAACGTGCCCACGTGTGCGTGGAGATAGTCCGTGTCGGGCTCCTTGAGGCAGTTGATCAGAAGGTGGCGTACGTGCGCCTTGTAGAAATCGTTGAGCCACGGCTCAGGGGTCCGGATCTGTGTTCCCTGCGCCGTCAGGCCACGCCAGAACGCAGAGACGCGCTTCGCCTCGGCATCGAAGTTCAAGGCTCTGACCGATTCAATCTCCTCGTCCCCGCTCAGCGTGACAGATGGGATTGTTACGCGAAGGACTCGACTCTCGCCTGGCTTGAGCTTCGCACTCCACGTCACCGCCCCGCCCTCTTGCGTGAACCCTGCCTGGCCATCAGCGTTCACGAGCAACCGCAGTCGCTCCCCTGCCGCGGTGACCGCCATGACCTTGTCTTTATCGAGAGCGAGCTTTTCCTCATGCCCGGCGTTTGACCCGAAGCGCAAGGCGCCCGCGCCTTCCTGCGCATCAGAGATATTCGCGACCCGGACCTGCATCAGCAGGATAGTTGGCGTGTCCAGGGCGACGTCGTTCAAGTCGGCAATGGCGGCGGTCAAGACGGTCTTCTGCTCGTAGTACACCGGCCCGCTCTGCCACCAGGTCCGCAACACGGGCAGGAAGCCATCCTGCAGTTCCCGGCCGCCGCGCAGCTCCCCCGCCGGAAAACCACACGATATCCGCAGCAGCTCGCCGTCCCAGAGCTTGCGCTCACTGTCGCGGGGGCTGCGATGCAGATCGAACCATCGCTTGACGGCACTAATCTCCACCTCGCCGTTCGGCCACTGGTGCATCGTATTGCGGTCACCGGGCAGGCCGTGCACGAAGGTCAGCGGGCGTTTGAGCGGCATGTCGTTCCAGGCACGATGCAGGGTCTGCTCATCCGTGGCGGCCACCCGGTCATAGACAGTCTGGCCGCTGTACTCGCGGCGAAGCGCATCGCGGTAGGCGTTGAGAGAAATGGTATCATCGGCGTTCGTCACCAGCACGCCCAGATCATCCACCAGAATGCGGTCGCCTCGTGCGATCTCCTCGGCCGCAAAAGAGAACGGCCTGGTGCTCGAACGCACGGTGACAATCGTCCGGTCGTAGCGGCCGTCAATCGGGTCGGCGGCCATCACGAGGTCGGCCTCGATGCCGCCCGCGTTGCCCTCCTTCAACGTCCAGCCCAGGTCCGGGTTGACCGTAGCTGAACCGCCTTTGTCGGGGCGAATGGCCCTCACCTGCCCATTGAAAACCTCCATACGTCCGGACTCCGATTTGGCCGTCTTGAAAGTCGCATCTCGTGGCTCGCCGAACTGGATTCGCACGCGCAGAGGCTTACAGACTGACGCCGTGTAGACACGAAAACGCAACGGCGAGGGCAGGCCTTTATCCGAGCTGACGCGGACAGCCAGCGTCTTGCGATACGTCACTCCCTCGCCCTTGAGGTTCGGAATCTCCTCCGAGGAGGTCGGCGCGAACGTAAATTCGTACACGTTTCCGGCTCGCTGGACGTGGCTCTTCGCCGCGATCCAACGGCCGTTCGTCCAATCATCCATCGCGTCCCAGCCCACGCCGCCGGCGCCACGCTCGACGATCAGGGGATCGGCCTTGCCGTCCCACACCCGGTGCCAGTATTGCAGCCGGATTTGCGAAGACTCGGGCAGAGTCTGACTCTTGTCAAACTCAACCACCACACGCAGGACCTTCCGAGGCTCCGCCCAGCGGATACCGTGGGTCGTGCCACCATCAGCGTCCACCCGAAAGCCGAATGGTGCAATATCGAATGGCGCACCCGGGGAATACTCCTGGGCAAGTGCCGTCGTGCAGGTTCCGAGGAGAATCAACAGGAGAAACAGGGATGCGTGCAGGAGGAAGCTTTTCATTTGCCTGACCCTTTCGTCATATGGTGCCGTGTCGAGGGCGTCTCGCCCTCGGAGCGCGGGCAGGATGCCCGCGACACGATTGGTACCATCCTACCGATTTATGCCGGGACATCAAGGCCGCAGAAGAGAAGTGAGGACTTGCGGACGGAATCCTTCCCTGTTACCCTTTCAGAAACGATGGCACAGTAAGGAGGTAGTCACTATGGTTCGCCGATTCGTCTTTTTCTCGTTGGCCTTCGTCACAATGGTATTGTTACACGTTGGGGCTGCCTCGCATGTGGCCAACGCGCAGAGCGTTGGTGCGCCGGCGACCAGGAAGAAGATCGTCTTTTTGCCCGGCCAGCAGAGTCACGGCTGGAGCGGCCACGCTTATACCGCCGACTGCAAGCTGCTGGCGCGCATCCTCAACGAGAACATGCCGGCGATGCAGGCCGTGGTCCTCGAAGGCGGCTGGCCGAAAGACGCCGGCGCGCTCGACGGGGCCGCCGCCATCGTCATCGCCTGCGACGGCAACAGCCTGCTGGGCCGGGAGTCCAACTGGAAGACCCTCGATGCTCTGGCTAAGAAAGGCGTCGGGATCGGCTTCATCCACTATGCCCTGGACCCGGGCAAGGAGTACGGCAAGTACCTCCTCGACTGGATCGGCGGCTATTATGAGCAGTTCTGGTCGGTCAACCCGTCGTGGCTGGCTGAATTCAAGAGCCTGCCGGAACATCCGATTACGCGAGGCGTCAAGCCGTTCAAGGTCAACGACGAGTGGTACTATCATATGCGGTTCCGGGAAGGCATGACCGGCGTGACACCCATCCTGACCGCCGTGCCACCCGACAGCACGCGAAGGGGCGAGGATGGCCCGCACAGCGGCAATCCTGAGGTCCGCGCCCGCGTGGGCATGGCCGAACACGTCGCATGGGCCTGCGAGCGGCCGGATGGCGGCCGCGGGTTCGGCTGCACCGGTGGCCACACGCACTGGGTCTATGCCCAGAATGACTTTCGCAAGCTGATGCTCAACGCCGTCTGCTGGATCGCCAAAGTCGAGGTCCCGCCGGACGGCGTCCTCACCAAAACCCCGACCGTGGAGGAAATGGAAGCCGGCCTGCAGGGCGACCGGCCGCGGGATTTGACGGCCGACCGAATCCGGCGCATCATCGAGGAAATGAACCATTAACAGCCGGACCTTGTCGAAATGATCCGTACGCAATTGACGTATCGCAAGTCTTGTCCTGCGCGAATCACGGGAATGGGCGGTGCAGGATTTGAACCTGCGACATCCTGCGTGTAAGGCAGGCGCTCTGGCCAACTGAGCTAACCGCCCGGGTGTCATCAAAATATCGGTTTTTCGGGCTTGCGTCAATACAGCTTGCTTCGTATATTCGCGCCATTGTCGGCGTGAGCAGGGTCACCACGGCTGAAATCGCAAAGGGTGAAAGCATGGACGTTGCGCAGGCCATTCGCAATCGGTACTCGTGCCGCAGCTATCACGATAAACCTTTGGAGCAGGACAAGTTACGCGCTGTCCTGGAAGCGGCGCGGCAGGCGCCGTCCGCCAAGAATCTCCAGGACTGGCGGTTTGTGGTCGTGACGGACAAACAGACCAAGAAGAAATTGGCGGCGGCGGCGAACAATCAGACTTTTCTCGAGAACGCCGGTGCGATTATCGTGGCTTGCACGGTGAGCGACCACGTGATGCGCTGCGGCCAGGCGGTCGGGCCGATCGATGTTGCCATCGCGCTCGAGCACATGTGCTTACAGGCAACGGAGTTAGGATTGGCCACTTGCTGGATCGGCTCGTTCTATGCCGATAAGGTCAAGCCCATTGTCGGCATCCCGGACCATGCGACAATTATCGAGCTTCTGGCGCTGGGTTATCCGGCCGATACACCCAAAGAGCACAGGCGCGAGCCCATGGATCGCATCGCCAGTTTCGAAAAATGGCAATTCTGACGCACGGTAAGTGATTTTCCTGACAGCATTTGAATAAAGCTTGACTTTCAGCCGGCAGGCCATAGAATATCGGCTGAGTATTCTGGGGACGTGGTGTAACGGGAGCACACGGCGGTCGCATCGCCGGAATGAGGGTTCGATTCCCTTCGTCTCCACTTGACGATTAGAATGCTGCGGGGCTGCAGGGCAATTTCAATAGCCCCACAATGGTCATCTGTTTCAACCCCCTTACAATGCTCCATATCGGCGGAGATGCCCCACAAACTCGTTCCAATGATGCCCAGGAGAATGAGCGTGCGGCGGATTAAGGAATTGGAGGGGTGGCGATTAAGGGTTTCCCTTACCACCAAAGGATGAGGAGCGGCGTACGATTAGTAGAGGTCAGATTGAGCAGCCGCGAGAAGAGCCGGAGCGTGGAGGTCGTCCGGCTCTTGGTGTTTGGTTCGGGCCGGCCTTCCGCTGCACCGCCGATCAGGTAGTTTGAGAGTGAAATGGGCGGCGGAAGGCCGACCGCAACACGGTTGAAAGTTCGATCCGCCGGAACGATGAGGCCCATCTCTTCCGGGTGCAAGAAGATAGCATACCGCGCTTGCAGACCTCGTTCGTGGGCAACATGGATTTGACATATGGTTAGGGATGATGGGCTGTTGCCTCAGACCCGCGCCGCGCGGGTCTGAGGTAGCGTGCACGCGGATTCAAATGGACTCAGAGGTCAGTATGGACGATGGGAAGTACGTTGGAGAGATGCTTTCTCCGGGAGCAGCGAAAGGGCGCTTGGCATTCCTGCAAAGCGATTTCACACTGCTGGGATCCGACCAGCGGCGGGCCGGAACAGTCGAGCAGGAGTTGGACCGCTTCGAGGAACACATCGATGGTTTGGCGGAGGAGTTAAGCAAAACGATCTCGACCTTGGAGGCCGAGTCGGCACATGCAGAAGCACAACTCGTGCGGACTCATCTTTATCTTATCAAAGACCGCATGTTTCATCAGGATGTCTGCCGTGAGATTCGGGACAACGGCCTGCCTGCGGAAACCGCCATTGAGACGGTTCTGCGCAGGATGATCACCGTGTTCGAGAGCTCGACGAACCGGCTCATGGTCGAGCGGGCCGGCGATATACGGGATATCATCGCCCGGTTGAGCCGGCGGGTACACCACCAGCACCGCCAGGCTTTTGAGGCCTTGGGAACCCGCGGGGCCGTCGTCCTCGCCGTAAGAGAACTGCTGCCGTCCGTGGTCTTGGAAGCGAGAAACAGCAGCGTCGTGGGCTTCGTGGTAGAGCTGGGAACGGGTGTTTCACACGCTTCGATCCTGGCGAAGTCTCTGGGCTTTCCCGTTTTGCGTATCGATGATTTGCAGGCATTGCAGGTCGTGCGCGACGAGGAAGTTCTTATCGATGCCACGGATGGCAGCCTGCAGGTGGCACCCGGGCCGGAGATCGCCGTTCCGCGCCGGGGGCATAGACAGGCATCGCGTGTGGTGGATCGGGATAAGCTGCCCGTGCGGCTGTGGGTCAACGTGGCCGATCCGGTACAGATCACGCCCGAGCTGCTGGAGCGAATTGCGGGTGTCGGTCTGTATCGTACCGAGGTCTTGTTCATGGAGCAGACCGACGATTTCCCGAGCGAAGAGCAGCAGTACGAGGTCTACCGATCGCTGCTGGAGATTTGCGGCCCGGACCGACCGGTGACGATCAGGACCGTTGACATTGGCGGCGACAAGATGCTGCCCTACTTTCCGCTGGGGCATCAGGAGAGTTCCTCTTTCAGTGTGCGGGCGAACCGGATCTACCGCGAGCATCCGGAAATCCTCATCACGCAGATGCGGGCCATTCTGCGGGCAGCGAACGGCCATCCCGGCCTGCGAATGATGTACCCGATGATCACGAGCCGTGAGGACCTGCTGTTCATTGAGCGGCTGCTCGGCGAGGCGATGCGCAGCCTGCGGACCCGGCGCAGCCCGTACCAGCGCCACTTCCAGCAGGGTATCATGATCGAGGTTCCGTCGGCAGCGTGGAGCTGCGGCGAGCTGCTCGAGACGGTGGACTTCGCCAGCGTCGGGACGAACGACTTACTGCAGTACTTTTTCGCCGTGGGCCGGGATGATGCGCAGGTCAGCCAGAGCTATCGGGCCCAGGACCCGGTGGCTTTGCAGATGCTCAAGCGGCTGGTCGACGCCGCGTCTTACGCGGGCAAGCCGTTGAGTATCTGCGGCGAAATCGCATCGGACCCGCAACTGCTGCCTTTGCTGATCGGGCTGGGTTTCAAGGACCTCAGCGTAGACGTCCGATCCCTGGCCCAGGTGGAAGAGATAGCAGCCCGCCTGGATGTAGGTCAGTGCCAGCAGCTTGCGCAGGATTGCTTACGCGCGAACACGGCGCGTGACGTGCGGGCACTCCTGAACGAGGCGGGGCTGGTGAAGAGGCACCGTGCCGTCTGCGAGCCCCGCTGGGACCAGGCGATCGACCCTGTCTGCGAGACGGTCGTCGATACGGTCGACAGCCATCTCACACTGACCCGCCGAGGCAAGAAAGTTCACTTCTGCTCCGTGCAGTGCCGGGATGAGTATATCCGCCGGGAGCAGCATGAGTACTCTTATGCGACACAGGCACGCTGACCGACCCGGCGGGGGCGAAACACAAAGATAATGCCTGCCGCCTCGGTGGTTTGGACCAAGGCAGCAGGCTCCGCATGATGCACCGGCATTGGGCCGGTGCGCCAATTTCCCGGCAAATTACGGCAAACCGCTCTCGGGCTCGTTTGGTTCATTCGGCTCGCGTGCGGTCCCCGGTGTTGTAGTCCCACGGGTAGACATGGTGTCGGGTGTTGATGGTGCCGGGGCCGAGGTTTGACCTGTTGTGCTGGACGGCTGTCCTGTCGGGCTCGTCGTTTGCCCTTCCCATAGCGGATTGCCATTAGCGCTGCGCAGCCGCAACACGTGGTTCTCATAAGTGATTTCCGTCGGGAGAAACACACGCTTGCCGGCCGTCGTGGCAACCTCGGAGCCGGTCAGACGAATCCGATCACCTTTGACGACATAGAAGTCCTGCGAGCTGATATAGTTGCGAGGACCTACGTTCACGGTGGTGATCTGACCATTATCCGTTCGGACCCTCAGCCATAGCATGTCCGGGCCCGCCCCGCCGGCTTTGAATTTGCCTTCATCCACCACGGTTCCCTCAATCGTTCTAATGCTCGACGGATTGAACGTCCCCATGAGCTCGTCCGGGGTGGGCTCCGCCATGGTCGCCGGTGGTGTAACAGGCGGAGTCGTGCCAGGAGTCGTCGGCCGCGTGGTCGGCTTCTGCGCCGGAGCGGTTGCCGACGGCGCGCTGGGTGTCGCAGGCACGTACCCGAGGGCCGTAGTACCCGCCATCGGAGCAAACGCCACATTCAGACGCTGGGCATAGGCCGAATTCGTCAAATCGGGGAAGCGGGTCGGCGGAAACGAATTCGCCACCACGACCGACTCATCTACATCGAGCCTTGCCAGGTGGCGCGGAGGCTCCAATGTGATGGCCGACTGAGGCACCGCGGCGTATTTCGTGCCAACTCCGAGGAAACCGCCCGTCGACACAACAGTGTAGTCAATCCGGCCGTCATCCATCGCGATGATCATGTCCCTGACCGAGCCGACGTCACGCCCTTCCGCATCTTTCACCCTCGTGCCCTTGATGCGAGAGAATCTTCGTTCCTGAACTCTTCGACTCTCCTCCTTGGTCTGTGCAGGATAGCTCGGCTCGCTGCCCTGCATCTCCCAACCTCTCTCCGGACTGCTGGGCCAATACGCGGCACGGAATCCGGGACTCTGCTTGAGCTGCTGTTTGCTCATGGACACCACGTATGTGCCATTGAGACCTGTGCTCAGCGCCGACCAGGGAATCGCATGCAGGTTGGCGCCCAACCCCAACACGCCGCCGGTGGACAGGGCGACGTACGACACACTGTTGAGATCCGGCGTCAGCACAATGTCGTGGACCGTGCCCAAGTTATCGCCTTGCGGATTTTTCACTCGCGCGTGCATCACCCGCGAAGCTCTCTTGAGCACCGGCTCATTCGCCATCGTGCTCGAGGCGGCCAGTCCGTAACTCGACAGGACGGCCACCAAACCGATCACCGAAACACCTCTGACGAAAAATCTTGTTGTGCGCATCGTTTCATCCTCCACGAGGACTGGATTCATTCCGGCCTGAGCCGACAACCTCACGGCCGCCTATTCAACTCAGGCGGTACAATCATTCGTTCGCCGCTGCATCTATTGTATTGTCTTACTGCGCCCGAGAGTCCGCGTCCGTCGGCAAAAGGCGGATTCCGCCTAAGGATAATGCGGCGTGGGCGCCCGGTGGAGAATCCATGAGATGCGGTTTCTGCCGCTTGATGGTACTCTTTGGCGTGCAGATCGACCTGTGCCGCTGGTCCGCGGGGGCGTGGATCGATGGTTGCGCGGGGGCGGCCGGCTATATTCGCCCCAGTCCTGAGGACGAAATGGGTTTGACTGACGAACTCAGTCTTCGAGCCAGACGTTGAATTCGCCACGACCAATTTCCGCCCCAGCCCTCGGCCTCCGCCTGCCGACAAATCTCGATGGCCTGGGCATAGGCGCCCTGCTGCTCCAGGATCGTCGCCGCCTGGAGGTAACCTAAATGCGTCGGAAGAGGCTGCTCCGGACATTTTTCGCGGAATGCCTGGACGGCTTTCGAAGCGAGCCTCATCTGTTTGTGGCAGGCGGCAAAGGCCAGGTCCATGGCGTCAGCGAAATACTCCTTCCACCGACAGTGGAGGCGAATCATCTGGTGGTACGCGACGTGAAGTCCGAGAATATCGTGCTCGGCCAGGGCCCGTTCCTCGGCTTTCGCGAGAACGCGGCACGCAAGCCCCCGGTCCTGGGACCTTTCTCCAAGCCGATCCGCCAGAACGGCCAGCAGACCCGCTGCCGTCTGAACGGCCAATAATCCCCGGTCTCTCGTCAGTGGCTTGGAACCGGCGGGCAAATCGGGAGTAGTGAAGACTGCCTCGATATGTTCGCGCTCGGCCTGCGAGAACGCGGAGAGCCACCACTCGCGGAGACCGAAGTAGTCGAGCTCGCCCCCCCTTCTTTCGACCCGCCTGGCGAGGATACGCTCAAGTATATGCATGCCCCGACCCCTATGCCACCTAATGACGATGTCCTAATAAAATATAAAAAGTAGCGGCCCAAGAACCAAACCCTGCTGCAAAACGGTGTGTGCGTCGCATGAGTAGGCAAATGGAGGATGGTCAACGGGGAAAAAGACCGTTGTGGGCGGCGGGAACATGGTATTCATGTGCTTAATAGGCTTCGGACGGGTGAATTCGCACGTCGGTCTCAGAAGAGACCGCGGCATCACGGATCGGCACGATGAACAAGAAGCATGGGGAAGATACTGTGGACAGAAATGCCACTGCCCCACCGCCCGGACACAATCCGCCCTCGCGGTCGCACCGGGCCCGCACGGCCGTCCTGACGATAATCGGTGCAGCCCTTGCCGCGTACGTGGATGCACGCGTGCGGCAGAGAGCTTGGCCAGAGGAACCGGCACACCAGCTCGCCGGAGGGCTGTGGCTCATTGCGTATGGATATCTCGCAGGCGGCTATCCCCCCGCGCCGGGATACCGGAATCTGCTGAGCCAGGCGCTCTGCTGTCCATCCTGGGGATCATCCCCACGGATGGTCTGCAGCCGACACGGTTCTGGCGCGAGTACTACCAGGACAGGGCCGAAGACGGGAGGACGCATGGTGGATGACCACAGTGCCTTCCACCTTCTGTCCTCCGTCCTCTGATTAGAAAGGGTCAGCCATGACGTGGGGCGATAGCAATGATCGCAACCGCCAGACACTCGGCTGGTTTGCCCGTCGCGTGCTGGTGGTTGTGGTCATTGTGGTGTTCGTCCTGCTGGCGTGGCGGATTATCAACGCCCTTTTGCTGGCATTCATCGGGGTTCTCTTTGCCGTTCTGTGGCGTGGTCTGGCCAGCCCCATCAGTCGGCACACATCGATTCCCATCGAATGGGCGCTGCTCATCGTCGCTCTCGTTCTTGCCCTGCTCATCGGCTTGTTCGTCTGGTTTGCCGGCCCGCCCATCAACGACCAGTTGAGCCAACTCACGAAGACCCTGCCGAGCTCCATCAAGCAGATTGAGGAAACGCTGAATCGATACGTCGTGGGCCGGTACATCCTCGATTACATCCAGCAGGCACAACTACCGGCCGGCAAGGGCGGCAGCGTAATCTCCGGCATTACCGGAATTGCCTCGACCCTCTATGAGATCGTCGCCGACATCCTCCTGGTCATCGTCTGTGCTGTCTATTTCAGCGTAAATCCCGATGTCTACCGACGGGGCATTCTTCTGTTGATTCCCAAGAACCGGGTCGCGCGAGTCGCGGATGTCCTGGATCAGACAGTGCACACGCTGCGGTACTGGCTCCTGGGACAAGTGGCGTTGATGGTTTTCGTCGGCGTGTTGGTGACGGTGGGCCTGTGGCTGGTGGGTATTCCCTTGGCCTTTGTGCTGGGCCTCATCTCGGGTTTGCTGGAGTTCATACCCATCATCGGTCCGGTGGCCGGCGCGATCCCCGGCGTACTCATCGCGCTGACCGGGGGATGGGTGAAGGCCGCCTACGCGATCGCGGTCTATTTACTGGTACAGCAGGTGGAGAACCATGTTCTCGTCCCCCTGGTACAGAGGGCAGCCGTCTCGGTGCCACCGGCGTTGGTGGTGGTGGCGGTGGTGGCCTTCGGCCTGCTGTTTGGATTTCTTGGCGTATTCGTGGCTACGCCGCTCACGGCCGTGGGTCTGGTGTGGGTCGAGATGTTCTACGTGCAGGATGTGCTCGGCAGATCCCTGCGCTGACGGGAGGACAAAGACCGGTGAACGGATGACGGCGCTGCCCTCTGTCCCGTGTCTTGCGTCTTTTGTCATCCGATGCCGAGGAGCTGGTCATGACATGGGGCGAAACGAACGGTTCTGATCGCGATACGCTGGGCTGGTTTGCCCGTCGCACGCTGGTGGCCGTGGTCATTGTAGTATTCGCGCTGCTCGCGTGGCGGATTATCGAGGCCCTGCTGCTCGCGTTCGTCGGAGTCCTGCTCGCCATGGCGTGGCGCGGTCTGGCCGGTCTGATCAGCCGGCATGCGCCGATTCCCATCGAATGGGCGCTGGGCATCGTTGCCGTGGTTCTCCTCGTACTCATCGGTCTGTTCGTCTGGTTTGCCGGGCCTCCCATCAACGATCAGTTGACCCAACTCGTGAAGACCTTACCGGGCTCGATCAAGCAGATCGAGGAGACATTGAGCCGGACGGTCGTGGGCCGGTATATTCTCAGTTACGTCCGGCAGGCCCAATCCGCCCCAACCGGCGGGGCCAGCCTGGTCTCCGGCGTCACGGGAATTGCCTCGCGACTCTACCAGATCGTGGCGGACCTGATCCTGGTCGTCGTCTGCGCCGTCTATTTCAGCGTCAACCCCCGCCTCTATAGGAAGGGAGTTCTTCTGCTGGTTCCGAAGAACCGAGCGGAGCGGGTGGCCGAGGTGCTGGACCACACGGTGCAGACGCTTCAGTATTGGCTCTTCGGGCAGATGATCCTGATGATTTCGGTGGGGATCCTGATCACGGTGGGTCTGTGGCTGGTGGACATTCCGTTAGCCTTCGTGTTGGGGATCATCGCGGCGGCGCTGGAGTTCGTGCCCATCGTCGGCACGGTAGGCTCGGCGATCCCCGGTATCCTCATCGGGCTTAGCGGCGGAGGGGTGAAAGGCTTCGACGCTTTTCTGGTGTACCTGGTCGTACAGGAGTTGGAGGCTCACGTCTTCACTCCGCTGGTGCAGAAGACGACCGTCGAAGTACCGCCGGCGCTGGTAGTGGTGTCGGTGGTGGCCTCCTGGTACCTTTTCGGATTCATCGGGGTGTTCGTCGCTACGCCGCTCACGGCCGTAGCCTTAGTGTGGGCCAAGATGTTCTACGTCGAGGACGTGCTCGGCAAGTCCGTCCCCAATCGGGTGTTAGGCCCAAGGCAGTAGGTCATTCTGCTCTGGGAAGTACCTGTTCGGCCGGAGCCTGCCGGCCCGGATTGGCACGCTGGCGAAGGCGTGCAGCAAGTACTGAACGCCGGCGTCATCGAGCAGATCGAGGGCCGTCAGCTTGAAGACTTCCGGGTCGAAGGGGACGACACGTCCCGTTTCCAATGACGGCGGGATGGCGCCGCCCGCCCGGGTCATTTGCCGAATGGGTATGGCGTGATCGATGTCGTGGCGTCGCAGGGTGTCCTCCGTATCCCGGCTGAAGACGGTGATCTCGGCGGGCACCGACGCACGGAGCTGCCTGACCATCACCTCCAGAACGGCCTCGTCTCCCAGATTCAGTCCCCCATAGGAACCCGAGATCCCCACACGAACCGGCTGCATACCCCTTGCGCCTATCCTTTCGAAAGCAACGAACGCTGTCGTGACCATTCTGGCGGGCCCTCGCTGCGCATCCTACAGGCAAATTGCTGTTCTACGGTCAGGAAAGCTCTTTTGCAGTCCCACCTCGGCGGCGGATAGAGGAATCCGCCCCGCAACTGTG
>Ga0315289_10003743_pt1 | contig 22935 bp, 19 predicted proteins | sample YL17G11_40_MG_FD_203452 | JGI IMG/M metagenome (GOLD analysis project Ga0315289, IMG submission 203452) | Sediment microbial communities from Yellowstone Lake, YNP, Wyoming, USA - YL17G11_40 | ecosystem: Environmental > Aquatic > Freshwater > Lake > Sediment | place: USA: Wyoming | collected... | reverse complement strand
AGCGGCGGATAAGGGATATAAAATCGGTGAAGTAGAGGTCAAATTATATCCCCGTCGGTTTGGTCAATCGAAGTTCGGATTCTGGAGGATCCCCATCGGGTTTTTGGACCTTTTGTCGGTGAAATTTCAACTTTCTTTCATGAAAAAACCTTTACTACTATTCGGCTTTTTAGGATTGATCTTGATCTTTTTGGGCATTGTGACCGGGGGGGTAGCAGTTTATTTAAGAATTGCAAAAAATGAGGGCTTGAGACCGCTTCTGTATCTGGTGATCCTTTTGGTTCTTTCAGGCATCTCCTTTTTCGCATTAGGATTTTTGGCAGAAGCCATAGTCAGCGTCAAAGAGGAGATCAGGGCTTTAGGAAAGCAGATTTCGGCAAGAAGAAGGTTCTTCCCAAGGAGTTTCCAAGAAAACAAAAGGAGGGAGCCTTCTTTCAATAGAAGAGAAAAGCCCCATGATGATGGAGGGAAAAGGTAATACAAACGTATTATATATTTTTACCTCGTCATTGCGAGTCCCCTGCCTTTGGCGGGGGACGAAGCAATCTCTATGCTGTTTTGTAACTTGTTTAGAGATTGCTTCGTCGTCCATATGGACTCTCGCAATGACACTCCGTATAATGTGTTTGGATTAGTATGATAGCTTCTGTAGATGGTTTTTTTGGACAAAAGATGCCTTAGGTTCCATCATTTTAGAAGAGTCTTTATAACGGAGACCCCTTCCGGGAAATACGCCAGGTGTTATCCCCAAAAAAATCTCAGCCTTGTAGTGAGCGTAGCGAGACTATTAAGATTTTGATTTTGACCCACAATTATATAAGGTTCAGAGGTGATCATGCTGGGCTTTTTTTACATATTTTGTCAAAAGGACTCCAAAAGAGCGGTCACAAAGTTTTCATCTTAGCTCCACACCAAAACCAACTGAGGACCAAAGAAATTTTGGACGGGGTAGAGATTCACCGTTTCAGGTATGCCCTTCCCCAGATGGAAAGGCTGGCTTACACCGGCAATATGCATGAATTGGTGGCAAAAAGTTGGGTTAACAAATTTTTGTTTCTATCCTTCCTTTTTTCCTTTATCTTCGGTGCTTGCGTTTTAGTCTTTAAAAAAAAGGTGGATGTGATATGTGCTCAGTGGTGGATTCCAGGTGGATTGATCGGATATTTGGTTTCTCTTTTAACCAGAAAACCGTTAATAATAACTGCGCACGGGACAGATATCCGGATCTTAGAAAAGTCAAAGATTTTTTCTAACTTAGCCTCTCTGGTTTTCAAAAGGGCGAGGTATATAACCACCGTCTCCAGCTTTTTGAAAAAGAACTTAACTAGCCGTATCAAATTGGATGCCGAAAAGGTGAAGGTGATTCCCATGCCCACTACCCCAGGCACGTTTAGCCCTTCGCCTTTACCTAAGGGAAAAAAGAAAAAGATACTGTGTGTGGCAAGATTTACTCAACAGAAAGGACTCGAATTTTTCATCAGAGCTTGTAATATCTTGAAAGATAAGCGAATAGATTTCGAGGCAGAGATAGTAGGAGAAGGACCTTTAAAGAATCTTCTTCAAGAAGAGATAAATAAATTAAACTTAGTTCATCAAGTTTCTTTGGTCAAGGTAGTGCCCCAAGAAAATCTTAATCAACTTTATGCTGAAAGCTATCTTTGTGTTCTCCCCTCTATAGATGAGGGTTTCGGTTTGGTCCTGGTGGAAGCCCAATTGTGCCAAAGACCCGTAATCGGAACAAAATCAGGAGGGATCCCAGATATAATCGTAGATGGGGTGACCGGACTTTTAGTTCCTCCCCAAGATTATCTAAGTTTGGCTTCCGCCATGGAAAGAATATTGACTGATCAAAATTTGGCAGAAAATCTGTCTGAAGCTGGTTATGTGAGTGCAAAGGCTAAATTCTCCCCAGAAACAATTCAAGCCAAATATTTGGAACTATTAACATGAAAATAAAAAAGTTCCTGATTAGGTTCGCTCAAGTCATTATAATCCTTTTAATATTTTATTTTTTGCTCAAAAGTCTGATCTCCAACTGGAATCAGGTGAAAGATTTTGATTGGGAGTTTGATTACTATCTCTTGACCATTGCTTTTGCTCTTCAGATTCTAACTTTCTTATGGTTACTCAAAATCTTTAAGTGGATTCTAAAAAAGACTGGTTCTTCTGTATCCAATCGGCGGCTTTTTAAGGCTTGGTTTATATCCAGTTTAGGAAAATATCTTCCCGGAAAAGTGTGGCAGTTTTTAGGAATGATTTTTTTGTTGGAAAAGGAGGGGGTCCCCAAAAAGAATACCTTTTCCTCTATGGTCTTGGGGCAGACGCTTTCGGTCATCTCCGGCTTGTTTATCTCTGTTCTTTTTCTGGGTGCCAATTTATATTCTCAATTCTTCTCCGCAAACCCCGGTTTGATGGCAGGTTTTGTAGCGTTGAGTTTAGCCATCTTGGTGCTTTTATGCTATCCTAAGGTTTTAGAAAAAGTAGTCAATCTGGGACTAGGAATTTTGAAGAAAGAAAAGATTACCCTTGATATTTCTGTGAAGGAAGTTATTATTTATCTTCTGTATTATTCTTTGTCCTGGCTTTTGTTCGGTCTGGCGTTTTGGATATTTGTGAAGGCAATGGCTCAAGCTTCTTTCAATATGTATACTAACTTAACCGGAGCATTTGCTTTCTCATTGAATATCGGTTTTTTGGCTTTGTTTGCCCCAGGAGGGATTGGAGTTAGAGAAGGAATTTTGGTTTTGTTGCTTGAAGCATATTTTCCTGCACCGGTGGCTATTTTAATTTCGATTTTATCCAGATTGTGGATAAGCTTAGCGGAATTTCTATGTTTTTTGATCGCATTGCTATTGAAATAAATTGGACTTTTTGAGCACCATATATTTCTTAGTCAAAAAGCCCTTTGAGCATCCCCAATTTGAGCAGGTCTTTCAAGGGAATAGAGTTTACGTGTCTCAAAACTTAATCTCAGCTCGGGCAGGTGTTAGACCCCTATCGGTACCAGAGATGGGGTGGCAATCCGCCCCTAACCGGATCTTAGATCTTGTTGTCAAGATTATTTGCGTGAAAGTGGCAAGACTTACGTTTGTTTCTAGTGGCTTGCGTATAAACCAGAAGCATTTCAGGTTTTTGCACATATTCAGATTCTGCCTTGGTTGCACCTGGTTGTCTCAACCAGCTAGCGATGTAAAAAAATCCGTAATTCGGAGGTTATAAAATGAGCCGGGTAGAAATAAAAGATTTTGAAGAAAATCAGATGGATGAAATTCTGGCGCTTCTCACCAAATGGAGTCCCGATCATCCGGAATTGGGCGAGGGAAACATCGTCAAATGGCAAAAATGCTACCGCTTTGTGGCGATGCATGAGGGGAAAATTGTTGGATACATCGGTCAGATAGCTCATGATTTTAAGTATGGCAAAAAAAGTGGCAAGGAGGGGGTGGAACACATTGGCTGGGGGGTGACGCTAGTGTTAAATGTGTCTGGCAACGAAATTAGAAAAAAGGCCGGACGAGAACTCTTAGGAAGATGCGAAAACAACCCGCCCTTGCAGTATGGAGGCGTGGGAGTGGTACCTGCGATAGAAGAACCGTATAAGAGACGTGGTCATGTGGTCCGGCGGGACTGTTCAAAGATGTATGCCCGTTTTTCGCGTCCCGCCAAGGCCTTGAAATATCTGGGTAAATCGTCGATTTATGCACCCCTGATAAAGGTAGAAAATGTTTTTTGTCCAAAGCACAAGAGGGTAAAAAGAGAGAAAATTAAAAAAATCGGTGAGTTTAAGCCAGAATGGGATGAAAAATGGGATAAGCTGATGTCCGAGCAACATGAACTTTACGGAATCAGAAACGCCGAATTTCTCAACTATAAACTTACCCAGCCCAACCGGGATTATCATGTTTACATTCACCCCGACGATGGTTACATTATTTTCCGTCATGCAATACACCGCATAAGAGATTTGAATTTAGTCAAGGTTTGTGATCTGGTTGGCACCGAAGAAGCCAAAGTGGATCTGGTTTCGTTAGCGGTGGATTTTGCTGATGAGGTAAAGGCATACGGGGTAGTGGCACTGGGATCGTTTGAAGAAGAGAAGACTTACAAAAAAGCAGGTATGTGCCTTTCAAGACCATATCCGGTAACCTTGCGGCCGCACATAACAGCTAAAATGCGAGTTACGTTTTTTGATTCTGATCTGGACAACCTCTGGTGATAATGCTTGGTTAATCTTTGGTGAGAGATAAATTGGAAACGGCAATTTATGTCATACTTGGATGTGATACCGATCCGGATCGGGATTACTTTGTCAAAGATGTTTCGCCTGACAGTTTAACTTGGCGGGGGATGCTTGAGGGGATCCCTCGAGTCAAAGATAAACTTCAGAAATTAACCGACGGTGATGGCAAGCCTCCGGTCTTTACCTGGAATCTCCGGGTGGATCATCAGATAAAACAGATATATGGCACTTATAATCATATTCTGACTGCTCATACCAACTTTCTCCTTGGGCTGGAAAAAACCGGTGATGAGCTTGGCTGGCATCCGCACTTCTGGTGCTACGATGAGATAAGGAAAGTTTGGTATCAGAATTATCGGGATGTGGACTGGCAGGTTGGGATGCTTGAAAAAGCCTTTGCCGCCTATCAGGAGGCGTTGCCCGGACGCGCAAGAACGGTGAGAATGGGGTGGTCCTACCACAATAACCGCACCTTTGCAGCCCTGGACAAACTGGGAGTGGAAGTTGACACCAGCGGTATCCCCGGATTGAGAATTATTCCCCCCAAAAAACAGGTGCGTCTCTCCAACTTTTACGACTGGTCTATCACCCCCAACAAACCGTTTTATCCTTCGACGGTTGATTACCGACAGGAGGCGAAAGAAACTGAAAGGAGCTATTCTCTTCTGGAAGCGCCCAATTTTATGGCGAAATCCTTCTTCTGGGGTATATTGAGCGGGCTGGTGCTGGCAAGGAAGATGAGAGATATGAAGCAGATTGGGTATGCTCTATCCAGACCGGTATATATGTTGCCGATTACCGGTAAACCAAGGCTGTTTAAGCCCATGCTGGCACAAATGAAGAGAAACCTTAGGCAGGGTGATAAAGTGATTTACAGCTCAATTTTACATGCGGATGAGCTGATTGAAAACGTCCATCCGGTTTATTCTCTGGAAAACATGCAAGAGAATATAAGATCGATATTGGAGCTGGCAGATAGGATGGACGCCAAGGTGAAATATATAAAAGCTTGCGAGACGAAAGACTATATTTAAAGCATTTTGCTCTTATCAGTTTCATTCGTATAAGCTTGAAAGAAACCGTGTCTTTTTGCTAAGGAGTAAAATAATAATACCTGGGAGAAAGCTATAGAGACAAAAGCTAAAAACCAAACCCGGAAAGCCGTTTTTGGTAACGGCAATTAAGTTTGTTCTTGCTTATGAGTATGTTCCTTAACGGAAGCCCTACATCTTTGGTGGTCTTCCTTGTTTTTCAGTCAAGAGTTAGTATCTTATTGAATCGGATCAAAAAGGAAGGTCGAAAGTGGGTCAATCTCTTAAGAATTCCACTTCCCAAGAAATTCAAAAAAAACCTAAGAAGGTTTCCTTAAGGTCCATATAAACAAAGATGAAGGCGGAGTCGACAAAAAAGCTGTTATTTTTAAGAAGATAGGAGCAAGGTTGAAACCCAAATCAAAGAAAAGAAAACAGGTTGTTCCAGGCCCTAAAAAGAGGATAATTAATCCTCGATTTCATAATCTTATCGTTATAGGGATCTTCGCTGTGCTTACCTTGATACTTTTCAGGGAGCCGTTTTTCAGCCCTTCACAGATGCTTTATGGCACCGATGTCATGAGTGCGGGACCCTTCTTCCAGGGCTTTTATGCCAACTTTTGGAAGACTTATCACACCATGCCTCTTTGGGAACCCTACATTCACGGGGGGATGCCTTTTGTGGATGGCATGCACGGAGATATTTTTTATCCTGCCACGGTATTAAAATTTTTCCTTCCGGTCACCTATGCCCTGGGCTTAAAGCTGACTCTTCACGTCTTTTTGGCAGGTGTATTAATGTTTTACTTCTTAAGGAGTCTAAATCTGAGATTATGGGTCTGTTTTTTGGGCGGATTGCTTTATATGTTCTCCTCCTGTTTGGTCTCTTTAGTTTACCCGGGCCATGATGGCAAGATGTATGTAATGTCGCTTACCCCTTTGGCTTTTTTGATCCTTCATCGGGCCTGCAAAAGTGGACGACTGTTTCACTTTCTCCTTTTCAGTTTGACTTTCGCCCTGCTCATCTTTTCCGCCCATATGCAGATGGCCTATTTCACCTCCTGGGGATTAGGTTTGTTCTTTTTGTTCCAGCTTTGGAACATGTATCGAAATGGGAATAAAAAGATCTTTAAGTATTTAGCATATTTTGTGATTTCCATCATCCTGGCTCTTTCCCTGTCCATGATTCAACTGCTCTCTCCTTATCTTTATCTGAAGACCTATTCTATGCGTGCTGCCCGCACAGAGGCTGAGACCGGGTATCAGTATGCTACCTCCTGGTCTATGCATTTAGAGGAATTGTCCTCTGAGATCGTTCCGGAATTTTGTGGAGACAACATACACACCCAAGGGAATTTCTACTGGGGGCGAAATCCTTTTAAACTGAACAGTGAATATATTGGGCTTTTGGCACTTTTCCTGGCGGGGGTGACCATTATTTACAGGCGCAGCCGCTTGATCTGGTTTTTCATAGGGCTCGGTGGTTTAGCCTTTATTTATGCTCTGGGAGGGACGACTCCCTTTTTTAGAATCTTTTATTATTTAGTCCCCGGAGTCAAAAGCTTTCGGGGACCTAGCATGATAAATTTTCTATTCTGCCTCTCCACGGTAACCATCGCCATGTTGGGTCTGGAAAAGTTCTTTACGCTAAAAGATCATCCAGATGAGGCTAAGAGATTTCTTAAGATAGCCTTCATTTTTGTAATGGCTTATTTAGGACTGGCAGTTGTGATAAGCGTATTGGGTAAATCATTCTTTAGTATCTGGATTGCCATACTTTACCCTGGAATTGAGCCAGCCAAAAGAGCCGCTTTGGAGCTTGATATTCCTCGGATCATCACTGGATTGTGGATCTCCACTTTTCTTCTGTGGCTGGGTTACGGCGTCTTACGTTTTCATTTAAAGGGAGCTTTAAAGGAAGGTCTGGTGGTAGGAGCTTTAGCGGTTTTGGCTTTAGTTGATCTTTTTCGGTTCGACTCCCGTTTCATCACTATTGTCGATCCTAACGAATACTACCGAAAATCTCCGGTGGTCGATTTTCTTAAAGAAAGACAAAAGGAGGAACCCTTCCGGGTTTTCATGCTTCCTAAGACTTACGCCGATAACTACCTGGCTCTGTATGGAATTGAGGAGGTTTCACTTACAGCCATGCACGGAAACCAGTTGCGTATCTATGATGAGTTCGTCGGGCGTCATCAACAAAATCCTAATTTAGTCTATCCCAATTTCGTTAATTTATTAAATATCAAATATCTCCTTAGCCCTTCGCCACTAAATACCCCTTGGACTAAACAAGTTTTTGAAGCTGAGGGAATATATGTGTACCAGAATCTCAATTATCTTCCGCGGGCATTTCCAGTATATTCCTGGCAGGTGGAAAAAGATGAGGGCAAAATCCTTTCGGATTTGAAAAGCCAGGAATTTGACATTCGGCAGAAAATCTTTTTAACCGAAACTCCACCGAATATGCCGTCTGATACTACGAATATTTCAGCAGAACATATCATTCCCGCCAAGGTTTCTGATTACAAAATCAACAGTTTTAAAGTGGATGTGGAAATGCAAAGGGATGGTTTTCTTCTTTTAAGCGAAAATTACTATCCGGCCTGGAAAGCTTATGTGGATGGCAAGGAAGCTAAGATCTATAGAGCGGATTATCTTTTCAGGGCGGTATACTTGGATAAAGGAAAGCACCAAATCAGATTCATTTTCGATTCCGCTCCTTATAAGATTGCAAAAACCTCCACTTTGTTGACATCCTTTATATTGTTGGTTATATTTGGTTTTTATCTAATAAAGGGATATTCATCTAAAAAAGCTGTCCAGAAGCCGACATCGACAGGATGAGATATGAAGACTTTGGTTATCATACCCACTTACAATGAACAAGAAAACATCGAGAGGATCGTTCCTCTGATCTTGGAGAAGGATCCATCCATCCATGTTCTGATTGTGGACGATGGTTCCCCGGATGGCACCGGCGAGATTGCGGACTTGATGTCTAAAACCAACAGCCGCATCTTTGTGATCCACCGCAAAAACAAAAGCGGTCTGGGGACTGCCTATGTAGCCGGCTTCAAATACGCCATTCAAAAAAAATACGACTATGTCTTCGAGATGGACGCCGACTTTTCCCACGATCCCAAGTATATTCCGGACTTTTTGGATGCCATAAAAGAGGCGGATCTGATCATAGGCTCCAGATATATAACCGGAGTGAATGTGATTAACTGGCCCATGTCCCGGCTCCTTCTTTCTTACTACGCCAACGTGTATTCCCGTATAATCACCGGGCTTCCGGTCAAAGATGCTACCGGGGGGTTCAAATGCTTCCGCAGGGAGGTTTTGGAGACCATCGATCTGGATAAGGTCAAGTCCAATGGATATTCTTTTCAGATCGAGATGAGCCTCAGAGCCTGGAAAAAGAGTTTCCGCATAAAGGAGATTCCCATCGTGTTTGAGGACAGGAGAATGGGACAATCTAAAATGTCCAAAAAGATCGTCAGGGAAGCTATCTGGATGGTGTGGAGATTAAGATTTATGAGCCTTTTGGGTAAGCTATGACTTTTTGTAACCCATTTGGAGTGTCAAGCTTTAGCTTGACCTGATTCCCCTTTTTGGGTAAATTATGATCTATGCTAAAGCCCCGCATAAAAAGCTTTCCATCGTTATCGTCAACTACAATGTGAAAAATTTGCTCAAGAAATGTCTAGAATCGATTTTTAAATATCAAAAGGATATAGAATTTGAGGTGATAGTGATAGATAATAGCTCAAAAGATCATAGTCAGGAAATGCTCCAAAGGGATTTCCCTCAAATAAAACTGATCGAGAACAAGCGAAACTTAGGGTTTTCCCGCGCCTGTAATCAGGGGATCAAAGAAAGCCAGGCAAGATATATTTTACTTTTGAACCCGGATACGGAGTTGACCCCAGGTGGTTTTAAAAAGATGATGGATTTTATGGACTCAAAGCCCGGGATAGGTATCTGTGGTCCTAAGATGGTGAATGAAGAAGGAAAGCTTCAGTTTTCTTGTAGATCGCTTCCTTCTTACCTGACTGCCATATCCTCCAGCCAATCCATCTTAAATCGAATCTTCCCTTATAATTTTTTATCTAAAAAATATCTTTTGAAGAATCAGGATCATTCTCAAATCAGCGAGGTGGATTGGGTCTCCGGCTCCTGCCTTTTAGCAAAAAGGGAGATGTTGGAAAAGGAGGGGCTTTTGGACGAAAGATTTTATATGTATGTGGAGGATGTGGATCTGTGTTTTCGGGCAAAGAAATTAGGCTTCTCCGTATTTTATTTTCCACAGGTGGTGGTGGTTCACCATATCGGCAAAAGCACCCAAAAGAGAAAATTCACCATGCTTTTGGAACATCACCGGAGCATGTATTATTTTTACAGAAAACATCATAACCCTAATGTTTTTTTAAAAGGAATAGTGTTTTTAAGCATTTGGATGCGTCTATTCTTTGTGATGGGGATGAAGTTTTCTTTTTCCTGAGTGAAAAGGTATCAATCCATAGTCTACCTAAAATAGAAGGTATACGAATGTCAAGCCGTTTGAAAGAAATATTTGAGGATGAAAAACTTGTAGAGAAAATCAAAAGACGTTTGCCTTATTTGTTTCAGCTTGCAGAATTAGAAAGTTCAAGAGCAGGCAGAACCGGAATGGAAGTCGGCTCGGTTCGTGAAAGGGTGGTGGTTGCTTTGCTCATTTATAAATTTGGTGAAGCCAATGTGGAGACCCAGATTCCTATAACTGAGCCCGAAGTGGATGCAAAATTATTTGGAGTACCTGTATCCGTTAAAACGATTACTGGCAAAAGTTTCAGTGGCGTTAAACTGATATGGACTGTTGATGCTCAAAAAGCAAAAGAATTTAGTGAAACCTATTATCCTCATTTTGATATTTTGCTTGTTCAAATTAACTGGAATGACCTTGGGGGATTTTATTACATCCCCTTGGAGGTTCAAAAGAGACTTTTTGATAAAATAGGTGGACAAAACTATATCAAACTTCCTAAACCGGGGACAAATCCCAGAGGCGTTGAAATTACTAAGGAAGCATTGTCGAGTTTAGTTGGAGATAGTGAGACCAGGCGTATCGAAATAAACTGGCAAAGAACAGATATAGATTTTAATCCTTACAAAAGATGGATCGACCTATGGAGAGAGGAATAAAATGACGCTAAACCAAAGAAAACAAGGCACCAAGACAAGTGCCTTCGGTTCTCCTGGAAGAATCAACCATGACTCGACGTCTTTCTATGCAAGCAAGTTATATGAAGGACTGCCCAAGGAAGAAATTACAAAATATATCGAGAACCCTATTCCCGTCCAGCTTTTGGACAGAATCTTTTGTAAAACAAGCGAACAGATGGAGGAATTACCAGATAATAGTGTTCATCTTATGGTTACTTCGCCGCCTTATAACGTTGGGAAGGAATATGATGAGAATTTAACCCTTACCGAGTATAGAGGTTTTTTGAAAAGGGTCTGGAGTGAGGTGCATAGGGTTCTCGTTCCTGGTGGAAGGGTGTGTATCAATATAGCGAATTTAGGGAGAAAACCTTACATTCCTCTTCACGCTTTTATTGTTGAGGATATGCTTGACCTGGGACTTCTGATGAGGGGCGAAATAATCTGGAATAAAGCTTCAAGCGGTAGCCCTTCCACTGCTTGGGGAAGCTGGCTTTCTGCCGCTAATCCCACTCTTAGGGATATTCACGAATATATTTTGGTTTTTTCCAAAAAGACATTCACCAAGAGAAATCCTTATAGACGGAGAAGCACCATTTCCAAAGCAGAGTTTCTTGAATTCACCAAAAGCGTATGGACCTTTGCCGCAGAGCCAGCAACAAAAGTCGGGCATCCTGCACCTTTTCCAGTAGAATTGCCTTATAGACTGATTCAGCTTTATACCTTTGAGGGAGAAATTGTATTAGATCCATTTATAGGTAGCGGTCAAACGGCTATTGCCACCACAAAAACCAAACGTCATTATGTCGGTTATGAGATCAATGAGGATTACGTGAAACTGGCGGAGAGACGAATTAAGGAATTTTCCACCGTTTTTAATGCTCCCAAGTTATTTGAATCTGCCCTTCAACAAGCTCAGGATGGTGACCCTTCAATGAATTCAGGGTCACCCTGAACAAAGTTGAAGGGTGAGCAAGGTCGAACCACAGAAAAAAGATGAACGGACCATATTTGGATTTTGAAAAACCGATTTATGAGTTGGAAAAGAAAATCAGTGATCTCGAGGATTTAGCTGGTCGGCATGGAAGCGATCCTTTGGAAAACTTAGAGCTTTCCCATGAGATCGAGGCTTTGGAGCTCAAGTTGGAGAAGCTCTCTTTGGAGATTTATTCCAAGCTTTCCCGCTGGCAAAGGGTTCAGCTGGCTCGTCATCCTCGGCGTCCCTGCACCTTGGATTTTGTTTCCCTTATGACCACCGATTTTATTGAGCTGCACGGTGACAGAAATTTTGCAGATGACAAGGCTATTGTAGGGGGATTTGCCAAAATTGATGGAAAACCGGTCTTAGTGGTGGGGCAACAAAAAGGAAGGGATACCAAACAAAAACTTTATCGAAACTTTGGGATGCCTCATCCGGAAGGATATAGAAAGGCTTTGAGGCTAATGCAGTTGGCTTCTCGATTTGGCAAACCCATCATCGTGTTGGTGGATACTCCCGGTGCTTTTCCCGGCATCGGTGCGGAGGAGAGAGGGCAGGCGGAAGCAATTGCTCGAAATCTAAGGGAGATGACCCGCCTTCGGGTTCCCATCATCATAAATGTGATCGGAGAGGGAGCCAGTGGAGGCGCTTTGGGAATAGGGGTAGGAGATAAGGTCTTCATGCTGGAGAACTCCTGGTATTCGGTAATCTCTCCGGAAGGATGCGCCGCCATCCTGTGGAGAGATTCAGCCAAAGCTCCAGAAGCCGCCGAAGCTCTGAAATTGTCCGCCACGGATCTTTTTGAGCTTAAAGTCATAGACAAAATCATCCCTGAACCTATTGGGGGAGCTCATAAAGATCCAAATAAGCAAGCTTTAATTCTAAAAGAAGAAGTCTTGATCGCTCTGGATGAACTGGAAAAGTTGAGTCCGGAGGAGTTGGTCGAAAGAAGAATCCAAAAATTTCGGGTAATGGGGGAGTATCTTTCTGAGAAAGGAAGTTAAAAGTCGATAAAATCTAAAATTCAAAGAGTAGAATTAACAAAATTCAAATTGAATAGTCCATGTTAACAGAATTTCAGAAACCCGGCCAAAGGATAAGAGTAATTTTTATTTTTGAATTGTATTTTTAAATTTTTCTTTTTTAATTTGGATTTGATTTAGCTTGGTATGTAAGAAAATTTGCAGAAGCTAAAGTTATTTTTTTGTTATGAGGAGGAGATATGATCGATCCTAAACTTTTGGAAATTCTGGCCTGTCCCGCATGTAAGGGAGATTTGATTTATGATAAAGAAAACCAGAAACTGGTTTGTGAAAAATGCAGGTTGAAATACGCCATAAAAGACGACATACCGATCATGCTCTTAGATCAAGCCGAAAGATTTTAGCCTTCAGAGGAGCCAAGACGAGCTCCCATCTGGAGGCGCCCATACGGGTGGGGAGTATCCGTCAAGTGGTATAGGTTAGAAAACAATATTATACAAAAATAAGGATCTTCTCCTAAAGATTTGCTAATTTCGTTTATAAGCTTATGTTTGAGACAAAAGTAAAACCATTGTTTTTTTACCCTCTCCCCCTGTCCCCCTCTCCACAAATGTGGAGAGGGGGAATCAAAGGGGGTGAGGTCTTTCAAGATTGTCAAGAGAAGAACCAAAAATAAAAATAGGAGGGAAAACAGGATGAAACTCTCAAAATTTTGCGGAGAGGATTTGATCTCTTTTGAACTGAAAGGGGAATCCAAAAACGAGGTAATAGGTGAATTAGTCGATTTAGCTTCGAAGTCGAAGTTGGTCAAAGACACAAACGAGCTTTTGAAGGACATATTGGAAAGAGAAAAGTTGGTCACCACCGGGGTGGGGTATGGGGTAGCCTTCCCTCACGCCAAGTCCAAAGCTGTTAAGGGAATTGTGATTGCTTTCGGCAGATCAAAAAAAGGAGTCGATTTCGATTCCATGGATAAAAAGCCGGTCCACCTTTTCTTTCTGATTGCCGCTCCAGAGGATGCCATCGGAGCTCATTTGAACGTAATGGCCAGGCTTTCTTATCTTATGAAAAGCGAAAAGAATCGAGAGAAACTTTTGAAAAGCAAAAGCCCTAAAGAGCTTTTGGAAATATTAGATTTGGTGGAATAAAAATCTTTCCCAGACGAGCGCCCATACGGGTGGAGTCTTTGTCAATACGTGTCATCCGAATATAAAAAAGCCCCAATTCCATCGGGAGGGATAGCCAGATTGCCATGAATAAAATCTCTTTCGCGGTGACGAAAAACCGGGATCTTCTTTATTTGGCTACCTGCGTCCTTTTGTCTTTATTCCTTTTAGTTTTACCTGGAACAGTGAAATCGGGTCTTTCAGCGTTCATCTTTAGATTTACCTATGCCCCATTTTATGCTTTAAGCCGCCAGATAAAACAGTTAAAAGGGGTCTATCAAGAGAATAAAAAGCTGCAACAAAAGATGATGGAGCTCACTTTAGAGAATTCCGAGCTCAAAGAGGAACATTTAGAAAACTCCAGATTACGAGCACTTCTTGAATTCCGCTCGAAGCTGGAATATCAGGTTATCCCAGCGGAGGTGGTGGCGACTGAGCCGAATCGTTCTTTGGGCAAAGGATCGGTTCTGATCAATAAAGGAAAAGAGGAGGGGATAAAGAGAGATATGCCGGTTTTGAACCTGTACGGATTGGTAGGAAAAATCGAGGAGGTTTTTCCTCACCGCTCCACAGTCCAGCTTATGTCGAACCTTAACTTCAGGGTCTCAGCTTTAGACCAAAGAAGCCGGGTCTCTGGAATCATAAAACCTGACCCGGGGCATAGTTTGCTCTTAAAATTAGATAACGTTCCCACGGGAGAGGATGTAAAAGTAGGAGACGAAGTGGTCTCCGCAGGTTTAGGGGGGATCTTCCCGGCAGGAATAAAGATCGGGATTGTCTTTGGCGTTGAGGAAGACACCCTTCGCCAAACAAGCCCATATTCTGGAACTTTCAAAGAGATAGAAATTATACCTTCGGTCTATTTCAATAGTCTGGAGGAGCTGTTTGTATTAAAGATCGACGGGGAAAAGATAAAGTAGCTCGATTTTCTAAAATCGAGACCTTCCTGTCAGGATTAAAATTTCAATTTACTGTTGGTTCGGGGTGCCCTCACCCCGAGCTAAAAAACTGTAGCAGAGAAAGGGTGCCCACCTATAACGGTCATTTCAGGAGTTAAGTGTCATGTATCAACAGATCGTAGAGTCAAAAATATCAACACATCGTAGAGCTTAATGTTAATTTGTTTATAGACATCGTGGACTGGTTTTTAAAATGATTTCTTCGCAACTAATTGATAAAACTGATTCTCCGTCACCAAAAGCTTCTGTTGATTCAGCAAGGATCGAACTCTAAGACTCCACGATGTGCTGACATTTTAAACCCGTAAGTTGACTCTACGATGTTATGATATTCGACAGTTAAGGCGTAAGCCTTTTATTAAATTCTTTGTTGCAGAAAGTCTTGTGGGTCGATTTTCCAAAATCGATACCTTGTTGTCAGGATTCAAGTGCGTATGCATTCATAGGAATAAAAAAATGTTAAAGACCTTCGCAATGTTTTGGGGAAGTGCGGTTTTTTCAAAAATCCTCTATACCATATTCCTTTTGTTTATCCTGGTAATCTTTCAAAGCTTCTTCTCTGAGGTGGTAGCCATAAAGGGAATTAGGCTGGATTTGTCCATTTTTATCTTGGTATATATAGGACTGACCAAAGGTCCGGCTCAAGGGGCGATCTTCGGGTTTTTGATTGGACTTTTATTGGATGTTTTTACTCCCGAAAAGTTAGGATTGGGACCTTTGGTCAAATCTTTAGTTGGATTCACCGTGGGAAACTTCAAGGATAATCTATTTCTGGAGAGTTCATATTCGAAAGGAGCTATAGTTTTCTTAAGCGTTCTTTTGAATGATGTTCTTTATCATCTCTTGTCTGGGGGGGTGACACTCTTCACTTTTCAAACCATCTTATACTATTCTTTACCTTCTGCCCTTTATACATCTGGGGCCGGGATATTGCTCTTTATTATTCTGGAGAAAAAATTTTTCTTTAGGATGAATCTTTAAGTTTGGCTTAACATGGAAAGATTAGAATATACAAACGAGTTTTTTCACGGATTGGTTTCAAAAAGGCAAAGAGCCAGAATTTTGATGGGGTTTTTAATAATTTCGGTTTTGATTTTGGGCTTAAGGTTATTTTTTTTGCAGGTGCTAAAAGCCTCGTATTATAAACGAATTTCAGAGGAGAACCGAATTCAACCGATGCCTTTGCCCGCACCTCGGGGAATAATAAAAGATCGAAATGGTAAAATCATCGCCTTCAACCGTTCCTCTTACACCATTTCTCTCATTCCCCATGAAGCCAAAGATCTGGATCTTTTGTCAGAAAGACTCGCCTCGATTTTAAACTTGGATCTTTCCTGGTTAAAAGAGAAGCTTAAAGCCCTGCCAAAGACGGGGTCAAAAAAATATGAGCGGATCAAGCTTAAAAAGGAGGTGGACTTTAAAACCATTTGTGCTATCGAAGAACAAAACGAAAATCTGCCTGGGGTGATATGTCAGGCGGAGCAGACCCGGGGCTATCCGGACGGTAGCTGGGCGGGACATGTGTTGGGTTATGTAAAAGAGCTCTCCAAACAGGAGCTGTCCACAGGTTCGACTCCCCCAGCGGGGGAATCGAGTTCGCAAGAGCCCATTTTTTTCAACCCAAGTCCAGCCGAAAATAGAGGTTATCGATGGGGAGGATACATTGGCAGAGGGGGAGTGGAGAAGCAATATGATGACCTTTTGAGGGGAAAAGATGGGATAACCTTTTTGGAGATAACCGCCGCAGGGAAGATTTTAGGTCCCTTAGAGGACAAAAAGCCAGATTTACCCGTTAAAGGAGTAGATATAAAATTGACCATTGATTTAGATCTCCAGGTTGAGGCAGAATCGGCTTTAGTAGGTTATGAAAGTGGTGCCGTAGTAGCCATTGATCCCCAAAATGGAGAGATATTGGCTTTGGTGAGCAAACCCGGGTTTGATGCTAATCTCTTTGCCGGGGCATTGAGCCCCCAGGAATGGAAAGAAATTTCACAAAATCCACTTCATCCCCTCCTTTTCAGAACTATCCAAGCCACTTATCCTCCCGGTTCAGCTTTAAAACCTTTAACGGCTGCGATAGCTTTAGAATCAAAAATCGCCCATAGAGATACTTATCTTTCCCCTTGTTTTGGTTCCTATCTTTTTGGAAAACGAGCCTTTCGCTGTTGGAAGCCAGAGGGGCATGGAAGATTGAACTTTATGGATGCAATCATCCAATCGTGCGACGTCTATTTTTACCAATTGGGACTGAAGGTGGGGTTGGAAAGATGGAGCCATTATGCAAAATTGTGCGGGTTTGGAGAAAAAACGGGAGTGGATTTGCCGGATGAGGCAAAAGGTTTTGTTCCTTCTCCTGAATATTATAATAAAAAATACGGAGAAGGGGAATGGGTTAGAAATTTAGTAATCAATTTAGCCATCGGGCAAGGGGAGGTTTTGGTCACTCCTCTTCAACTGGCAAGCTTTTATGGTGGTTTGGCTACTGATGGTACAATCTATCAACCGCATATTTTGAAAGAGATAAACACCCTGGGTGGACGGGTTATCACCACCCAGAGCAAGGTGTTAAGACGTCTTCCTTTTTCAGCCTCCACTTTAGAGCTATTAAAAGAAGCTATGATCGGAGTGGTTAATGATTCATACGGCACCGGTGGTCTGGCGCGGATTTCTGATATTACCGTGGCGGGGAAAACCGGAACAGCTCAAAATCCTTTTGGCGAAGCTCATGCCTGGTTTGTGGGCTATGCTCCGGCGGAGGATCCAAAGATTGTGGTGGCTGTGCTGGTGGAAAACATTGGTCACGGTGGAACCTTTGCCGCTCCCGTGGCCAAAGCAATCATATCTAAATATCTTAAAAGAGGAGAGGTTGCCGACAAAACAGATAGCACCGTTGCAGTTGGCAATCCCTGATTTTACTAACTAACATAAGCAACGGTCATTGCGAGGAGTCCATATGGACGACGAAGCAATCTCTTGAGATTATCACGATGGTGTCCACCTCTCCCCGTGACTGTGTCATAATTATGGTTTGAAGTGGTAGCCGCCCACATGGGCGTAAGTTATTGAGATTCAACGACCCGATTTCGCCCCGCTAAGCGGGGCGGCTACCAAAACTGAAATTCTGACACACCCCCTCTGGGAAGAGGGAAGGTTGAAAATCCCGCCCTTCGACTGGCTCAGGGTGGTGAGCGAAGTCGAACCACCAAAGGCGGGGGTGAAGGGAATCAATTCGAAATTATGCTCAAATTTCGCTCTGAAGATTTCGACTGGACCTTAGCGGCCACAGCTTTAATTTTATCTCTTCTCGGGATTTTATTAATCTATAGCGCCAAGCATTATGCCGCCAATGTGGCAGAGAGGGGAATTTATCTGAAACAGATGGTTTGGCTGTTCTTAGGGTTTTGTACCTGTGCCATCGTGTTCTTTATTCCCCTAAGATTTTATGAGGTTTTTTCCTATCTATTTTACTTTGCGGCAGGGGGGATGCTTTTGATCATCCTGATGGTTGGTTCTTCCAAAATGGGGGCAGTCCGATGGCTCTCTTTGGGGGGCTTGAATCTTCAGCCTTCTGAGTTTGCCAAGATTGCCACCGTCTTTGCCCTCTCCAGATATTTAGCTTATTCCAAGCGTTCCATTTACAGTTTCAGATGGCTGGCGGCGGTGATGGGGATTGCCTTGCTGCCTGCCCTTTTGATCCTGAAACAACCGGACTTGGGAACCTCCTTAGTATTTTTCGCCATTTTGATCTTTATGCTCTTTTGGGCAGGGGTTCCTTCTTTATATCTTTTTTTGATCGTTTCACCTTTTTTAAGCTTGATCTGTGCTTTTCACTGGGCTGTTTGGGCGCTATTCTTCTTGATCTTGATATTTATCTTATATCGTTTAAGGTTGAACTTTCTATTGTCGGTGAGTTTCCTTTTGTTCAACCTGGCATTTGGCATGATCACCCCTTTGGTCTGGAACAGGCTGCATGATTATCAAAAGGATAGAATCATTATCTTCCTTGATCCGGGAAAAGATCCCCAGGGGGCCGGATACCAGATACTCCAATCCAAGATCGCCATCGGGTCAGGTGGCATTTTAGGAAAAGGCTATTTGCAGGGAACTCAAACCAAGTTAGCTTTTCTTCCCCATCAACATACCGACTTTGTCTTTTCAGTGTTAGGAGAGGAATTCGGGTTATGGGGTGCTTTGGTCCTGTTGGGGCTATTTAGCTTCTTGATAATAAAGGGAATCAGCATTGCCCACAAAACCAGAAACGATTTTTCAAGCAATGTGGCTTTGGGCATCACCGGTATATTCGCCTTTCAGATGCTGGTCAATATCGGCATGACCGTGGGCTTCCTACCGGTCACAGGTCTCCCCTTGCCCTTTGTTAGCTACGGTGGCTCATCTTTGCTTTCAAGCTGGATTTTGGTAGGAATTTTGTTAGCTATTCACTACCGCTGGTATGAATACTAATACAAACGGTAAAATATCTTTTAACATCCTACCTGATTTTCCTCTCCCCTTGGGGAGAGGGGACTTTATATATTCCCCCTCCCTCGATGGGAGGGGGTAGGGGGAGGGTGACCCTTCAATAAATTCAGGGTTACCCTGAACAAAGTTGAAGGGTGACCGTATTGATTCATGTGTGACTAAATAGGAGTTTCATTAACTCCATAAGAACCCTTTTATTATCAAGAATTTTTGCAACTAAATTGGAGGAGAGCCAAAAATAAATTATATTTGTATTCATATGGTTTCCCCTGAGCTTGCTAAAGGCTCAAGGGTCATGCTCAAATAGAACCTGAAAACAGATTGTATGACGATAATAAAAGTTAACGCTCGATAATCAGAGGAATACCCATTGCATTCAGTTCTATTCAAAATAGGTCCGGTTGCGGTAAGAACCTACGGTTTTCTTTTAGCTTTAGCCTTTATCCTGGGGATCTGGTTTTCAGCCAAAAGGGCTAAAAAACAAGGAATGGACATCGATTGGCTTCCAGATTTATCCTTAGTCATTCTAATTACCGCCCTTCTGGGGTCAAGGTTTTTTTATGTGATCCGCCATTTAGAGGAGTTTGAAGGTCACCCTTGGGATATGATCAATCCCATTCAGAGTTCCGGGGAGATCGGAATTGGTGGACTCTCCATGTTCGGCGGACTGGTATTAGCGATCATCTCCAGCCTGATTTATCTTCGCCTGAAAAAGCTGAATGTCCAGAAGATCGCCGACATTGTGGCACCCGCAGTTATGTTAGGTTTAGGTGTGGCACGCGTCGGATGCTTTCTCAATGGCTGTTGTTTTGGAAAACCGACCTCCGGTTTTTTAGGGGTGATCTTCCCTCCCGACTCTCCGGCTGGATATTTTTTTCCAGACACCCCTATATTTCCCATTCAATTAATAGCTTCACTCAAGGGTTTTTTGATCTTCGGCATTCTTTTGTTCATTGAAAAGTTTAAAAAATTTGATGGTTTCACCTTCTGGTTGATGCTGGCTTTGTATTCGGTGGGAAGATTCACTATCGATTTCTTCAGATATTACGAAGAGAGCATGGTCTTCGCCAAAATCGGAGGTGTAAGCTTCTCCATGAACCAAGCCTTAACTGTTTTGATTTTCCTTGTCTCCATCTTCATGTGGAATCATTTACGACTAAGAGCCAAAGACAGTTGACCGATTAAGTTATAACCTTATAAACCAATAAATCTGGGTCATTCTTAAATAATGTGGAGAATTTTTCATAAGTTATTGATAGAGAGGGAGAAATAGAAAAGCATCTTTGGAGGAATAGATCTTGTAGTTATCCCCGTGAATCGGGACGGTTTTCAGAAGCCTCCAACGGATGATCATGCGTGGGGGGCGAAGCTTATCTTCGCCCGTGGAATGCGGGTAGAGATGAACTCCACCTCTACGCGAACACAACAAGTGTTACCCCCGGGGAATAACAAAGAAGGGTATAGTAAAACACAATTCCCACATTAAATACGAAAGAACCATAAATCTATTAATCTGTTAATTTATTAACCTTTTAACTTTCTAACTTGTGAACTTTCTAACTTCTAACTTCTGATATGTCTTTTCCCAAACTCCTTCATGCCCTTTTAGACCTGAAGGACGACCTCTTGGATTTCGTCTATCCTCAGCATTGTGCAATCTGCAAAAAATATCTAAAAAGGGAGGAGAAGGATGTTTGCGAAGTTTGCTGGAATAGTCTGGTGACTCTTTCTGATCCTTTCTGTCCCTATTGTAAATCATTCTTGGAGCGTGAAGCGGTCAAATGCAGTTTCTGTGAGTCCAGCGGAAAAACCAGAGGTGAAAATCCCGCCCTTCGGTCTGAGCCTTCAGGGTCGAAGACCAAAGGCGAGGAAGATCACAAAATCCTTATGGTCAGATCCTTAGGCCGGTTTGATGACCATTATAAGGAGCTTATTCATCGATTCAAATATGGGAAAAAGATTCCTCTGGGAAAAAGATTAGGACAACGATTGGGCGAGACTATAAATAGCGATGCCAATCTCAAGACACGGTTCGACAAGCTCACCGTCCTGAGCAAGGTCGAAGGACAGAATTCGTGTTTTCTGAAATCCGATTTTTTGATTCCGGTGCCCCTGCACAAATCCAGATACAGGGAAAGGGGATTCAACCAGAGCGACATCCTGGCAGAGGGGATCTCAAAAGTAACCGGTCTTTCTGTTTTGAAAAATGTGTTAAAAAGAAAAAAGAACACCAAAGATCAGACCAATCTTTCTCGAGAGCAAAGGGATGAAAATGTAAGAGGGGCGTTCGTGGTGACTGAGCCTGAAATGATAAATGGCAAGAAGATAATCTTAGTGGATGATGTGATCACCACCGGTTCGACTCTTTCCGAATGCGCCCGGATGCTAAAACAATCCGGCGTCAAAAAAATCCTTGGCATGACCATCGCCGTGGTTACAGATTAAAAACCTTATTTATTCCCAAAACATCAATAAACTGTAGCGGCTCGATTTATCGAGCCTAAAAGCCCAATGAATTCATCAAAGTTGGTCGGGGGTTCACCAACCCCGCGACCATCCCTTACCCCAGGCGGATGTTCTTAACCTGCCGCTGGTTTCCCGTCCGCAGGATCCATAGGATTGGTGAAGAACACCAACAGAAAGCAAAAGATTTTTTATCAGCAGGAATTTACATATCCTCACTAATGTTGTCACTTCGACTGAGTATCCCCTGGCATTGCCGCAACAACTCAGGTATCTCTTTGCTGGCAGGTGGCTGAAGATCCTTAGGAACTTTGTCTAATGCTATGCGGAGAGCATCTTCTGCTTCTTGGATTTGCCCTAAGGACATTCGGGCTCGTCCTAAGCCCCAGTAGTTTCCAAAGTATTCAGGGTTTTCGTCTATCGCTGAATAAAAGGCTTCCAGCGCATCGTTGTATTGTTGGCGGTCAATGTAGAACCAGCCTAAGGAGGTGTAGAAGATAGCCTGCGGTTGTGCGTGCACGCCTGCCCAGTAAATTGCCTGACGAAACTCCTTCTTTGCTTCGGCAAAATAGCGAGAGACATCCGCAGTCCTTCCCTCTTGCTCTGCAAACTTTCCCAAACCGTGCAATGCCTTTGCCAGCCCCTCATGAGCCATCTGATGACCTGGGTGTGTTCTTAGGATCTCCCGAAACTGCTTTTCAGCCTCATTATATCGGTCCAATTTCAGAAGCAAGTCACCATATCCTAAGTATGTGCTCCGCCTTAACCTTCCAGTGATTTTACTCTTTGGTAGCTCAATCAAACTTTTATAATATGCTTCTGCTTCGTCGTTGTAATTGTGGTCACGGAGCCAAGAAGCGAACTCAATTCGGATACCAGTATCCCCTGGGTATCGGATAATTAAACTCTCATAGAGTTTCCTTACTGTCGGCTCATCAGCAGATTCCTGAACAGAGTGTAAGTAGTGTGTAGTCAGATTTAGATCGTCTGGGTGGTAAGAAATTGCCTCCACTGCAGTTTCTACTGCTTCCTGTTGCCTACCCAAGTGTATTAGGGTTGCAATAAGCGTCCGCCAAACTTCTTTTGCCGCTGTGTGCCGTGACAACCAAATTCGAATGTCATCTATTATGGTTTCCTTAAACTTATCGGAGCCTTTGCTTTCTACTAAGGTAATAAATGCAGAGCGCACATTAACGTCTTTTGGATGTTTTGTCAACCATGTAGTCGTCTCATGAACTGCCTGCTCCACCTGCTCTGCTGTCCCATGTTGCTCCACTAAGCCTAAATATCGACATCGAACAGAGTCATCTTGCGGATGGTCTTCTAGCCATTTACTGGTTTCCTCCAACACACGCTTTACTTGCTCCCCTGTCCCTTTCCGCTCCACTAAACCTAATTATGCTCATCGAAGAGAGGGATCTTCCGGATGG
>Ga0315289_10003742_pt1 | contig 22937 bp, 20 predicted proteins | sample YL17G11_40_MG_FD_203452 | JGI IMG/M metagenome (GOLD analysis project Ga0315289, IMG submission 203452) | Sediment microbial communities from Yellowstone Lake, YNP, Wyoming, USA - YL17G11_40 | ecosystem: Environmental > Aquatic > Freshwater > Lake > Sediment | place: USA: Wyoming | collected... | reverse complement strand
GCACCTCACGTATTTTCTTCTGAATTTGATGTATTAAGTCTATTGCTGTATTTTGGGTGCCCTGTCCCGGTACCGCCTTGTTTTTAACGATTTCCATGGATACGGAAGCACAAAGAGGAGCAGTATTGCACCGGCGATGGGGATTGGGATCGTGCTGATGGCTGCGCCGATCGAGTAGTGGTCGGCGATCATCCCGTTGACGGCGACCCCAAGCCCCCCAAACCCTATGGCAAGCCCGAGCATGATCCCGGAGGCAAGCCCCACATTCTGCGGCAGCAGCTCGTGCGACATGGCAACAGCGACAGCAAACGTCGACCAGAGCGCAAAACCGAACAGGAGGATGCCAATGATCGCAACGGCACCCGAGCTTGCAAAAAAGAGGTAGAACGCCGGGATCGAGCAGGCAAGCCCGGATATCATAAACTCCTTTCTCCCGTACCGGTCCGAGATCTGCCCCCCTACAATCTGACCGCCGACACCCGCAAGCAGCATGAAGGTGACAATTGCGCTGGCCGCAACAAGGTCATAGCCCTGTGTGACAAGGTACATGGGCAGGAAGGTGATGGCGGCAAAGATCGCCCATGCCCGCAGGATGGAACTGACCATCAGGATCATGAAGGGTTTCTTTAATGGCGTATCCCCGGATTTGGGACCGGGTGCCGTGTATTTTGCAGACGCCCCGGCGATCCCGCCCGGGAGGAGGTACCGCAGGGCAAATGCCATGAAAAGCGCCGGGAAGAGGAGGAGGAGGAGCCCGGGAAGGCCAAGCCACCAGACAAGCACCCCGGCAAGCAACGGCCCGACCGCATAACCAAGGTTGCCGCCGACCACGAAATACGACGTGATCCTGCCCCGGTTCTCGCTTGTACACAGGCGGCTGACAAGGCTCAACGCCGCCGGGTGGAAGCAGGCATGCCCGAGTGCCGCAAGCACTGCAAAGAGCATGATAAGGGAGTAGCTGTGGGCAATGCCCATGAGTGCAACAAAGACGGCGGATATGAGGAGGCTGATGCTCACGTGCACGGTAAGCCCTTTGGTATCCGAGAGCCAGCCGATCACCGGCTGGGTGAATGATGATGTGACGTTGTATGCGGTGATGAGGAGCCCGGCGGCGAGGTATGAATACCCGTTATTGAGAATGAGCAATGGCAGGATGGCCGGAAGCACCGGCATGTAGATATCGGTGACAAGGTGGGCCACTGCTAGGCCGGTAATCGTCCTTTTTATGCCATGGGGCTCTGGTATTGACTGCTTGTCAGCCGTAGGATCTCGACCTCGATGTCCTGCACGTCTTTTTTGTGGAAGGAAAAGGTGCGCCTGATGGGAAAGACTCCGCCGACTTTTTCGTATATCTCCGCTCTTCCTGCCGTATACGTCTCAATAAATTGGGCTGAACCTGCATTAAAGATACCGTACGTGACCGGTGCGGTCACAAGGGCGAGGTCGATGAAGGGACGGTCCGCATGCGCCCGCTGTGCTCCGAATGGCGGGTTCATGATCACAGTGTCACAGGTGCCCACGCGTCCGGGGAGTGCGGCGTCCTGCACATCGGCAACAATGAACTCAACATCCACCCCGATTATGGCGGCATTTGCGTCAGCCGCATCCACGGCATTCCGGTCGATCTCAATGCCCCTCACCGTTGCAGCGCCGAGCAGGGCAGCGCCGATCGCGAGCACACCGGTTCCGCTGCCGAGATCGCAGACTGATTTCCCCTCGATATCACCCTTCATCAGCGCATGGTAGAGGAGACGGGCTGCGAGTGGGGCTGGTGTCTGGTACTGTTCGAGTGCCGCCCGTGGCCGCACAAAGCCGCCCACGCGCTGGAGCGTCATTTCAAGGTGCTTTAACTTCATGCGATCTCGTCAATGGAGTACTCGTCCCACGACCGCACACCACAGAGAATCTCAAACTCCTGCGGTGAGAGGACGGGCACCGGGAAGCGCACCTGGTCGTCATAGACAAGCCGCGGGCAGGCAGTATTCACAAACGCATCAAACCCGAGATTAAGAAGTTCGTCCGGGCTGACCTCCTGCATCGTGACGATCACCGCACGGGGGGAGAGTGCTGCAAGCCTTCTCGCCAGAGCCATCCGCTGCTGCCCGCTCTTGGTGCTTACAATGATACCGATGGTTCCGGCACCTTTTGCCTTTTCCATCTCCGCGAAGCGCCGGCGCTTCAGCGTATCACCGGAGACCTCCTGAGCTGTGCCGGCGAGCGGGTCGAGGGCGATCACCCGTGCGCCGGTGGCAAGTGAGATCCCGAGGGGGTGGAAAAGCCCGGTGCCGACAAAAAGGATCTCGTCTGCACCCGTTGCTCTCGCCGCGGTAAAACTGCATCCGAGCACCTGCCCGCGGTGCGGTGTGCGACTGCTGCCCATAGCCACCAGTACATCGATTCCTCTCGACCGGAGGAATGCCTCCATCTGCGGGATCAGGTGGACATGCTGGATGGTGGTGACAAGCCCCACGGTTTTTCCTTTGAAAAGCGGGACAGCGGACTTTAAGATTGTGACATCAAAATCGACGGGGTACGGCTCAAAGATCACATGTTCCCTGTCATCGACCGGCGAATGCCCGAAATGGACAAGGACATCTGCGAATGTCAGGGTATCAAGTGCCAGATCGCATGCGCCATAGCAGGGGTCGCCGCTCACCATCACGTCAAATCCTGCTTCTTTCAGGTCAGTTGCGACGACCGCTGCCCGCCGCTTCAGCCCCTCGGGGAACTGGAGGGCGACTTTTTTTGCCCCCCGCGCTCTCAACGTTCTGATAAGATCAGATGAGCCGTTCAACCACATTCACCTTATCAGTGACGTTGATCCTGACAAGCGATTTGTACGGGCGCCCGATGGCAGGATCGCCCCGCTGGATTGCAATGCAGACATCCACGACCTCTGCACCTGCAATCTCCAGGGCCTGCAAAAGGGCCCGCATTGTGCCGCCGGTACTGATCACGTCGTCAATGATCACGACCCGATCGCCCTTCAGGATGCCGTTGAGGTAGAGTTCTCCCTTTGAGTAGCCGGTCGCCTGATGGACAGCGATCTCACCGGGCAGTTTGTACTCTCGTTTGCGCATGATCGTCATCGGGATGTCGGTCATTGTCGAAAGCACGGATCCGATATGGATGCCCATTGCTTCCACGACGACGATCTTATCGATATTGTTGAGATCGAGCACTTTGAGCATGCCGCTGCATACTTCACGTAAAAGTGCCGGATCGACAACCGGCACACCGTCGGTGATCGGGTGGATGAAATAGTTATAATCACCCCGCTTTATCATAGGGCAGGTCTCAAGGGTCTGAACCAGTCGGTCAAGCATACATTTCACCAATCTCTCTGAGGAACGCTTCAATACGGTCGCGGTGGACATGGGGCATGCAGACGATCCGCAGGTGCCCCCGGCGGGTCCACGACACCTTCCAGCGGCCGGGCACGTCGTTGCAGATAAAAGTCGCCACGTTCACATCGGGTGTCACCGCTCTTCGTATCCCAAACGTCTCCATCCCGTCAATCAGCCGCCATGTGTTCTTCATGCAGCCGGTGACGACAGCACGCATCCCTTCAGCACCAAGGTAATCCAGCACAGCGAGTGCACCCGCAACCGGTGCGCCGGGGCGGGTGCCGGGCAATGTGAACTCCTGCCGGACCGAGAGGTATGGGGTATCGATGTTGAGGGTATTGAGGATATCTAACTCCCTCGTCAGCAGGCACCCGCACGGGATTGTGCTCAGCCCCATCTTGTGCGGGTCGACTGCAATGGTGCTGACACCGGGTAGCGAAAAGTCAAACGGGATCGTACGGTCAAGGAAAGGGATCACCATGCCGCCGAACGCCGCATCGACATGGAAGAAGAGATCTTTTTCAGATGCGACTGCGGCAAGATCAGCAATCGGATCGACCAGACCGTACTCGGTGGTACCTGCAATCCCGACAAGGCAGATGGTATTCTTATCGATGATCTCTGCAGCTTTTTCTGCATCCATTCTCAGGGTGCTGTCCAGCGGAACAGTCCGCATCTCGAGACAGAGGATATCACAGGCTTTTTTGAATGAGAAGTGGGCTGATTCGGGAACCACCACGTTGGGTGAGCCGACCTGTTTTTTCTGTTCCTTTGCAAGGCGGAGTGCCTGGATGTTGGACTCCGTGCCCCCCGATGTCGCATACCCGCCTGCTGCGGGATGGTGGAAAAGGGTCCCCAGGCGCTGGATGAGCAGCTGTTCTAACGATGCAGTGCCCGGAAAAAGGCCCGGATCCCCAAGGTTGGTCTCCATGAACATGCAGTGTGCCTTTACCGCGACCCTGTGGGGGGGTGTGCACATGGAGCTCAGGATATCGTTGTAGTCCAGATCCTCCTCTTTTTTTTGCGCAAAAAAGGAAAAGAGATCTTCTTCTGACAGCCCTTTATTCAGCATTACGGTTTCTCGCTGCCTCAAGGATGATGCGCTTTTCCGTGCGGGCGACCGTCTCACGGATCTTTGCGATTGCATCGATGTTTGCCGACACGCTGGCAATTCCGTGCTCGACAAGCCACTCCACCATCTTGGGGTCCGAACCGGCCTGTCCGCAGATGGAACATTCGACACTGTATTTCCGGCATGTCTGGATTGCGTCGTGGATCAGGTGGAGCACCGCAGGGTGCTTTGGCTGGTACATATCGGCGACGTTCTCGTTGTTCCGGTCAATCGCAAGGGTATACTGGATCAGGTCGTTGGTGCCGAACGAGGCGAACTTGATCCCGCACGTGAGGAAGTCCTCGACGAGGATCGCACTTGACGGGATCTCGATCATGATCCCGAGCGTCACGTTCTCCACATCCACCCCCCAGCCCCGCATCATCTCTTTTGCCTGCACGAACTGGTCGGGATGGGAGACCATGGGGAACATTACGCCGAGGTTCTCGTAACCTTCCTTCCAGAGCTGCTTGAATGCCTCAACCTGAAGCCGGAACTGGTCGGGGCTCTGGAGGTCGCGCCGTATCCCGCGCCACCCGAGCATGGGGTTATGCTCGTGCGGCTCGTTCTCTCCGCCCATCATGTTCCGGAACTCGTCAGTCGGTGCATCGAGAGTCCGCACCCAGACCGGTTTGCCGGGGAACGCATCGAGTACGATCTTGATCCCGTCGTGAAGCTCCCTGACGAATTCTTCTTCCCGGTGGTTGGTGATGAACCAGCCCGGTGTCTTGTTGAGCCCGAGGATCAGGTGCTCGATCCGAAGCAACCCGACACCGTCGGCTCCCGTTGCCGCCGCCCGCGCCGCCGCCTCGGGGATTGAGACATTCACCTTCACGCTGGTGGCGGTGACGATCGGGGCCGACCCGATTCCCGCCTGCTGTGACACGGCCTGCTGTTTCTGGACCGGCTGCTCGATCACTCCTTCATAGATGAGCCCCTTCTCACCATCAACGGTGATCATCTGCCCGGGGTTCAGCAGCGATGTTGCGTTCTTTGTCCCGACAACTGCCGGGGTCCCGAGTTCCCTGCTCACGATCGCGGCATGGCAGGTCATCCCGCCTTCGTCCGTCACGATGGCAGCGACTTTCTTCATCGCCGGCACCATGTCCGGGTTTGTCATACGGGTGACAAGGATGTCCCCCTCTTTCACGCTGCCGGTGTCCTTGACGTCCCTGATGATGGCGACCTTGCCGGACGCGATCCCCGGGGATGCCCCCTGGCCCTGAACGAGGATTTTGTGGCTCTCTTTTACACCTGACTTTTCTGCAGATGCGCCTTGTCCACTTTTCTTTGTACCGATGGTGGTGATGGGGCGGGACTGGAGGATGTAAAAGGCATCCTTCACAATGCCCCACTCGACATCCTGCGGAATGCCGTAGTGGTTCTCCGCAATCTTTCCGTACATCGCAAGCTTTTCAACCTCCGCATCCGAGAGCACCTGAACATCCTGGCGCCCGGTTGCCACCTCCATGACTTTTGTCCCGTGTCCGCCATCTGCAATGATCTCTATTTTTTTGTTTGAGATGAGCCGGTTGACAACCTTCTCTGTCCGCTGGTCAAACTCGTATTTGTCCGGAGAGACCGATCCGGAGACAACCGATTCGCCCAGACCCCATGAACCTTCGATAATGGTGAGCGGTTCCCCCGTGATGGGATGGGATGTGAACATCACGCCGGCTTTTTCCGAGTTGACGAGCTGCTGGACAACGACGGCAATATTGACCGTATGGTCATCGAATCCCTGTTTTGCCCGGTAATAAATTGCCCGGGCGCCATAGAGAGACGCCCAGCACTTCTGGACTGCGGTGAGCAGGGCGGCTTCACCCCTGATATTGAGATATGTCTCCTGCTGCCCGGCAAAGCTTGCATCAGGAAGGTCTTCGGCGGTTGCGCTGGACCGCACGGCGACCACAAGGTCATCGGACGCCATTTTGCGGTAGGCTTTTTTCACCTCGTCACGAATGGCCGCAGGCATCTTGGCTTTCAGCACAAGCCCTTTTGCGGTATCGGCCGCTTTTTCGAGGGCATCGTTGTTCTCCACATCGAGGTGGTCCAGGGATTTGTAGACCTTTTGTTCAAGACCGGTCTCAACAAGAAAGCGCCGGAATGCCTGGGCGGTTACAACAAACGCCTTGGGCACCGGAAGACCGAGAGACGACATCTCGCCCAGCGATGCCCCTTTTCCTCCCACCGAGGTGATGTCTTCCTTTCTGATCTCTTCGAGCCACAGGATATTGGGGACAGAATTCATGGTCGCACCACTTATGATCTCATCTCATGTCGTTTAATAATTATCATGATCTTGTCATGTCGGTATATATCAGAAAAGGAGTACCCGGTTGTGAAGATCTCCTGGTGACAAAAGCATGTGTTGTGAAGGTTCCTCCCATGTCCCATCGGTATTTTGTTCCTGTTTGACATTTGGAAAGAACAAATCTGATTAGGTATGGTGCAGATACTGTATGGGTTTTATGGCAAATTTCAGGGTTCTTGTCAGCGATCCGCTGGCGGAAGAAGGGCTTGAGATCCTCAGGCAGGCGTGCGATGTAGACGTCAAAACCGACCTTCCCGAAGACAGGCTCTGCAGCATCATCGGGGAGTATGACGCCCTCCTCGTGCGAAGCGGCACAGAAGTGACCGCGAAGGTGATCGATGCAGGAAAACGGCTCAAGTTCATCGGGCGTGCGGGTGCCGGCGTGGACAATATCGATACCGACGCGGCAACCCGCCGGGGTATCATTGTTGCCAATGCACCGGAGGGAAACACGCTCGCCGCCACCGAACATACCATGGCAATGATGCTCTCGCTGGCACGCAATATCCCGCAGGCCACCGCGAGCCTGAAAAAGAAGGAATGGAAACGCTCAAAGTTCATGGGTTTTGAACTCAATGACAAGACGCTGGGCATTGTCGGGTTCGGACGGATTGGCAGGGAGGTGGCAAAACGGGCGCTTGCACTCGAGATGCGGTGCGTCGCATACGACCCGTTCATCACAAAGGACCGGGCAGCCCAGCTGGGTGTTGAGATGATGTCGCTGGAGGACCTGTTCAGGGTCGCGGATGTGATTACCGTGCACACCCCGCTCATCAAGGAGACAAAACACGTCATCAACGCAAAGAGCATTGCCACCATGAAGGACGGTGTCCGGATCATCAATTGCGCACGGGGGGGCATCATTGACGAGAAAGCGCTGTATGATGCGATCAGGACCGGCAAGGTTGCAGGAGCGGCACTCGATGTATTTGAGGCTGAACCGCCGCTGGAATCCCCGCTCCTCTCCCTCGAACAGGTCATCGTGACCCCGCACCTGGGGGCAAGCACGGTGGAAGCCCAGCTGAACGTCGCGGTCTCGGTGGCCAGGCAGTGCATCGAGGTCCTGAAGGGCGGGGCGGCGAAGTACGTGGTGAACGCGCCGATGATCCCGCCCGAACAGGCGGAGATGCTTGAGCCGTTTGCCACGCTCGCAGAAAAGATGGGACGGTTTGCAATCCAGATCGCAAGCGGGCGTCTCTCATCGGTTGAATTAATATACGGCGGCGAACTGACCGCGTTTTCCGGAAGCCTGAAATTTATCACCCGCCTCGCACTGAAAGGTCTGCTCGACCCGATCCTGCAGCAGCCGGTCAATATCGTCAACGCCGAGTTCATCGCAAACGAGCGGGGGATTGCGATCAGCGAGACGGTCACGCAGGAATCGAGCGGTTTCAAGAACCTCATCACCCTGCGGATCAGGACCGACACGTCGGAAGAGTCGGTGAGCGGGACGGTATTTTTCAAAGGCAGGAGCCGGATCGTTGCAGTCGGCGGCTACACCATGGACATGATCCCCGAAGGCTACGTCATCGTCTCGCGCCACCTCGACAAGCCCGGCGTGATTGGCAGGGCGTCAACAATTCTCGGGCGGTGCAAGATCAATATCGCGGGCATGCAGGTGGGGCGCATCAACCCCGGTGAAGAGGCGATCATGGTCCTGAACGTGGATTCCGAGGTGCCGCCGGAAGTGATGGACGAGATCCGTTCGATGCCCGGCATCTTCACGGCGACGTTTGCAAAGATCTCCGGTAAACTGATCTGAGTGATAAAAAAGGAGATGACCTGTCCGGGTCAGAATCAACTGCTTTTTTTAGAGTTCTTCTTCATACATCCGGACCGGCACCGGCAGAATATCGGGGCACCTGTCGGTCATGATATACACATAGCCCATCACATGCACCATATATTCGAGATAACCTTTGGCAAAATTGGACAACGCCTCATTCCTGCTCCCGAGGATCAGGATGTGGAACCACTGGATAATCAGGCAGATCATGGCGATGATCCCGTAGACCCACATGACGATTCCGATCAGGATCCAGTACACTATCCGTATAAGAAGTTCAAGCCGGCTCGCATCGTGCTCGTACACGAACAGTTCCTTCTTTGCATCGGTACACATACCATGTTCGCTCCTTTGATGGTACTATAATTACCCCCGTGCTTGAATCTGCCGGTGGTGCCGGAATACGGCGGGCCCGGCCGATTCTGGCATGGAACAGAATTCTTTTATACTGCGTTCACCCACCTTTAAAGCGCATTCTTCTCTTTGGTGCGGGCTCGTGGTCTAGCTGGCTATGACGTCGCCTTGACATGGCGGAGGTCAGGAGTTCGAATCTCCTCGAGCCCATTTTCATTTTTGTCTCACAACCTTTGCAGCCTGTGCATATGGCGGAACTGCTGCAGGAAGTCGTCTTGTCATTTTCCTGCGGGTCCCTGACAGGCTGGCAGGCCGGCAATTCCTGCATGTTCAGATGGGCTGAAGAGATGATCTGTGTCCATCAATGATCCTGATTTTTGCAACAGTTCATAAATAAGCAGACGACAACATCTGCCTGTATATGATAGATACAAATACGGGGCAGGCCGAACGTGACGATCCTGTTTTCCTTGTTACGAATCCGGATGTGCGGGGTTTTATTTACAAATATATTTTAGCTCTCACCCCGTTGTTTCTGGTCGTTCTCTCGTGGATTGTGAGAGTAATAATATACGCTATCATCAATGCGTTTTTCCCCTCAGTAATACCGTCATTAACTCCCTTTTTTCCGAATATGGGCAGTCTGACAGACATGATGATCCTGATGATCGCACCATTCGGGATATTCTTCCTTGTTGCCTGTGCAGGATGGGCGATGCGGATTCCCGAAGTATGGACGGGATCGGCACTAACGCTCGCATTGAGCGGGGTGGCCGGACTGCTGCTGGCAAACGGTATCGGTGCGCCGCTCATTTCGACTAACAACCCGATGGAGATCCTGCAGTGGACCGGGTTTCTGATCCAGCCCTTCAGTGTCGTTGCAGCGATCATTGTCATCGCATGGACCGAGATATTCAGGAGAAGCATCAGGTACACTATCTCAAAAGCGGGTGTGAGGATGCAGGGTGGCGTCTGGAGACGGCAGGAGCATATGATCCCCCGCCACCAGATCGGCAGAGTGCTGATGGAGCAGGATCGGCTGGGATCCATCTTTCGCACGGGCACGATCATTCCCCTCGGGACAAGCCCGTGGGGTTCCAAAATGTCGACAAGGGGGGTAGATTTAGGCCGGAATGACAATGCGAGTGCTGACCCCGGGTATGCGAAATCAGGGCAGGAGGGATCGCGTCATCCTCTTGACTGCCTGTACGGGATCCGTGAACCGGAAAAGGCAATGGCACTCCTCGAACAGGTGATCGACCGTCCTGCTGAAAGGGAGGAGGAGCAGGTTTCCCACATGAAAAAAATGAATGACAGGATATAACCCTCTGCACTGTTTTTACACCAAATCGATCGCGGGATTCCTTGGTATGTGGATCGTCCCTAGGCTGCATGCAGGAATCGTAAAACACTAAACTTTGGAGCCCCAACAATGTCGTAGCAAAGAACCCTGAAGAGCATGACCATGATCCCGGACCATTCCTTTCCTGCACAGAGGGCGGTTGTCCCGTGAAGTTCCTCTTTGTGGTATGCGGGGAGGGGCTTGGGCACTCGTCCCGCTGCCTTCATCTCGGGCATTATTTCCAGCAGCAGGGACACACCGTCCACTTCGCGGCATATGGCGAATCCTACAATTTCATCGACAAGCACGGATGCGCCAACCTCCACCGCACGAACAGGGAAGTCTGCCTCGAGGGGGAGGACGGCTTTTTTTCCTTAAAAAAGACGCTCTGGTATTCAAAATGGATTGTGCTGGACATGGTACGATCGACATTGCGTGCCCGGGAGTTGATCCGAAAAAACGCTGTCGATTGTGTCATCTGCGATACCATGTTTGGCGGCGTGATCGCTGCCCGGTTCACAAGGGTCCCGGTCATTTTTATCACAAACCAGAACCATTTCAACGGACCGGGCGGTTCAACAAATCCCGTCTGGAAAACTCTTAACTTCCTGATCCAGCGGTATCTCAGGCTCGCAAACCACGTGATCATTCCTGATTACCCTCCACCGGATACGGTGAGCGAATACAACATCGTCGTCCCGAAAGGCGAAGAGCGACGGTACAGCTTCACCGGCCCATTCCTCGAAGTGAATCCCGAAGGATACACCTATTGCTGGGAATGCATATTCGCCAGTTTCGGCGGCGAACCCTACAAACTGCCCATGTACCAGATGTTGAAGGCCATTGCCGGTCAGCGAAAGGACCTGTTCTTTGATGTTTTCTATACCGGCCCCGTGCTCCCGGAATCATCGGACAATTTCATCTCCCATGGCTATGTGCCCAACCTCTACGAACATCTGGCACGGGCACGAATCGCGATTGTGCATGGCGGACTCACAACCCTGCATGAAGCGCTGCTGTTTGAAAAACCTGTCCTGATCATCATGGATCCAAACCATCCGGAACAGCAGAATAACGCAAAAAAGATCGTCGACATGGGGGCAGGGTTGTCCGTTGACGGGAGAACGGTGACAGAAGAGGTGCTGGACAAAAAAATTTCCCAGACAATGCTGCTCGTCCCAAAATCATTCCGTACAGAGCACGCTGGCGTTGACGGAAGGAAGAATGCCTATGCAATCATCACCGCAGTCGTCCGGAGCAGGCAACGATGATGCCAAAAGAACCAAAAAAAGATTCAGCAACCGGTGACAGGTAATGCCAGAACCACGGGATATCCGACCGCTTACCGTCGGCAGTGAACTCACCGCATGCCCTGCATGCGGCTACCGGTTGGGGTTCCATACATCGTTTCTGAATATCAACGCGGGTAATGATCCGGTCCCTGTCAGGTCAACGCAGGAAGTGTACCGCATCATTCTTGTCTGCCCCGACTGCGGGGCGAGGTATGATGTGGGATGGAAAACACCCGTGAACGAATGAGATCGCCCGTTCATTCCCAGCCGATACCTGTCCGTCCCTGCCATCAGGACCCCCGTTGCCGGGACAAGAATACCCCCAGTCCTGTCGATCAGCCCGTGATGGTCGTTCATGGTCCTGAGATTTTTGATTCTGGTGAAGCCGGCTGGCTTATCGAGTGCGTCCGGCCTGCCCGCACGATCGTGGCAGGTGTGATGGCAAGGACCGCAGCGGAGGAATCCTGCCTCGATGTGGAGTTCTGGGGCGAGCCGCCAAGTTACGTTATAAAAAAGATCGCCGGCCCCGTTTTTCTCGCAAATCATGGGAAGACCGCAGAGTCCGGTCAGATCTTCGGGGATATTGTCGCGTCCCGGCTTCCTGACTGTGGGCTCGTGCAGGTCGAATGTTCGGACAGGACAGTCTTTGTATGGGACGGCGGTGATCGGGAACTGGGCGCTGCACTTTCACGCCTCATGGGCTTTGCATTAAAAAGGGGAGTGAGTACATGCGGTGGTGATATGCGGGAACGGACAATACGCGGCTGCATCCCGGGCGAACCGGTATATGTGAACGGTATTATCATCGGACGTGCGACTGCAGGCAACGTCGTTATCCGCAGTACGGATAGCGGGGGAATCGAACCGGTTTCCGGGCTTTTACCGAAAATCCATGGGATCGAGAAGCTTGGGTGGCAGGGACAAACTGACCTTGCCACGGCGTGGTGCAAGAGTGGATCGATCCGCTCAACCCCTCCAAAGCAGAACGGTGAGCCGCTCCGGTCCGGGAACGTGGTGGTGATCGACCATTGCGGTCATGAGATCTACCGGAGGATCGGGCAGGACTGCTGCGGGGTGCTTGCGATCGGTGATGACACCACGGCTGTCTGCGGCCATATCTGCTCCCACCGCGGCATTCCGGTGCTTGGCATCGTTGACGGCGACCGCGACGCGATCGTGCCCGAATCCTTTGCTCCGGGTTCCGTGGTGCTGCTGGCACAGGAGGAACGGGACGACGATATCGGAACGGAGGTGGCATCGATGGCAGGGGGATCACCTGTCGTCTGGGACGAATGGGTGGATTCGGTCCTCCATGTTCTGGGGAGCCGGGTCATGGTCGTGGTGGACACCCGGGTGAAGTGCGGTGCGGTGCGCTGAGTGCAAGGGAAAGGGGATGTGCGGGCTGCCCCGCTGCCCCATCACGAGCCGGTTCTATGCCCAGCTTGCGATGAAACCTGCGAGCAGCTACCAGGGCAGTTCCCCCTCGGTCTTTGTCGGGAGTTACGGGTATCCCGCGGTGAGCGGCGGCCCCCTGCTCATCGATGACCGCGATCATCCTCCTGACTGGTTGTCAAGGGGCCTTTCGATCGATGACATCGTGGGTATCCGTGCCCGTACGATCCGGGGGAGTTCCGGAGTGACCCGGTACAGCGACAGTCTCCAGGAGATTGCGCTCTCCAGCAGACCGGTGGATGTGGATATCGCGTTTGAAAAACCGGTTGCGTTTTCCCTCGCCTTTGACGGAACCGTTGCACCGATCGGACTGTCGGGTTCCATCAGACAGATGGCTCTGACCGGCAGCGCCAGCATCGAACCTGCTGTTGACCGGGTCACCTCGGACACGGATCTGGGGGCAACCGATGCCTGCGTAACGCTCATGGAATCGGATATTGATGTCTACCAGATCGCAAAACTGATGACCGCAGGACTTTTGGGCCGAAATCGTCACTTTGTCCCGACCCGCTGGGCAATCACCGCGGTCGATGACACCCTCTCTGTCCGGATGAAAAAGGAAATTGCCGCTTTTCCCCCGTTAGAGGAGATCCGGCTCTTTTCTGCGGAATTATTCGGGAACAGGATCGTCTGCATCCTTGTTCCCGGGGACTGGAAGTACGAGATGATCGAGAAATGGGGGAGACACACCCTGTGGGGGGGTGAACAGGATGTCATCGTGCAGGACCGCGAAGGGATGAAAAAGAAGGGCTACTCGCCGATTTCAGGTGCATACTATTCGGCCCGGCTTGCGGTCTGCGAGTACCTGACACGTGTACGCCGGTCAGCCCGGGTGATCGTTGTCAGGAGCATCTCAAGTGATTACTGGGCGCCGCTGGGCACCTGGGTGATCCGCGAGGCGACGCGCCGTGCGATGGGACAGCCCGCCCATGTCTGTGGTACCCTATATTTTGCCATACTGGAGGCATCTGCGCGGCTGGGTTTTGACCAATGGGTGAATTACAGCACCCTGATCCCCGAGATGCGGACACAGAAGACGCTCTTTTCCATCTATTGAACCTGCGGGGATCTGGACTGCCGCTGGTACCGCTCCCGTATGCTGTCGAGTGTCTCGATCTCTGCAATATCCTTATCATCCCTGATACGCACGAACCGCGGGAACCTGAGCGCAAATCCGCCCGCGTATGTCGGACTGACCTGCAGTTCGGAATACCCGACTTCGAAGACGAGGGCAGGTTCGAAGCTGACTTCTTTTCCTGACCTCGTGGTCACACTGTCCTTCAGGAGATCATATACTTCGGCAAGCTGCTCGTCGGAGAACCCCGTTGCGACGCGGCTCAACGGGATGAGTTTTCCCTGGTCCTGACATGCAACAAGGAAGGAACCGAACACGTGCGCCCGTTTTCCCTCACCCCACTCAGCACCGATCACAGCGAGGTCAAGGGTATCGACCTCCGGTTTGATCTTGATCCAGTTCTGTCCGCGTTGCCCGGGTGAGTAGGGTGAAGAGAGCACTTTGAGCATAAGTCCCTCGTGCCCTGCATTCAGGGCAGCCTGGTACGTCTGTTCGATGACCTTCTGGTCATTGCTGACGACCTGTGGGGCTAAGAAAAATTTTACCACTTCCTCAAGTTTTTTCCTGCGGTCGGATAACGGGAGGTCGATCAGGGTCTCACCATCAACGTAAAGGATGTCAAACACATGGGGGACCAGTTTGATCTCAATGGTCGCCTCGGTGACATCATGCCTCCTGCGAAACCTCCGCAGTACTGACTGGAATGGCAACGGGCGGCCGTCTTTGATAGCGATTACCTCGCCGTCGAGGATGACGTCATGGTCTGTCACACCGAGAAGCTGCTCGATGACATCCGGAAGTGCTCCGGTAACATCTTCAAGCCTGCGGGAGTACATCCGGCACCAGTTGCCCTTTTTGTGGAACTGGAACCGGGAGCCGTCATATTTGTACTCGGCTGCAATCTGCCCGTGCTCCTGGATCATGTCGGGGATTGTCCCTGCCTGTGCGAGCATCATGCGTACCGGATGGAACAGCGTGATCTTCACATCTTTGAGGGCATCCGGTCCAAGCTTCGCGAGACGTGCCACTTCGCCGAGATCGTTGAGCGCCTGCATCGCGTGTTCAACGAGTGCCGCGTCCACACTAAAGGCTTTTGCAATCGCCTCCCGTACGCTGCCCTCGCCAACCCCGATGCGGAGTTCCTCGAGCATGATCCGGACAAGGTACCGGGCCTCGAGCGGATGTGCGTTGCCAAGGAGCCGGCGTACCGAAAGGAGTTTCTCCCGCTGGGATCTCTTCCCTTCCTGTGAAGCAATCGCCATGAGTTCATGATATACCCTGACAAGGTCGAGTTCTTCATGGAAAAATGTCGTCTGGGATTTGATGGCGAGCAGTTCCTCTACCGCCTTCCCGACATCGCCCGTGACATTGATCTTCTCCACCACCACCTCCTTTCTTGTGCCGGCTACATACCCTATTGCCTCGTAGAGGAGGTTTGGCCCGATCCCCAGCTGGGTCTGGCTCCAGTCAGGAAAGATCCTGCCCATCACGAACCTGACAAAGATCGGGAGCTCGTCGGGCGATAGGCCGGGGAGCTCGCGGCTGATCACATCGATCATCTCAAGCCTGCCTGAAATCCCCTCGAGCCGTTCACAGCAGTGTGAAAATTCAATAAAGAGCATTGCGTCTTCTCTCTCATCTCCGTCAAAAGAAATTAAATTACCGATATCAATCCGGGCACATTATCCCCAATTTGCGTGATTTTGGAAAATATCTGGTTCGATCGATGCCCGACTCTTCTAAAAACTTATTATAATACAGGGGTAAGTCTAGTATATGGGTGAGGAGTGGCAACCGGATGCGGTCTTCAAGGCAAAGACCGGTCAGCTCAAAACGGAATTTTTTGATTACATTGATAAAAACATCGATAAGATCGATATGAACATCCCGGTCTTTTTTGGTCATGTGGCAACCACACTTGACAATTCCCTGCCCGGGATCTCAGAAGATGTGCATGACCAGTTCATCCACTCGATTACGATGAAGGTGCTGGAAACCAGCAAAAATTCGGATACCGTTGGTGTGGAAAAACTGTTTGACTATGCCATCCGCAACAAGCGGGGAAAAAAGGGCAGGGCAATCTATGATATTATACTCGGGCTCCGGATGGTGACCGATGGCAGGTTTGATGATGCCATCGAGCATCTCAAAAAGTACCGGAATGTTGACGCCCTCATCTGCCCGTCAATTGCCTATTGTTACCATATGCTCTCGATCCAGCAGATGAAAAGTGATGAGGATCCATCATCCGCTCCTGCCAACAATCTGGCCCTTGCCGCACGGGAGCAGATGATGGAACTCGTCCACCTAAAACCCCCGCTGAACCGTCTGCTGATCAATAATGTGGCTGAGGATCCGAGGATCACCACAATCTTCTGGTTCATGCTGAAAAATGCGATCGAGTGGTTCCCGGGCGAGGCGGAGTTCCTCCGTATCGGGCTTGACAAGGCAACCAAGGACGGCAAAACTGACATCAAGGAGGAACTGCTGACAATCGCGACCGAGCGGTTTGTGAGTGATATGTACTTCCTGCGGGAGATGTTCCGGCTCAAGCTCGAACAGCGGGATGCCGGCGGGCTTGCAGGAGTCGTCAAACACATGACCCAGCAGTTCCCGGATAGTGTTGAACCGGTATACTATGGTCTCAAGCTCGCGGTCATGGCCGCACGCGGCGAGACCTACTCCCGTTTCCGCAACCTTGCGCTCTCGAAAAATTTTCCCCAGAACGTACTCCTGTTGTCGGATTTTGCATTTGAGGTGATGAGTGGCAAACAGTACGAAGCGCTCGCCTGTCTGGATGAGATCCGGCAGAAACTGGGTCCCCGCCACTATTATGTGACGATGCTTGATTACGTCGTTGCCGATTTTGGGTCGGATGACCAGAAAAAGGTAAAAAAAGCAAAAAAAACCCTGATTGATTCCCTCGACCAGTACTGTATGATGCTGCTCAAGATTAAAACGACATGAGGGTGTGGTAAAAAAAATTCTGATGACCTGTCAGAGGTGCAGCACCTGCGGACTCGCGTCAGACGTGCCGTTTTGCGTTGCGATTACCAGCGACGTCTCATCATACAGGAGCCCGAGCCCGTCGCGGGCACTGATCCTCACTTTCTCGGGTGTATTGTTCACCTCGCTCACATGCCCGAGAATGATCGCGTGTACATCCCTCCCCAGTGCTTGGAGGCACCGTGCCGCTGCATCGTTGGAAAGATGGCCCCGCGCTGACCGTATGCGCCGTTTCAGGGGTTCCGGGTACGGCCCCTCTTTCAGCATCACCGGGCAGTGGTTGCTCTCGAGTACAAGCCCGTCGCACCGCTGTAACACGGACAGCATGTTCTGACTCACGATGCCGGTATCCGTGCAGCACCCGATCCGGATGTCATCCTGCCTGATGCAGAACCCGCACGGCTCCCTTGCGTCGTGGGAAGTGGCAAACGGCTCTATGACAAAATCCCCGATACAGAATTCGCTGTTGTACCGGCACGCGCGGGTCTCGATCGGGTGTACCGATCTCCTGCGGTGCACCAGAAAGTCGTGCAGCGTCCCTCCGGTTGCGTACACCGGGACATGGAGCTGGCGGGAGAGCACATCGACGCCGGAGATGTGATCCCCGTGTTCATGGGTCACGAGGATCGCACGGATTTCGTCAGGTCGTTTACCTGCACGGACGAGGCGGAACAGTACCTCTTTTGCTGATAAGCCGGCGTCAACAAGCAGGGCGCCTGCGGACCCCTCGATCACCATACAGTTGCCTTTGCTCCCGCTTGCAAGGATGGTGCACTGCATTGCAGGAATGGTATGATCCGGTGGTATTTACCTGATGGCACCGGAGCAACAACGGGTCTTGTGTTGTTGTATTACAAACCCCGCAGGCAAAGGGATGATGGTGGCAGGGCATCGTGTGGCATGCCCTGCTTATTCCATCATCCCGTGAGCCGGGTTATCGGCAGCATCCGGATCAGGGATCACGTGGACAGCTGTTGCTTTTATGGTTGCGTTCACGCGTGTACCCAAAGAAAGGTTGAGTTCCTCGCTCGATCGCCGGGTGACAAGGGCGGTTACGGGTATCCCGCAGTCAACCTGCACGCGTGTGAAGGGGCCGTAGGGCAGCAGACGGGTGATCGTGCCTGCAAGGCAGTTCCTCGCGCTGGTTGCGGGAGGGCAGCTCTCCGGCAGCGAGAGCGTGACCTCTTCCGGGCGGATGCAGAGCGCGACCCGCTCCCCGCTACGGAGCGCCGTGACTGCTTGGATACTGACGCTTCGGATCGCGATTGTGGCAAGATTGTTCTCATTGGATTGTACAATGCCTCCGCTGACAGGGTCGATTCCGACAAAGGTTGCGATCGCGCGATTGACGGGATGGTAGAAAATGTCGTAAATTTCACCTGCCTGCACAAGGCGCCCGTCCATTAAAACACCAATCCGGCTGGCGAGTCGCTGCCCCTGCCCCATATCGTGGGTAGCGAGGATGACGGTGGTTTTTCGTTCGCGGTTGACCCGTACAATGAGGTTTTCGATGATCTCGGTGGAGAGCGGGTCGAGGTTTGCGGTGGGTTCATCGAGGAGGAGCACCTCCGGTTCGGTGACGATTGCACGGGCGATCGCGACGCGCTGCATCTCGCCGCCGGAGAGAGTGAGGGCCCGGCGCCGTGAAAGACCGGAGAGCCCGACCATCTCCAAAACTGACGTCACGTTTTTTTGGATCCTGTTTTTTTGCATCCCGCGGAATTGCAATCCAAACGCGATATTCTGCTCAACGGTCGCGTTCAGCACACCGGGTTTCTGGAAGACCATCGCCATCCGTCGGCGTACCGCACGGCGTTCATGCTCTGGACCATCAGTCGGTGAACCGTCAAACCTGATCGAGCCGGTATTGGGGCGATCAAGAAGGTCGATGAGCCGCAGGAGGGTGGTCTTGCCGCTGCCGGAGGGACCGATCAGGGCGAAGATCTCACCCCGGCGGATCTCAAGGTCGATCCCTTTGACAACCGTGCGTCCGCCAAATGTTCTGGATACACCGGACATTTGGATCATGCCATCGGCCCCCCGAGGATCTTGTCAGAGTCCGATAGTGCACCAGCGGTGATCAGGTTCATGATAAGGACGACGACCAGTGCAATAGCGAGCAGGACGATACCAAGCGCGATGGAGAGCCCGAAGTTGCCCATGCCGGTCTCGAGTGCGATTGAGGTGGTGAGGACCCGGGTCTCGCCCCGTATATTGCCGCCGATCATCATCGCCACCCCGACCTCCGAGATCGCACGCCCGAACCCGAGGATCACCGCACCGAGGATTGCAAACCGCGCTTCCTGCACGATCTGGGCGATGGACTGGAACTCAGTTGCACCGAGGGAGACAAGCGTGTCGCGGATATTCCGGTCCACACCGGAAAGGGCGGTGATCACAAGGCCGGTCATAATCGGCAGGATCAGGATCGTCTGGCCGATGATCATTCCCGTGGGGGTAAAGAGCAGCCCGAGGATCCCCAGCGGCCCGGACCGTGAAATGAGCAGGAAAACCAGCAGCCCGATGATGACCGTGGGGACCGAGTAAAGCGTCTGGATGATGGTGATCAGCACGCGTTTTCCGGCAAATTCGCGGAAATGGATGAGCCCTCCAACAGGGATGGCAATGAGCGTGGAAAGCACGGTTGCGGACAGGGAGATATACAGGGAGAGCGCAGTAACCTGGAGGAGTTCGGGATTGAGTGTGATGATCAGCTGGAATGCCTGGGTAACGCCGTCTATGATCTCCTGCACTTCATTCACCCGTACTGCTGATAGTCATTGGAAAGAAGAAAATAAAAAGAGAAGGTTCTGCAGGGATGCGCCTGTCAGGTACCCTGTACGTTCCTGATGTCAGGGATCCTCCTCCGGATGTACTGTGTATCAGCCCATTTATCCCTTAATGGTGACCGACGGCTTGAGGGCATCCGGCACGCTGCCAAATGCCTCAGCCGGCACGATCGGGGTCTGACCGTCCGCATTGAGCACCGCCGGGCCATCGCTGCCCAGCAGCAGTTTTATGAATTCAATTCCCATATCCGGAGTTTTTGCCCTCGTTGGAACAGTGACTCCATATACGATTGGCATACCGACTTCGGTTACCGTTGTGGATCCTGATGGGCGTTTTACCTGCATGGTCTTATACAGGGATATTTTGGTGGGATCCGAAAGGTCAATCGTCGAGGGTAATGTAACGTACTTGAGCCCGCTCTGGATTGCGACGCTGCTGTACTCGAATGCATAATCGACCTTCCCATCATTGAGTAATGGCGCAATGTCAGGTCCTGTTGCGGTAATGGTCAGTTTCGCTGCATCCGGAGAGGGATTGGTCGCATCGATGGTCCAGACGCCGTTCTCAACGGTCTTTGTTATTTTGCTGTAGGGTGCTACTATTTTGTCGAAGATGAACGGGAAATTATACGCTTTTTCTGCAAGTCCGATTGTCATGAGAGAACGGTATCCTGCCGGGTCGGATCTCGGATCGCTGATTGCGTATTTCACGTTGCTGCGTGAGAGGACAATATACCAGTTATCCTCATTGATCTCGTTTGCATACCTGCTCTTGTTGGTGTAGCAGAGCACCATCGCATTCTTTGCAAAGTCTGCATAGAACGTCGCGTTGTTCGGGACGAGGTACTTGGGGATGAGCGAGTAGTCCGCGCTTGCCAGAACATCCGCTTTCTGGTTCTGCAGGTTGACTTTGTCAACGATAGCGCCACTGCCGCCTGAGAAGAGCTGCACGTCCACATCGGGATGCGCCTTCTCAAACAGCTTCTCCAGTTTTCCAAACGAGCTTGCAAGGCTTCCGGCGTGATACACTTTCAGCGGGCGCGTCGCGGTCGCTGGTGTGGTGAAATCCGCAGTCACACCTTTCGGAACTCCCGCCGTCATGGGCGTGAAAAGTCCCTTGCCATACTTGTCCTTTCCGTAATTGCCGATGTCGGTTAAGGTTTCTGTCGAGATAAGCCAGTTGATGAAGTTATTCGCCATTGTAATTTTATCCGGCTGTGGATTTGCCGGGTAGACCGTCATCACACTGTACAGGTTCATCAGGCTCGATCCCTGAGTAATAATTGGCACAAGGTTCAGCTTCCCTGAATATGCAAGGAATGTACCCTCATCGGTGTAGGTATAGGCGCCCTTTTCACTCGCCATCTGGAGGGTCTCCCCCATGCCTTTTCCGGCTTCAATATACCAGTTCCCGGATTTCTGGACGTCCGTTGCATACGTGTATTTCGCTGCCTTCCACACATTCTGTTCAGAAGTGTGCGTGCCTGAAGCGTCACCGCGGGAGACAAACATGACACCTGCTTTTCCTGCCTTTCCCTGTGTCAGGATAGCCGTGAATGCCTCTTCCGGGGTCTTGCCCTTTATACCCGCGGGATCATTAGCCGGGCCGACTATCATGAAGTAGTTGTATGCGAACGTGCGCCGGTTCAGCCCGTACCCGTCTTCGAGAAACGTCATCTCAGAGGTGGGCGAGTGAACGAGCAGCACATCGGCGTCGCCCTTCTTTGCCAGTTCGATCGCCTTGCCAGTGCCCTGCGATGTGATCAGGAGGTCGATGTTGTACTTTGCCTCGAACTTCGGCTCAAGGTAGTTGAGCAGCCCGGTATCGTACAGGCTTGTCGTTGTCGCAAGCAGGAGCTTCTGTTTTTCAGCAGTCACCGGCTTTTCTGTTGCAGCCGGTGTTGTACCTGCCTGATTCTGTGAAGTCTGAATCGGGGTTGTACAACCTGCTATGATCACGCCTCCGATAAGGAGGAGGATCAGAAACAGGATCATGGAATATTTCAGAGAATCCCTCATACACTTCAGTCCTTTTGCGATCAGACTGGGTTTTATTAATAGATATTATTTCTTTTTTGAATTTGTATAATGAAATTATTTAACCAATTGGTAAACAGGTGGTATACCAGAACAGAAGGTTTCTGCCGATAGTATCAGGAAAAGATCAGGGCGTGGGCAGTATCATTACGGGATTTCGCACCTTTTTGCGATCTCTTCAAAAATTAATTGCCCGATTATCTCGTCGATCTCCTGCCGGTATTGCGTCTTCATGATCCCGATCATTTTTGCGCTCCCTTTCGGAGTTGTCAGGATACCCACGCGTTCAGCCCGTGTGACGAGTTCCTCCTGCTCCATCATCGCAAAATAGGGGAGCACGTAATAATGGGGAACTTCAAGGAACTCGGCGAGCCGCCGTGTTGTCGGGAATTTTATTCTGATTGTGTTCTTTGCAAACGAGACCGTGATGGAACGTTCCAGCAACTGTATCCGGACTGCTGCATCAAAAAGGAGATCAACAGAGAGTGCGACCATGATTTGCAACCATGGGTATTATCTGTGAGCTTATTAACTGTTCTTGTCTCTTTTTTACAGGATCCCTGTCGGTAAACATTTATCCCGTGACTGCTGCAATGAGGTCATATGGACATTGAGCTCCGTGACAAATTCTCCAGCTTGTGGCAGAAATATTTTGATGGGGCAGAACTGCCGATCACATTTGAGGTCGGCGGGAAGGCAGGGACTGCGCCAAAAGCACCGGTCCCGAAGGGCTGGAAGTGTATTGTCTGTGATCTTTTGAAAGTTAGAAAGGGATCCTCACTGGTCTTTGAACAGGACTCGCTTTCCTGCAGCGGGGCACAGTTCTATCTTGGCTATACCACTGAGCGGAGTCCGGATTTCCGGTACTTCCTTTCCTATGGGAAGCCGGACGGTGTCCGGGGAGAACGGTACAAACAGACACCGGAGCTTGTTGACCAGCTCGGCAGCCACGTGGTTCATATCCCGGCACAGGGGAAAGGATATACGTTCCGGCGGTGGGACAAGCTGACCGGTGCTGACAATCCCGACGTC
>Ga0315289_10003741_pt1 | contig 22939 bp, 17 predicted proteins | sample YL17G11_40_MG_FD_203452 | JGI IMG/M metagenome (GOLD analysis project Ga0315289, IMG submission 203452) | Sediment microbial communities from Yellowstone Lake, YNP, Wyoming, USA - YL17G11_40 | ecosystem: Environmental > Aquatic > Freshwater > Lake > Sediment | place: USA: Wyoming | collected... | reverse complement strand
ACACCGTTCACGTACCAGTTGTAGATATTTGTTGTCGCTAAGGAGGTCTGGTTGTAACACGTCAGGTCCTCGTCCGTCGTATTAGTACCCAGACTTGAGAGTAGAAGGGGATCTGTCAGAGAGGAAAAACTGGCAATCCACTTTGTCTGATAACGAGCGGTGCCATAGTCTTCGCCGTCATATGGAGTAACCCTAACCCTAACATAATCACCCGGTCCGGAGTAGCTGTTACTCAGAGTCTGGAAAGTCTGACTCGCTATGTCCTGCCAATTTCCACTCACTAACCTCTGCCATTGATACGCATAGCCTTCGGGGTCACCGTCGGCGTCAAACCAGCCGTACGGATGCGCCGTAAGTATACTGTTGTCGAAGGCCGGATCAGGAGTTATAAATACACCTGCAAAAGTGGGAGGTGCATTGCCTAAGAAAAGTGTCGAAGAAGTTTTGGGTGTTCCATCTGCATATCCGTCGTTGGGAGTCACTTGACACTTCCATGATCCGCCAATAGTCTCCGAACCAGTCATTACTGAGCTTGTGCTTAGGCCGTATCTTGTTTCGGTGTAGCGTTGGTTTATCTGCTGCGATGACAAAGCTTTACGGTAGATTCTGACTTCGTCAATCTTGCCTCTAAAGGAGTTGAACCAACCTATGTATAGGGGCTCAGGTGTATTCTGACCCAGGAAAGGACCCAAAGTAGCGCAGGATTGAATTAGACCGGTTCTGCGTGTCGATGATGCTCTTAACACACCGTTAACGTACAAAGACAGCCCTACTCCGTCTTTGTAAGTCATCACTACATGATACCAAGTGTTCTTAGAAAGAGTGTAAGTGCTTGTAGCCATATACGCACCAAATGGGTCGCTTCTAGTCCATATTGCAGCGTACAATCGGTTAGTAGAGCCCTGCTGGAAACCTATTTCGTAGCTCCACGTTTTTTCTATCGTTCTAGTGCCATCTTGGTCTACAGTGAAGTAAATCCAATGTTCAACGGTTATTTCAGACCATGTTCCATTCCCATCCAGACTGGGCGAGTAGGGAACCACAATATTGCCGCCAGAGGGGAAATCATAGCAGCCGCCTACCATCCCCGCAGAAGCCCAGGTAGCACCGTTAACTGCCCCATTGTTGTTGTATCCAGAGTAATCTTTCGCCGTCACTTCGTTTCTTGTGTCGAACGGCATAATCAAGGTCGCGAGTGAAACATCATTCCGGTACCAATTGTAAATATTAGTGACCGGGTTGCCGTCCGCATCGGACGTTGACTGGTTACTACAAGTCAGAGTATCTCCACCCGCAGGAGGGTTTGAACTTGAAACAAGAAGCGGGTCCCCGTGAATAGGGGCAACGTTGGAAACGGGAGCAAATTCCGTTCTGAAAGTGAAGACTCGGCTCGTCAAGTGACCACCCGAGTCGGTGGCGTTTACGCGCCAAGTGTAAGTTGTAGAATAGCTCAAAGACGAAGGGTCAAGCGAGATAGTCGTCCCGGACGCCACGTTACTGCCGGACCATGAGCCAATGTTTGGAGAAGTTGCTACGCTATAGCTCATCAGATTGTTCTGATAGTCTCTCAACGTAAATCTCAACGCGGACAAAGCCACAGGCACGTTAGAGCTTTTATCGGATGGAAGCTCGTTCAAAATCAGCGGATTCGCTGTGCTTCCTGGCGGTGGCACATATTCCGCGGCTCCAAGCCTCATTTCACTGTAGTGCTGAACCTCAGATCTTGCACGCGGATTCGATTTTGGAGCACGAGTATCAAACGCCCAGATTTTCCCACTGTAACTTGAAACCACAACCTCTGCCAATCCGTCTCCGTCTATGTCATTGACGACAGCGTACGTTAACCTGCCCGAATACATGTCTGCTTGAAGAGTCTCACGATCCAGGACGGTGAAGTTTGCGTGGTCAATAACGAACACGCTACCGTAACTGCAGGCAATAAGCTCCATGACGCCGTCGCCCGTCACATCAGCAGCTTTGGGGCCATAGTAGCATTTGCCAACAACGGTACGACTGATGTTTGCAGCCAAATGCCAATCAGTCAGATCCCAAGCAATAACATCGTCGGCAGTGTTGTCATGGCCGTCAGCCATCAGCAACTCCGGATTCCCGTCATGGTCTATGTCATAGGCGGATGGTTGAAAGTGAATCGGAAAAGAGTCAGTATTACGTACGATGGGGCGTATGAAGCTTCCGTCTCTTGAATCAAGCACGCAGGTGTTTCCGGTTTGCCCTGCGATGACTTCCAATATTCCGTCTTTGTTAACGTCTACCAAGAGGGGACAATGGCTGCTGCATAGAACTTCGGGGCGTTCCCACTTGACAGTTAGGTTTTCAGCCCAGAAACAACGAATACCTCTTCCGTAACCACCATCACCATAACCAGCGCTTCTGTCTCCCTGGAACAGTTCAAAATGTCCATCACTATCCGTGTCCGCTAGAGACAAGCCGCCAAAACAAGGCCTCCAAGTGAAAGCCTGTCGCAACACTGTTCCATCATACCGTAAAGCAGTAACGCGTCCAGACAAGTTACCGCTCTCAGCATCTTCGCCGCCAACAAATATGGTCGGATAAGGGCCTCCGTCAATGATCCCCACTACTGGACTGGACCAATGGTTGGCATAGCCGCTAAGGTCATTTCTTTTCCACCATTGAGCACCGTTGTTTATCACGCCGCCTGGAAAGCGGTATGCCATGACGCCGCGAGCTATGTTCACTATGATCTCGAGATAGCCATCATTATTCAAATCTGCCATCTGAGGTTTGGCCATAGTCGACAAAGCAGCATCTGAACGACCCCAAAGCACCGCCCCAGTGATGCCGTCAAACACCCTAATCCAGCCAGCAGCGGCCCTGATCACTTCTTCTCTCCCGTCTTTGTTGATGTCGGCTATCAACACGCCAGACTCACCTTCAGGCTGACCCGTAACACTCCACTTGGAAGTGAGTATTGTCGAATCGGCGGCTTGAGCCGCCGGCACAACGTTTAGCAGGGGCAGCACCAATCCTACACACAATAACGAGAGTAACAGAACTGAGTTAAACAGAAGGATTCTTTTGGCTTTGATCAATTTCACTTCTCCTTTCTGACTGAAGCGCGCGTGCTTCCAAATAAAGCATTGAGGTCAAGTATTTATTTTGATAAGGATAACTGTTCTAGAAAGTTTTTCGAGTACGTAACTCAGCGCACGCGAGCGTCCATAATTCATAAATAGGTTCAACGGGAACTAGTCACACAAGAGAGAGGTGTCTACAATGAAACCTCTGAATTTTGGCCTAGTAATCATTGTTGTTTTTGCCCTGATTTCACTTCCAAAAACGATAGTTCCAGTTGATGCAACTGTCCCTGCGAAGCTTGTCCCGACAGCCGATGCTTATGTTGACTCTAGCAACCCGGAGTCCAATTTTGGCATTAGTGACTACCTGTATGCTACCTTCAGGGATTATAACTACACAGATGATGTCAGAACAAACAGCTATCTCATGTTCAACTTGGGAAGCTTTTCTTCAGGTGAAGTGGCATCAGCTTCTCTCCGCCTCTATGCATGGCACGTCACTTCTCCGACACCACACGTAGGAGTGCATCAGTGCTCTAACACGACGTGGAATGAAAATACAATAGACTGGTTAGACGCTCCTTCGTTCTCGCCCCTTGCAATTGATAGCGTCGCTGTTCCCATCCAGGACCAATGGTACTCATGGAATGTCACAGAGCCAGTCAACAGTGCTGCCGGTTCAAAGCTGACTTTAGTGTTGTCTGTTGAAGATATCAACGAACACTATGACGCGTACTTCTACTCACGAGATGGATGGTATAGCCCAGAACTAATGGTTGAACTAAAAGACGTAACCCCTCCAACTTTCGCGAACTTCCATCAGTCTACGGCTTACGTGAAATCCAATTCGACCTTCTATCTTAGCGTCGACATCTACGACCCTTCTGGAATCAGTGACGCTCAAGCGTTATTTTTCGACGGACAATCAAACGATGGCGGAAACGTGTCTCTGATCGGTACGGGAGAAAATGGAACCTACAGCGCGTACACCCACTTTGGACCAGCGGCGACCGAAGACACCTATACCATCAAAATCCATGCGGTCGACGGAGAAGGCAACAGTGGACTATCAGACACCCTGGGAGCAATCACTCTCGACAACACACCGCCTAATATTACAGGCGTGAACCAGAATCCGTCTCAGAACGCAGTTTCAGTAGAAGACCACGTCGAAATCAATGCCACAGTCGTTGATACAACAAGCGGAATAGGACAAGTAGTACTTTCATACACTGTCAACGAAACGGCACATTTCAAGATAAATATGACAAACCTCCAAGGATCCATCTTCAACGCTACAATTCCCACTTTGCCTTACGGCACAAACGTGACCTATGTGATAGTTGCGGTGGACAATGCCAACAATACGAGAACGACCCAGGAAATGGGACTAAGCTATGAATACACGGTAGTTCCAGAAATTACACCGTTTCTGATTCTTCCACTGTTCATGATCTTGATATTGCTTTCAGTCATACTCCACAAAGCGCTCGCATTCTCGAGAGAACCACGACAAAGTGAGAGAAGCTACTCAGAAAAAGAAAGTAATCACGACAGCTAACAACGCGTGCGCGCTACCTGACGAAAATGACTAGTGGAAAAACCTGGAGCCGTCGGTCTGCATAGGCGCGTTGACTATTCACAGAAGCCTACTTCTCAAAAAGATATTAAGATATGCCAACGCACTCATTACTTAACCAGAAACAAGCAAGATTGTGAAGAGAATGGCAAAAAAGCGTACGCTGAAAGACACAGGCAAAACTAAATCCAAAGCAATTCTCCCGCTTATCTTAGCGGCACTTCTCTCTTGCAGTCTTGTTGGTTCAGCGTATGCTATTGGAAGCCCGTTCCTTCGCAAAGATCTTATGGTTCAACAATGGATGAGGCTTTGTGAGGCGCATCCTCAATACGCTGGATACGAAAGCATAGGGAAAACAGTTCTTGGACAAAACATTTACATGTTCAAGATAGGAACGCCATCTGCCCCAAGAATAATGTATGACGGCGAAGTTCATGCAACAGAAGACGCGGGCACCGAGGTTATGTATACTTTTGCCAAGTGGCTTCTTGAATCCGGCGACATCAGGGCAACGAAAATTCTCCAGACAACTTATCATCTGTTTATTCCGGTTGTGAACAGGGATATTTACGGGGCAAAGACCAACGCCAACGGAGTTGACCTGAACAGGAACGGCGTTTACGGTTGGGCCCAAAGCGGAAGTGGCGACCCATCAGATGCGAATTACCGTGGCCCGTCAGCAGGAAGTGAACCTGAGACTCAAGCGTTAAGAAGCGCGTGGCAGAAATGGCAGCCCAAGTTCTACATTAACACTCATCATGGCTACCATTTTGCAGGTCACGTCAGCAATACAGCCTTGGAGCAGCAGGTTATGAGTCTTTACAAGCAGAAAGCATCTGCAATGGGGGCGAATGATCCTTACACTTCTGGCCAAATTGCGGGTGGCGGGCTTTTAGCAACTGATGCAGATATGAGTTTCGGCATCAGCGGCTGGTTGTGGGAAGTATTGCGGTGGCAAGACCTTGTCGTGATACAGGGAGCTACGAATGACCCGAAGATTGCAGCTCAAATGTTGACGACTAAAGTTTACGATGATGCGTTCCCATTGTTACTGTCTTTCGCTGAGGTAGCGCATGTGCACGACATTAAAGAAGACGGAATCATAGACATATATGATGCTCTTCTTCTGGCAGCTGCCTATAACTCCACGCCGTCTAGCCCAAACTGGAACCCCAACGCAGACATTAATGGCGACGGAATCGTGAACGTCTACGACGCATTACTGATCGCATCGCAGTACAACCAGCACTACCCGTAATCCCGTTTCCCTCTTTATTTTCAGACGCCCGTGGTCGGTGTAGGGAGCAGAGTTTCATCCGCGCGCGGATAGTTTCCTGATCTACTACTGCAGAAAACTGAACATGAAAGATTTCACTGTGAAGTCAGAAAACTTTTCAAAAAAGGAACTTCGAGCTCCTCGGCTAGAGCCATTAGAACTCTGAAAGAACAAGTAGACGAAAAGGGCAAACAAACACATTGTGTTTTGTCTGCTCTGACGTCCGTTTTGATGTGTTGTTGCGAAACATGATTTCGTGCGACGCGCGCCTTGAGCTGAGTGTTCGGCTATTTTGGCAAGATCGTTTGACATGGAATTTTCTCCTGTCGGTGTTTGACATTCATTTTCTCGCCGCGCTAAGCGGCGACTAAGCTAGGAACTAGTGTATTCTCGTTGTACTCATGAGCGCGAAAGTTTATTAGTATATTGTATCGCAATAAACCCTACGTCATTAACTTTGTCCGAGGGCGACGGTTGAAATTCCAAAAATGCTTCAGAGACGCCGTTCTAATTTCGGCGCTGATCCTAGCATGTATCCCGACATACTTAAGCGCCTACTCTACACCCTCTGAATGCGTAATGTTTCTGAGTGGCAGGATTCAAACGATAGCATTTGGCGTCAACATGTGGTACGGAACTCCAAGTAGCGAGTTCTACTCTCGTGATCTTCCATTACTGAAACAGCTGGGAATAAAACACATCAGAATTGGAATAGGCGTCACAGACTCTTTCGTAGACCGCGCATTGCAGGAAGGGATTGATGTCATAGGAACCCTTGACAGAAGAGGCCTTCCAGACTTGAATGCGTTCGGCGACTACGTAAACAACCGAGTTGCTTATTTCAAAGGCAGAGTCAAAGCGTGGGTGGTTTTCAATGAACCCAACTGGGACGGATTCAGAAACGATCCAAAAGGATACACAAGCGCGCTAAAAGTCGCGTATACGCGCGCTAAGGAAGCTGATCCAAATATCACAATCTGCACTGGGAATTTCCTCTCAACCGAGGAAGCGCTTACATTCCTGCAAGGCATGTATAGTGCCGGGGCCAAAGGTTATTTCGACGTTCTCGGAGTAGATCCATATTGTTACCCTGCCAGCCCCCTGGAACCAAAAGCGGGGTTGAATGGTCACACTTTCTGGAATATTCCAATGCTTCACAATCTGATGGTTCAAAATGGCGATGGTGAAAAGAAAGTGTGGATTGTTGAGTTTGGTTACCGTACACCGGGCGCTGGTTACTACGTTGGCGATGGCAAAACGGTAAGTGAAAAGGATCAGGCCACTTATCTCGTACAGGCTATGAATTTGGCTTCTACCTGGCCTTGGCTCGAGAGATTCTATATTTATGAGTGGATGGACTCGGCAGATGTTGTGCTTGGAAGGTGGGGGCTCATCAGGGAAAGATATCGTCCGCCCTACGAAACGAAACCAGCTTTTCACGCCGTCAGGGAAATTATCTGAGTCTTGCACGCACTGACTGCAAACTCGCAGTACGGCTCGTCAGGAAAAATGAGTTGCCCTTGACTTACTCTTCAAAGACGTTGCCCCTGCGCGAGCTCGAAGAGACCATAGTATGCATTACTTGGAATATCTTCTCATGTTCATCGGTTCCTACGAGGGGCAGGCCGTGCTTCTTGCAGAAGGAATCCACCTTTTCGAAAAGATCTATCCCAATTGCTGGAACACCTGTTCTGACAGCAAACAAAAGCGGGTGAAATCTCGTGGACACTACCAGATCCATAAGCCTAAGCATTCCCATTACTTGCTGAGGAGTACAAGCGCTGCGGATGATCTTGTAACGATCACTTTTCAATACGCTTTCCAGCCACTTTCCGTAAATAATGTCCCTGTCTGAACTAACATCCTTGTGGGAATTGAATGGAAAAAAAACAAATTGCACGTTGCGGTACTCTATCAAACTTTTTCTGAGAAAATTCAATAAAAACAATTGGATTCTTCTGTTTTGTTGCGGGTTGCGAACGTGCTGAGATACGATGGCCACAGAAATATTCTTTTCATTGACTTCGATACCTTCTCTCCTGAGCAGGCGTGTTGCTTCTTCCTGAGAAACTGGTTCAACGTAATAGGCGGGATCAGGCACGACGATTATTGGCTTTCGGATGCCAAGATTTCTCAAGCGCTTCCTGCTTGCTGAATCTCTTACGCTGATCTCATCTGCAACACTGAGACTCATTGTCATCAGCAATTTTGCGACTCTACTGCGATTCGAAGACACTCCAACCGCGTAGAACTTGACTCGCTTTCCAAGAATCTTACTTATCAATCCAAGTATCGAATATTTGACGGCCATGTAACCGACGTCTTGAAATAACTCTCCGCCTCCGATTACGATGTCATCTGTCTTCAGCAAGTCTAGGATATTCTTGCGTCGAGCGAAGACCTTGTGAAAAGAACTTGTTTCTTCTGGATCTCGAGAGAAGACGACTACTTGATTTCTGTCATATTTTTTGCCCTCTACAAAAAGTCTCAGAAGACCGACAAGTATGGCCTCGTCTCCCAAGTTTCCCGTGCCATACGCTCCGGCGATAAGTAACTTCCTGTGATCCATAGACATCCCAATCCTCAGATCAGTCGTGTTGCCAAAAGAAACGCAGAAAGTGCAACAGTGAAGGCATCAGAAATCTATCTCAGGCGAATACTCTTTGAACCAAAGCGCGAACATCAAGATTGTGAAGATGTCTCGACTGGATGTCCGATGAGTTGCTGATCCAGAGTAGATTCTGTCCAAAAATCCTCCTCTTTTCAGCAAAGACATCACGTATTTCTTGTTGAAGAAAGTGGGAAGCTCATCTGTCAATATTTGGTTTGCCCATTCTTTCAGGTCTCTTTCGTACCAGTAGTCCAGGGGGCAACTTAATCCAGCTTTCTTCTGATGAAAATCTTTAGGCAGCAACGCAGATTGCTGCGCCATTTTTCTGAGCACTAGTTTGTCTTTATCCCTTGACGGTTGCTTCATCAGTGGAGGAATCTTATTGGCAAGTTCCACTACCCTGACGTCAAGGAATGGTTCAAAAAGCTTCAGACCGAAATATGAGCACATTGGACCGATTCTCGCTATGTTTGCCGGACGTTCAGAAGCAGTTGCAAGTTGCCTACTATAGAAATCTGTCAATGCAAGCGTGCGACTGTTTTCCGAAATAGGTTTGCTTCGCGAACTTTTCAAGTGAATAGCGGGCAAAAGCCTCTCGATTTCTCTATCAGTGAAGATGCGTATCATATCCATATAGGGATCTTCTGAAAGTGACGCCGTCAGCAAATTCTCCAAGGAACGCTGAAAAGGATGAATCGTCTTAAATTTCTCTGCAATTTCCAGGAACAAAGCCCTGATCGTAGATGGCAATCTCTGAATGTTTCTGACATACCTGAAGTTATCATAAAGAGCTGGCAGACCCCAAAAGATGTTGTCTGCGCCATCTGCCGCAAAGACTGCACCTTCATCTTTCGCAGCTTTGGCCAACGCATAAGTCGGTAATGCGATGAACGGGTCGGATATCAGGTCAGCGTATATTTTGGGGAGCATAGTGAACGCTTCTATTGCGTCGTCAGCGTCCATTGCAACTTCGTGGTGTGCCAGATTCAAAAAGTCCGCGATATTTCTAGCCGATGGGTTTGTCTGTCCGAAGGGCGTAAACGTGTAAGAGTCAATCTTATTGTCTGTGCTCTTTCTTACGAAGCTCGCTATAAGGCTTGAATCAAGACCACCACTGAGTAATACTGCAAACTTTTTGTGCCTTTGAACTCCCAACTGCACTATTTCCGAGATTTCATCGTAGATTTTTCCTATCGCCTCTTTTTCATTCATATTCTCAGGTAAAAAATCGGGGGTCCAATATCTGTCTGGTCCATTCAACTTTCCGTGAGTGTAATAGACATACGACGCGGCAGGTAATCGGCTTATGCCGCTGAAAAGCGTGCAAGAGGAAGGAACGTAACCATACCGCAAGTATTGCGCCAATGCTTCAAAATCCAATCGAGGATCGATTGACAAAGTCGCTTTTTGAGCGAAAAGAAGTGGTTTGATCTCAGAAGCAAAAAAGAGTCTGCCATCGACTTGGCCATAATATAGGGTGTTCTGACCAATGTGATCACGTGCAAGTATCAACGCTCTCTGTGAACTATCCCAAATTGCCGCTGTAAAACTTCCCCTCAGTCTCTCAAAAATTTCCGGCCATGACCTGCCAAAAGCTCGAATTACAGAAGCCACATCGGCTAGCGAAGTTGATTGGAGTTTTCCCAAGTCAAATTGATGTTCCATGTTTTTCAGATCATAGATCTCTCCATGGAAGGCGATAACGCCATCTGCAATTCTCACGATAGCGGCTTCTTCTTCAATTGCCATTGTTGCAAATGAAATGTCGTCGTCTACGTAGTAATCCGTCCTCTTTCCGCGATGGGACAGAAGACCATTCATCGCCTCCAACATTTTTTTGTCATTATCGCCTAAGAAACCACACAGGCTGCCCATTTTAGGTCACCATCTCATGTTTCCCACAGTTTATACATGCCGTCGTCGTAAATTCGATCAAAAGTCTTTTGCAGGCGATCGCCTATTGCATGGGCAACGGTTGTTGCATTTTTAGGGTCCTGGATATAGCTGTAGATGCTTGCGTAATACTTGTACAGAAACAAGTCGCTGACCTCACAGAAAAGTTCAGGTCTGTTCAGTCCCATCGTAGACAAGTCGTCAGGCAACCTCGTGATCTTGGTTAATTGGCTGGTGTTCAACAACAGAATCAAAGAACCGAAATCGTCTCCCCAGATAAAGTTAAAATCATCCAGTTTAATTTTCGTTTCGAAAAAGACATTCAAACGACTTACGTCCGGGTGTTCACCCACTTCAGATATTTTGATTGCAGGATTATACAGATGCATCGGTGCAAAACTGTGCGCCCATAAGCCTAAAAACGAAGTTAACACAAGCAGCGTCACTATTGTTGGCAAAACAATCTTCCAGATACGGTTTGCCCTGATTTTGATTTCAACATAAGTTGTCGCCGTCAATAGTGCAATGAACGGCATCGCTAGCGTTACAACCCTGAATGGCTCGATCTTGAAAGAGACATCATTTATGACAAACATTAGTCCAAAAAAGACCATTCCGTACACAACAAAGAATCTTGTGGGCGTCCTTGGTTTCTTGATCAAAAGGATCGGTATTCCCAACAGCATTGGCAAAAGCATCATGGCATCACGCACTCTTAACAAATCTACAGCCCATGCGGGTGCCAACTGAGCAGGGTAAGAAGCTTGAGGGACATAGAACGCTATTCTGCTGGTGCCGGTGAACAGGTTTATGATTCGAGTCACTCCTTGCTTCACAGTATCCCAAAGTATGGTGGTAGTCTGACCAAAACCTTCCCACCAGACAAGAACGCAAACAAGCATCAACACGGCAAAGCTTATCGTCGGCACGTACAAGTTGGATGGAAAGAGCCTGCTTCCAATTTTGCCATCCCCAAAACGTTTTCCAAGGAACAGGAAAACGAAAAGAGTGAGCAGAAAGAGGGCGGCCATGAAAGATACGAAATGATGTGTAGCAACCAGGGAAATTGCGACCAAGACGCCGACAACGATAATCCCGCGTTTTCGATAGGAAGATTGCGACAACAACAAATACGTGATGTAAAATATAAGACCGAGCCAGAGCAAACCAAGACTCATTCGCACAAATTGCGTGTCCCAAAGAATCATGTCGGGCGAAAGCGCAAAAATCAGCAATCCCAAGTACACGACTTCGCTCTTAAGAGCAAGTGCGCCGCTTGCTTTCTCAAGCAAAAGGTAGATGACAAAGAAAAAACAAAGACTGATAATTATCGGAACCAGTTGAACCACATAAAATGGGGCTATTCCTGTAACACTTGACACAATCGAAGCCAACGTGTGTATGACAGGCCATCCAGAATACCAAGTCAGGATAGCGCTGGAGGGTTCGTAGGGGAACGTGTATACTCTTCCACTTTGGAGGAACATCCTTACGAGAGAATAATCCCAGTAAGAATCGCCATACGGTAACACAGAATAATGAGTAGACAATCCATACACGCTGTTTATTAGCAGAAACACCAACAATATCTGAAAGACAATGAATCCGCGTCGCATTCTCAGGTAAATAGAAATGGCGATGAAAACTGCCATAATGGAAACAATTGAAAAATAGCTATAAGGCAAGAGAAATCTGAACCAAACACAAATTACAAAAAAAGAAGCAAGAATAAGCTGTAATATCACGGTAATTTTATCAGTCGTCAAGCGCACTCCAGCTCTGCAAGTTAGATGTCTAAATCATATTCGTCGTGTGATCGTGGCGTATTAGACATATCAGTTAGTAAGACATAACTTTGTAATAGACTGAAACTAATTTTTCCGTGACTTCGTCCCATGTAGGAAGTTTCACGTCAGCCACCCTCTTTCCCATCACGTCTCCTATGAGATGCGCAAGTTCTCTCACGTCTATCTCATAGTCGATGCCATAGCAGTTTTCGTTATCAATCCATTCCTGCAGAGCCGAAGTCCTAGCTACAATGCAAGGCACGCCTGAAGCTAGAGCTTGCGCAACTGTTATCCCATAGGCTTCGTGTTTTGACAAAAGAGCGAAGATGTCGGCTTCGGCATATTTACGTAAGAGCTCTTTCTGTGATAGGTCCTGAAAAAATCGCACCCTGCTAGAGACACCCAGTGACCGTGCGATTTTGATCAGGTTTTCCTTGTATGGTCCTTTACCCACTATCTCCAATATCTTGTCATCGCCCAATTGGGGGAGAGCTTTCACCAAGTATTGGACTCCTTTATACTTCTGAATCCTTCCTACATACAGAATGGTCCGACCAGTCTTTTCGACTTTTGGCGAAATTAGGTATTCTAAGTCAACCCCATTCGGTATCACGCTGATTCTATTTTCATCAAGCTTGAATTGTTTCAGAATCGAAGCCCGCTCATAGTTTGAAACACAGACTATAGCATCTGCATTTGAGAAGATCTTCTTTCCAAAGAATCGGTAGGGAATATTGAGCAGAGATCGGAAGAAGGTACTTCCGGCTCCGTGGAAGTGTGGGGTAAAAACCAGCTTGCTAGAGCCTTTGTTCTGTGCTGCGTATAAGGACGGCAAAGCATGATAATTGTGGGCGTGAACTATCTCAAAGCTACCCGAGTGTTTCTCCAAATACTTTCTGAGTCCCCTGGAGAAATAGTATGCGTCGTCAGGAGCCCACGCCCTGAACCTCCTAATCTCAACATTCGCAACCGTTTCGACTCTGGGGAACCTTGCAGACGGATCTGTTGTGAAAACTGTCACTTCGAATTTCTTAGCCAGCCTTTCGCTTATGCTTCGAACGTGTTCTTCAACGCCTCCAATATATGGAGGGTATCGGTGGCATATTTGAGCTATTTTCATCAAGTGCTCAATTCCATTTTGTCCGCGCGAAGGGATCAACGTTGTATAAGCCGTTTCTAGAGTCGTTTTTCTTTTGTCCACATGTAAGATGGACCCTGCGTAGCCAGTTTCAGAAATCCGATTATGAGATTCAGCTGAGCATCGATAAACCCAGAAATCATTTTGGGCGTAGATTTGACATACATCATTGAGATCAGAGCAATCAGACCTACAAGAAGGAGAAGTGCATAAAGAGAACCTAGTGTTACTCCCAGAGACAGTTCGCCAAGTATCAGTGTGGCCACAAGCAACCATGGAGATAGTATCATCATGAAAAAATTGGCAGGAAAAATGATCAATCCAAATTTGCCCAGTTTAGGGTTGAAAAGCAAGTTCAGATTCTGGAAAATCAGCCTAATATGCCCTTCAGCTCTTCGAGATTTCTGATTTATCCTGTCTCTGATTGAGGTCGGACTTGTTTCGTAGGCAATCGCCGATGGAGAATATACGGTTCTGTAGCCTTTTTTCCTTATCTTCAATGCGAGTTCCGCATCATCTGCAACAGATCTGGTGTCTACTGGTTCAATCAAGTTCTTCCTGAAGGCGCAAAAGGGATTATACAAGTAGGTCGAATCCAAATTCGATTCCGCCGTGCGCAGTTTCTCGAAAATGCTCCGGTATCCCTTTTCCACGTTAGATTTGTTAGAAATTACGATAGCCCCGCTGACAGCTCCAACATCTGGAGAAAAGTACTTCACAATTTCGCGAATGGAACTTTTCTCAAGAAGAATATCACAATCGGTCTTGATCACTACTTCACCGCTTGCTGTGGAGTAGCCCGCGTTAAGTGCGGATGCGAGGCCCCTTCGTATCTTCTCTTCAATGACAAGAACCTTTGAAGACGATGTCTTCTTGAAGGACTTGATTGTCTCCAATGTCCCGTCTGTTGATGAATCGACAAAGATTACCTCAGTTCGATCTTTCGGATAGTCCAAGTCGACAGTGTTTTGAATTTTCTGCGCAATTGATTCTTCTTCATTGTAAGTTGCGATTACCAGCGAGACCGTTGGCAAACAGGAATCGTCGCTCCTGTAACGAATTTTCTTGCCGTAAATAAAACCAAACAAATAGTATCCGCCATAGAATATGAGGAGCGTTAGAAGAGGGACGATGAAGAATAGTTCAATCAAATTTTCCCACCTCCTTTCTGTGGAATCTACAAAAATCTAATGAACCCTTAGTCACTAATGCTGCTAGACGTTCATTTGACGTCTCTTAAGGAGTTCAAACGTTTCTCTCGCATGACGCTCCTTTGACACGCCCACCACGATGCCTTTAAGGTTACTCAGAGTCTGCACATATTCTATTGCTTCTGGGAGTTTCAAGTATCCAGCTGCTAGTATGCTCATCGCTACAACATTGGATTCGGGAACAACGGCCAAAGCTCTTTCACAATCGAGCCTCGATGGATTCATCTGAAAACCGGCTTTGTTAAAAGGAGTAGCTATGACTACTTTGCGAAAGTCAACGTTCCACCTTCTGAATTTGGCAACAAGATATGTGAAGTTTCGCGTTTCAAAACCTGGAGTGATACCAAGCTTCAACATAAAATCAACGTATGACTTAATGAGCCAGTCCATGTCCAAGGCCAGTGCCATCTCGGTGATTATCTCGTGAAGCAAAACGCTTTCAAGCCTAGCATTTCTCCCCGCCTTCGACTTTATTCGAGAAATCTCGTAAAGCACGTAAGTCTTCAGCAACGCGGCTGGATCCATCCGCACGACACCATTCAAACCGTTGGCCATAGCTCTCATGTTCATAGAGAAAATCACGCGCTTCGCCATATTCCTCGCCAGCCCTGACATTCCTCCCAGCTGCGTGGCAAGCCGCACGTACTCGTAAGCATAAGGCACGATCGGATACAACCTGAGATCCTTGCTCGTTCCCTTGTTGCGAATCGCCTCAAGAATCGCAAGTGTTGTCTCGCTTGCCGTGAACATGAACCCGTCGGCACCATTTTCCACAGCAAGCATAACGAGCCCTGCGGCAAAATCAGCGTGGCCTATAGTGTCTCCTCTTGTTCTGCTCCTCTCCTGGGACAAGTGGCTGATGCCATGAAACGGGTTGTCCCCGACAAGCAACAACGGTTTCCTGCCGCTCATTTTCTGCCCGCCCGCGTTCTAGCCTGTTCAACAAAATAGTCAACCTTTGAAGCTGTCAGAAAGGTCGGTTCCACAACTGCCCCGCCCAACATCGACCTGACGAACGCCTCGTCTTCACGGAAATACTCCGGCGCCCCTAAAAGAAAACCAACATTATCATTCAAGTCGTGCCGATACCACTTCTTTAAACCGCCTTTGCCAAGATCCAACTCCAACGCGTCGTCGTTAACCCTCAAAACCCCATTTGAACCGTGAACCGTCAACCCGAACTCTGGCATCCGATACTCTTTCTTGCACCAGGAAATACTAAACCGTCCCTTCAACTCGCCAATGCCGCGAGCAAGAATCGAAGCAGAATCTTCGCAACCCTCACTTGTCACAGACTCGACCAAAGCTGACTCGACTTCCAAGTCGCCGAAAAACCATAAAGCCACGTCAACAACATGAGAACCAAGATCCTCAAGAACACCTCCCCTCGCCCCGGCCACGCCCGAACCTTCCTTGACCTCAGCGAAATCCGACGAATAAGCATAAGCATCAAAAGAATCAACCTCTCCCAGAGCCTGCTCCTGAAGAAGATCCCTCGCCTTCTGATACGTGACACCGAACCTCTTCATGTAGCCCACCATGCTGACGCCTCCGGAATCGTTGGCGAGACTGCACATTTCTTTCGCCTGATCGTAGTTCGATGCCAGAGTCTTCTCGACAAACAAGTTAGGCGCAATGCGTTTTGAATACAGAGCCTTGGCGATGAAGAAGTGCGAAGGAATAGGCGTCGTCACATAAACCGCATCAACCTTCACGTCAGCCAACTTGTCAATGTCATCCAACAACCTAGCACGTTTAAAGACTTTCTTCCCGACCCTGCGAATCAAATCGCTCTTGTCACAGACGGCGACAAGTCTAACGTTCGGCAACACATTCAAAATACACGAATGCAAAAGCCCCATCTTGCCCAAACCGACAACCGCAACGTCCAACACTTCCTTCTTGCCTTCATCCTTACTGCCCATGACTCTCAATCTCGACACCTTCTCACAACAAACGCGCACAATTCAACATAAAAAGTGGGAAGCAACCACGCAAGATCACGCCAACAAGACCCCAGCAAGTCACTACTCCAGTTCCGTGCAAGAAAAAACCTAGGGGGGAAGGGGGTAGGCTGTCAATTATTACCAAAACCGACACCATTCGCATCCAATACTGGTATGGAGGTAGGGTATATCTAGCTTGAAAGATGCGAATAGACCACCGATTAATAACATGCAACTAAGCGTGCACGTTAAGGCTTTCCAGCACGATCCTTCCCGCTATCGATAGACCGTGCCTCAATTTCAACTTCTTTTCGCCTAATCTGGGCCTGTAGGGAATCTCTATCTCCCTGATCCCGAAGCCCTTTCGTTCTACACGATGATTCAACTCAACTTCGATGTCAAAACCCTTCGAATTCGGAGTCCAACCTTTCATGATCTCCCATCGTAAAGCACGTAGCCCAGTAAGAGGATCCCGCAGGGCAACACCGTTAAGCATCGTGTGGGTGAAAGCCAAAAGCCTGTTTCCCATGTAAAACGTGTTCTTCATTCCCTCAAGATGGAAATGCGTGTTAAACCTGTTCCCGCAAACCATGCCGACCTTGGGGTTTTCATCCAAAATCTTGATCATATATGGAAGATACTCTGCGGGATAAGTGTAATCAGCGTCAGTCAAAACCACGTAGTCAAAATCACCCTTAACCTCACGAATCGCGCAGGCAATCGCGTCGCCCTTGCCCCTGCCTGTCTGGCAAATCACGTCGGCATCCAAATCCCGGGCTATGTCAACGGTCCGATCGATGCTGCGTCCGTCAACAACCAAAACACGCGCGTTGTCCAGATAGTGCCGCAACTCCCCAATCGTAAGCCCAATGCCCTCTTCCTCGTTAAGAGCGGCAATGATAGCCATAATCGAACTGCGAGAGCCTTCTCCAAGCATTATATTCACCGAATAACATTCAACTTCGCAAACACTAGACCAACCATTCTCGGCGAGTCATTTAAACGATTAAGGAATCTACTTCTATAGCAAATCTCTATTCTGCAGAGAATTCGCCTTAAAAGCTTTGCGTCACATTCAACCAGAGACCGATAAACCTGCTGTCAAATCTTAGACTGCTCGATGTCATGTTGTACCGCCACAGTTCAACAAAAATCTGATAATAATACCCCTGCGTCTCGTTGTCCCATGACGAAACCTTCTCAACGTCAACAACAACACCGTTAATATCAAGTCTTCCAACCGAGGAAACATTCCTGTCAAACCCGACGTCCAACAACGAAAAACTCAATGGTGCCTCCCAGACGTTTCCATCACCCAAAAACACACGATACCTGTACACAACGGGCAGAGGACTCGCCTCACCGCTCGTAGCATTAGGCAAACGGTCAGTACTGTTCCTAAACTTCACATCAACCTCATAGTAGGCGCTACTGCCTATATGGTTCCCAACGCCCAAATGAACCGTGTAAACCCCACCCATAGAAACGTTGAATGGGTAATCCTCGGCAATATTCCCCGGACCCAAAACATACAACTCGGAAAAAACCTCGCCAGCGGGCGCACGCGCAAACAACACGACGCTGAACGAACTGAAGCTCAAAACACCGATGAGCCCGACTGCCACGAAAACAACCTTCCAGTCATTCAGCGACCACATCAAGCCGTCACCTCAGGCCGACTTGCCATCACTTTCTTCAGATAACCCCGCCTAAACTCATGCCAAACAAAAAACAAAACCACCACAAAAATCAAAGAACTCGCAACGCTGAAAACAACCATCATCCACCAGTCGCCAGCAACAATGGCAGCGTCATTACCCAACGCAACCGCATCCGCATCAACCGAAAGAGCCTCAGACCTGCAAGCCCCAGCGAAACTAATCGCTTCCGAATAGTCTCCCGCGGCCAAAGCCACCTCAGCCAAAGTCAAATCAGACCCCGCCCCATCCAATCGACTCAACAACAAGCTAACGTTCGCACCCTGCTGCTCAGCAACGACGACGGTGTTGAACGCGTTGCGCAACGCTTGATCTGCATCGACAACTTGACCGGCAGCATCCTGATACGTAACAGCGAAAACGTCATGGACCAAACAAACGCCCAAGACGACAAGAAAACCCATCAAGAACAGGCTAGCCCAGAGCCGCAAACCCCTTCCTCCTCAACCCTCTGCTGTTACCTCGACGCGCACGACACATTTTATCCAAATCTTCGGCCTCACACTCCAACCTCTCCAAATCCGCCTTAACCGTCGAATACCGACTCGAAAACCTCATATACCTCTCTAAGAACGCCTCACCCTTCTTCGTCATCAAATACTGCCCATCGTTTGACCGCAGAAAACCCACGTGCAAAGCATCCTCCAAGTACTTGTTCAACAAAGCAAAGCTCAGGTTAGCAAAGTACATAATCTTTGTCTTCCTGGCACCCGCACCTGCTACTCGAACGATATCCGCTAATATATCAAACCTACGCCTATACTTCACCAATTAACTCAACTCCCTTCAAACCAAACTGCCTGAATCTTTTTCAAAAATGAACATTCATTTTAAACAATGAACACATGAAAAAAAACGCAAGTCACAAGCCTAAACCAGAAAGCTCAAACGTGCAGCCAGCCGCGACCGCCCTTCCTCAACTGCTGCGGCTTCTTCTCATCAACCTCAAACCCGCGAACCCGAACCGAAACCCGTTTCCCACTGGAAATATGAGTACGCACAAATTTGCCCCAACCGCCGACATTCGGATTCGTCGGAACAAGCCGCTCAGCATTCGCGACCTTGTGCAGCTCCAAAATATCCTTCAACGACAAAACCTTGAAATCTCGAGTGGCCACCACAACCGTCCCACGCTCCACAAACAACTTATCATAACTCTCACAAGCCACACCCTCCGCACGAACACGATCATCAATCCGCTCCCTCCACATCCGCTTCCACTGACCCTTAATCTCCTCAACCATGCCCTCATCCGCCAAGCTTTCCATTAGACAATCCCTCCCTGACAGGAGCAGACAAGAACCCATAAAACATAAAGACCGTTCGTGTTCGCTTCTCCTCGACCTCAATCACTCTTCAGACTTCAGATATTTAAATCCTGTAGTATGAAACATCCGGGCACATTTTCTAGAACAATATTCCACACGTTCTATACCGCCTTTGCGCCCCTAGCTTCAGCTCAATTTTTCCGAAATTCCCGCACCAGCTCATGAGCAGCAAGCTTTACAGCCTGCTTGCTCGAATACCTCGGCTTCCACCCCGAGTCAAGAAGCTTCCGAATCGACAGCTGCATGTTCTTCACATCCCCCTTCCACCCACGACCACCATCAACACCACCAGTAAACCTGAACCGAATCTTCGGAACTCGCATCTCTTCAGCAACCACCCTGGCAATTTCCTTAACGGTCACCCTGTCGTTCGAACCCACATTGTAGATCGCCGTCTTGCCACGGCCTTCGAGACAGTGCTCGGTCAGATGCATCATGGCGCCGATCAAATCGGTAATGTATAAGTACGATTTCTCCTGCGTCCCATCACCCAAAATCTCAAGTTCTTCAGAACTTTCAGATATTTTCTTAACAAAATCAAAAATGACACCGTGATTCGACTTCCCACCGACCACGTTGGCCAGACGAAGAACGAGCCCCTTCAAACTGAAAGTGTGCACATAACTGGTAATCAAAGCCTCAGAAGCAAGCTTCGAAGCCCCATAAGTGGAAATCGGAATCAACGGCCCATAATCCTCGGGAGTCGGCATCGCCAACGCATCGCCATACACGGTTGACGTCGAAGTGAAAATCAAGGTCTTCTCTCCTCCAGCCCGTCTGACCGCTTCAAGCAAGTTGAAGGTCACAAGAACATTTTCCTCAAAGTGAACCTTCGGCGCCGTCTGCCCCACCCGCACCTCTGGGTTTGCAGCTAGATGAAATATCAAATCATGCTCATTGACAATTTTGTCAAGCTTTCTCGGATTCTTCAAATCCTCCCTAACGACCTTCAAACAAGAATTCCGCGTCAAGCGTCCAAGGTTCTCCATCGAACCCGCAGAAAAATCATCAACGACCGCGACCTGACAGCCCCTCTTCAGCAATTCATCCGTCAAATAGCTCCCAATGAACCCCGCACCACCAGTAACGACCGCCCTGCAACCCTTCAACATTCTCATTTCACAACACTACTTTTCCTCTTCTTGTTTAAAAACTAGCAAGGTCACTCTTTCCTCAACGACCATGCCGAAGAGACCGCAAATTACTGCGAATAGACATTTTCCTGTCAATTTTCCACGTAAATGCCAATTGCAGGCTGTCTTGTTGCGGCACAATGTTTCACAAGGCTTATATCCATAACGACAATACAGCCTCAGACGTGACATTGAGTATGCAGAGGAACTTGCGCATACGAAGCCAAACAATTCTGCTACTACTTTTGCCCGTCACACTATTCCTGTTCGCAGTCGGCTGGCTACTCTACTCCTTCGGCGACCGAGCAAGCACACGTCTACCCCAAAGAAATCAGATTACAATCCAAGGCGACGGAATACAAATCCACGTCGCCTCAGCCGAAGAAACCGAACAATACAACGACTAAAACAAATCGCACAAAGTAACTCGCCACGCTCTGCCATTTCTCCAATATTTCTGAAAAGTTTTTCAAAAATCAAAAGTCCATCAAAAACCCCCAAATCCCCTTTTGCGTGCCAAGAACCGTATTAAATCGTTCCTGTGAAAGCTATTTCGACTTGGCGCCAGCGTAGGTGAGTGTTGAAGGAATCTTTCCCCAGTTTTCACACATTGCCCTCAGAATAGACCGTTTCTTGAGAAAGAAATAGTTCTGCACGCCTGACAGTGAATGAGCCGTATGCATGTAACGTGCGCACTAGACCTCCAAGAGAGACATTAAGAAACGTTTTCCAACATTCTTGAAGAAGTCCACTGAGGGCGCGTTCTCATCTCAACTCCTCCATAGGGCTCTTGTACAAAACACCCATCCCAATCCCACCTGGAATTGACAGCGCAGACATGTTCAGATAATTCCACCCAGTTCAAGAGGAAAACCTAAGCGCTAATACCGCTAGCGCGCGCTGATGTGATCACAGTCACAACGACAGCATCGAATGACGCGCGCTAGCAACCTCGTGTTTTTCAAGTTCGGAAAGAGCGCACACCACCTGAATCCGTTGCACACACCCTAAACCATTTCCCCGTTACTTCATCCCTTTATCCGTTTCCCAATACCAATCCTATACTCCTACACTATATCCCCTGAGTACTATCCCTTCGGATAGGATACCATCACCATGGGATAATGTTATGAAAGTCGTGATGAGATGAAGGAGCATAGGAATTCGGTGCGCGCGCTTCATACACAAACCGCACACCGCATCAAGCCAACCAATAATAAACCAAATTACATAGAACCACTCAATTCACAGCACTAGGAGAACAAGCACTTGTCAAACACAAAAAGCAAATCCCAAAAGACAAAGCTGAAGAAAAAAGAACACCTATGGTTTGATGAATTGAGCATGAAAGAGGCTGAGAAAGCCGCCAAAACAGGCATGACAATCATATTTCCCGTTGGAAGCGTCGAAGAACACGGAGAACACCTGCCCCTCTCAACAGACAGCATACAACCCGAATTCGTAGCCCTCGAAGTAGCCAAGAGAACAAAAAGCCTCGTAGCACCGACTCTCAGATACGGCGTCTGCAACTCCACACGCGGATTTCCAGGGACGATTTCAATCACTTTCGAGGCCTTGCACAAGATTGTCAAAGACATTCTTGAAGAATTCATCCGGAACGGTTTCAGAAGAATCCTAGTCCTCAGTGGTCATGCAGGTCAATCTCACATGGCAGCCCTCAGACTCGCCGCTCAAGAAGTCATCTGGAAAAATGAAAACGACAACCTAGAAAAAAGAGTCAGAATAATGGTTTGCTCCGACTATGACTTCGCGTACGAACTAAAGGGAAAGCACTTCAGCGACAAAGACGGGCATGCGGGAACAATCGAGACTTCCAGGATCATCGCAATAAGACCTAACTTGGTGAAAGCCGAAGGCAAAACAAGCTTCCCAGAAATGCCCAGATTTGAGATTGTCGCCCACCCTGAGAAATACTTTCCAAGTGGAGTCATCGGCGATCCGACGGTGGCGTCAAGCAGAAAAGGTCGATTGATTAACGACTATGTCATAGAAAACACGGTGAAGCTCGTAAAGGAACTAATAAAGTAACGCTGTCCACAACCCAACAATGACTTTCAGAGTTAAGCCTTGCCCGCCTTTTCTTTTCCCGATTCTTGGAACAGTCTCTTTACAGCGGTGATCCTTGCCTTCTGCGCCAGAACGTCACTTGTTACGAGTTCCAACGCTTCTTCCGGACACCACTTTATGCACTGAGGCTCTCCTTTTTCTTTGCACAAATCGCATACGTAGACCACTTTCTTTC